>VOFJ01002249.1_pt1 | contig 23367 bp, 26 predicted proteins | sample 5384081 | NCBI WGS metagenome assembly VOFJ01 (sample SAMN12384729, study PRJNA508395) | human gut metagenome | isolation source: healthy gut I | host: Homo sapiens | reverse complement strand
GCCAAGAAGCGCGTTGTCGGGTGTCCCTACGCCGTCGGCGATCAGGTCACCGTCATCGACGGGCCGTTCGCCACGATGGCCGCCGTCGTCTCCCTGATGTCGAACCCACCACGCAGAAGCTCACCGTGCTGGTTTCCATCTTCGGGCGCGACACGCCGGTGGAACTCGGCTTCCATCAGGTGGAGAAGCTTCAGTAAGTCGTCAGACGTTGTTTGCATGAACGGCGGTCGGTTTTCCGGCCGCCGTTTTGCGTTTGCCGGCACCATTTGTGCCACGACATGCCACGCACGTACAATGGCTCTCATGGCATCCAAAGGAAAACCGTCACCGCGTTCCGCGGTCAAGCCGCTGTCCAATGCACAAGTGAGCAGGCTCGCCAAGGCGCACACGCTCGTCGATCCGATGCACGACCTGCCGACCGGCCCGGATCGCACGATCAACGAGGCCGAAATCGCCGCGCAGAACCCCAACGGGCACCTCACGGCTGCTCAAAGGGCGTCGATGTCGTGTTCCGCGCAAGCTGCAGAACGTACGCCTGGGGGCTCGACAACATCCCTGAAACCGGCCCGTTCATCACCGCGGCCACGCATGTGACCATGTTCGACGTGTTCGTGCCGATGGCGTCGCTGTTCCACATGGGCCGTCGCCCGCGCTACATGGCGAAGGCCGAGATGGCGCACTGGCCTCTGATCGGCAAGTGGTTCCAGATTGTAGGCATGCAGCCGGTTCAGCGCCGGTCCGGCAAGGCACGAGCCATCGAGGAGACCTCGGTCGAGATTCTGACGAGCGGCCGCCCGCTGACCGTCTGGCCGGAGGGCACGGTGACCCGCGACCCGAAGAAATGGCCGATGAGCATGAAGAACGGCGTCGGCGTGATCGCACTGGAGGCATCGCGCCGACTCGGATACCAGGTGCCGCTGTTCTGCGCGGTGACGTGGGGTGCGGCGAGCATCAACCACTGGTGGCCGTGGCCGCGCAAGAACGTCGTCATGTGCTACGACGCGCAGCTGGATTACGCTGATCTGCTGGTCGACAGCGAGTCGTGGGGCGATGAGCCGCCCGTGGAGCTCGCCGACGAGCTGACCCGCCGGGTACGTGTGCGCATGACGCAGGTCATGGCGGAGATCCGCGGCGAGCGTGCTCCCTCCGGCTACTGGGATTACCGTACGATGAGCCGCGTTACCGACTGATTCCCGAACACGACGGACATCCGAGACGCCCGCGCAGCGCCATGCCGCGCGGCAGGCGCGATACCTGCGCGACGTGCGCATGGAGGTCTCGTATCCGGGGCTGGAGTAGGGTAGTGGGTTATGAAATGTACTGTATTGGGTGCCGGCGCATGGGGCACCACTTTTGGCCAGGTGATGGCGGACGCGGGCAATGACGTGACGTGACGATGTGGGCCATCGAGCCCGAAATCGTGGAGGGCATCCGCGACCGGCACCACAATGCCGTTCGTCTGCCGTCCGTCGCCAAGCTGCCCGACAACATGACCGCCACGGGCGACCGGGCGCAGGCCGTCAAGGACGCCGATATCATCGTCGTCGCTATCGCCGCCCAGTTCGCGCGCGTGGCGCTCGCCGAGTTCAAGGACCTGATTCCCGATACCGCCGTCGTCGTCAGCCTGATGAAGGGCATCGAGCGGGAACACCAAGAAGCGCATGGATGAAGTGGTCCGCGAGGCCCTCGACCTGCCGGCTGAGCGTTTCGCCGCGGTTTCCGGACCGAACCTGAGCAAGGAGATCGCCGACCGTCAGCCGGCCGCCACGGTCGTCGCCTGCGAGAATCTGGACAATGCGCGCAAGGTGGCGTCCGCCTGCACGACCAGTTACTTCAAGGCGTTCATCACTTCCGACGTGATCGGACTGGAGATGTGCGGGTCGTTGAAGAACGTCGTCGCGCTCGCAGTCGGCATGGCCCGTGGAGCCGGATACGGCGAGAACACCGCCGCGATGATCGAGACGCGTGGACTGGCGGAGCTGACCGCGCTCGGCAAGGCCGCAGGTGCCGATCCGAAGACGTTCGCCGGTCTCGCCGGCGTGGGCGATCTGACCGCCACCTGCGGCTCGCCCCTGAGCCGCAATTACACGTTCGGCGCGAATCTGGGCAAGGGCCTGAGCGTCGAGGAGGCCACGAAGGTGAGCAACGGCGTCGCCGAGGGCGTGCCGACCACCGACGCCGTGGTCGCGCTCGGCGACGAGCTCGACGTGCCGACTCCGCTCGCCTACGCGATGAGCCGCGTGCTGAACGAAGGCATATCCTGCCAGCAGATGCTCTCCGAACTACTCGGCACCGAGATCACCGAGGAGTAGGCTGCATTAACCACCCCCAGTCTCGCTGCGCTCGACAGCCCCCGCCAGCGGGGGCGTTAGCATATGCCCCGCAGCGAGACGGGGTGGTTCGCGCCATCGGCAAAGCTAATCTCACCGGTGCCCACCCTGCTGAGTTTGGCGGGTTTTGCAAGAGGCGAATTGTTACGGGGCGGTGCGCCATCGCACGTATTAGGCTATGACCCAGTATGTGCAAAACATGGCATGGGAGGAAAACATGGCTGAAACGGCCAAGATTCGCGTTGTGGTGATGTATGGCGGCAAGGCCGACGAGCATTCGATTTCCTGCATTTCGACTGCCGGCGTGCTGCGTGCGCTTGACACCGACCGGTTCGAGCCGGTGCCGGTGGGCATCACCAAGCAGGGCCAGTGGATCGTGGACGGCGAGGACCCGCGCGGATGGGATATGGCCGACGGTCTGCCGGTCGTCGAGAAGACTCCCGGCTCGCGCGACGTCGTGCTGGACGTGGCGCTCGGGCAGGATGGCTTCTTCGCCCGCAACGACGACGGCACGCTGAGCTCGCTGGGGCACGTTGACGCGGTGCTGCCGGTTCTGCACGGCCCGTATGGCGAGGGACGGCACGATTCAGGGTCTGCTGGAGATGATGGATGTGCCGTACGTCGGTTGCGGCGTGCTCGCGTCCGCCGCGTGCATGGACAAGCATTACACGAAGGTGCTGCTGGCCGCCGCCGGCATTCCGGTCGCTCCCGGCATCACCGTGGACGCGCGCGGCTTCGACGCGGCGTCGCGGTTCGCCGCTGATGCCGATGGTCTGCTCGCTCGGGTCGAGGAGGCCGGACTGGCGTACCCGCTGTTCGTCAAGCCGTCCCGCGCCGGATCGAGCTTCGGCGTGACCAAGGTGGAGCATGCCGGTGACGCCGCCGAGCTGGCCGCCGCCGTGTTTGAGGCGAGCCATCATGATTGGCGAATCCTGATCGAGCAGGGCATCGACGCGCGTGAGATCGAGTGCGCGGTGCTGTGCCCGAAGGCCGGCAGCGAGCCGCAGGCCAGCTGGCCGGGCGAGATCGTGCTCGACAAGCGCAACAGCGGCGACGACCAGTTCTACGACTTCGACAGCAAGTACATGGATTCGTCGGCGAGCCATGTGGAGGTGCCGGCGAATCTGCCTCAGGAGACTCTGCAGCAGGTGCGCGAGACCGCGATCAAGGCGTTCAAGGCGGTGGATGGCGCCGGCCTGAGCCGCGTGGACACGTTCGTGACGCCGGACGGCGAGGTGATGGTCAATGAGATCAACACGATGCCCGGTTTCACGCCGATCTCCATGTATCCGAAGGCATGGGAGGCGACCGGCATCGGCTATACCGAGCTGATCACCAAGCTGATCGACGGCGTGCTGCGCTAGAAACCGACGGCACGGTTAGGAGAAACACTATGGGAAAACATGTTGGCGGCAAGCTGGTGCTTGCCGGAGCCGTAGCCGCGGGCGCCGCGGTCTGGGCCATCAAGCCGCGTTCGTTCAGCGACAAGCAGCGTCATTTCGTGCCGTCGGTTCCGGACGTATGGTATGCGCATCGTGGCCTGCATGACGCGGGATCGGGACTGACGCCGGAGTATGCGGCGCACAGCGGCGAGTATGTGGCGCTGGCGCGTCGCTGCGCATTGCGCGCGGGATACGGGACCGCTGACTTCAGTGGCTCGATCGCCCCGGAGAATTCGCTGGCTGCGTTCGCCGCCGCCTGTGAGGCCGGATTCGGCATCGAATTGGACGTGCAGCTCACCAAGGACGGCCGCGTGGTGGTCGTGCATGACGATAACCTGTTGCGCGTGGCCGGAGATCCGCGCAAGATCGCCGACCTGACGTATGAGGAGCTGTCGCGCATCCCGCTGTTCCCCGCGCCCGCGAAGCCGGGGGATGCCGAGGCGGCGCCCGTCGCCGACCCGGTGGCCGCCGCACAGTTCGCTCCGCAGGGCTACTACCAGCACGTGCCGCTGTTCGTCGACGTGCTGCGCGTGATCGCGGGACGTGTACCGGTGATCGTGGAGTACAAGTTCACCGACAACGCCGCGTGGGGCGAGCGGGCGGACGAGCTGATGGAGAAGGGCGACCAACTGCTGCAGGCGTATGACGGCCCGTATGTGATCGAGTCGTTCCATCCGGGCGCGGTCAACTGGTACAAGGAGCACCGTCCGGAGGTGTGCCGCGGCCAGTTGGCAGAGCCGGCGTCGCTCACCGGTACCGGGGTCAAGGAGTGGCTGGCCGGGCTGTTGGCGTTCGATTGGATCTCCCGTCCGGACTTCGTGGCGTTCGACTGGCATGGCGGCCCCTCTCCGCAGCTGCGGGCCGCACGCTGGATGGGCGCGATACCGGTGTCGTGGACGGTTCGCAGCGCGGACGAACTCGCCGAATGCGACCAGTATTTCGACCGCCACATCTTCGAGTCGTTCGTTCCGGATAGCAAATAGTCCTTTTATATATATAGTGCGTGCCCCCGTCGCGAAGCGACTGGGGGCATTAGCGTCCGTAAGTGCGCGCCGAAACGACAAGTGCGCGCACTTACGGACGCAAACAGACCCATTTGCGTCCGTAAGTGCGCAGGGTCGTCGTTCCGGCGCGAACATATGAACGCAAATCACCTTCGGTGAGCATCGCATCGGCCAGTTGGCTCTTCCAGCGCTCCAATAAGTAAGGTAAGTTAACAAATAGCGGAAGACTTCCGCGAGACAGTGTTGTCGCGACGGGAAAAATCGCTGTTCTTTGAGGGATTTGCGCAGGTCTTTTCATGCATACCCATTGGTATATGGCGAAAATTTCTATTTTCCTTGGAAAATAATAATGTTAACAACACACGTTCTTGTATTTTGTTAAGAGTGTTATCATAGAAAACTGAGACGCGCGTGTCGGGCTTCCGTCATGCGTATCCGCTCAAGGTAAAGCCTTAGTGCTCCATGATGAAGGTAAGGAAATATGAGAAAACGAGTGGTTTCAGTGGCCCTTGCGGTTGCGCTCGCTGTCGCCCCACTGGGGGGTGGTCAGCACAGCGTCCGCCGCGCCGCTTTCTGCAAGTGATTTGCAGACTCTCGCGCTCCGTTCAGCGGCCCTAGCTCAATGACGCGAACGCCAACGATGTCGCCACCGTCGCGGACGATGCTGCCGTGAACGGCTGGACGATTGACCGCAACACCGCCAAAGGCGGCGAAATTCTTGCAGCCGGCACTGGCGATTATGCGGGATGGACTCATTTCAAGTCCACCTCCGCCAACGGCAATGCCACCAGCAGCAGTGGCTATCCGGCTGTCGCCATTAGCGGCAAGACGATTGACCTGACTCGGGCTGGAGAGTTCTCCATCAAGGTCAAGTCCCCGCAGGCTGGTTCCGCGAACCGTTTCGGCTTCTACCTCGGCTACAAGGATCCGGGCAACGCCCCTGTTCCTGGAGGCTATGACAAGGGGGCTGGTTCTGGCAGAAGTATGTCGGAGGCAATGGCGATTGGTACAACGGCACACGTGTCGCTGCCCCTGCCGCGAACGCTGAAATCACCGTCAACGTCTCCTGGACTGCCGCCAAGGTTGCCACGCTGACTATTGACGGACAGAAGGCGTTCGATGTGGATTACTCCCTCGATGACCGCGCTGACCGACAAGCTCGCCATGAAGGCCGGCTCTTACTCCGGCACCAGCGAAGTCACTGATGTCTACTTCAAAAACTTCACCGTGGGTGAAGTCGCCAAGCACAACGTGACCGGCAAGGTCGTCGACGCCAGCGGCGCCGCCATCGCCGGCGCCGAAGTCGTCACCGGCAAGAACTCCGCCACCACCGCGGCGGACGGCACCTTCACCCTCACCGGCCTCGCCGCCGGCGACTACACGCTGACCGTGTCCGCCGAAGGCTACGATGACGCCACCAAGACCGTCACCGTCGCCGATGGCAATGCCTCAGTCGGCAACATCACGCTGAACAAGTCGGCCGAAGTCGCTACTGAGACGCTCTCCACCGCCGCCATGGACGTGCGCGTGAAGAAGAACTTCCCGTCCGTGTACGACTACACGATGAAGAAGCTCGACGGCAAGATCATGTACGGCCAGCCGAAGGACGTGCGCGTCATCACCATTAACGGCACCGACGTGACGCTGAAGGACTCCGACGTGACCTTCAAGAAGGTCAGCGCGACCGAGGCCCAGTACACGCTGAACGTCAAGAGCGGCAACAAGATCAACGCGGTCGTCACCGTGCAGATCAAGGTCGTCGACAATACGCTCAAGCTCAACGTCACCAAGATCGTGAACAAGGCGGATGACGCCAAGACCGAGGCCGAGAGAACCCGGTCCAGACGATTGCGTTCCCGAACCAGAGCCTCATCTCCGTGCGCTCCGGTCAGGACGGCGCCCAGTTCACCGGCGCCCGCATGTCGTCCGACACTGCCAGGCCCGGTGACACCAACTTCGACATCACCGCCGACACCACGGTCAGCAATGCGAACGACTACACCTACGGCTTCGTCTCGGGCAATGGCCTGAGCGCCGGCCTGTGGTCCAACTCCGAGCACGACGGCACCACCGTCGGCAACACCGTCGCCGGCGGTGCGAGGAACACCCGCGTGCTCACCTCCACCCAGAAGGTCGGCAAGGCCACCTCCTTCGGTCTGGGCACTGCACCGTGGTACTACCACCGCGTCGTGACCGACACGAAGAAGAACACCTACACCGTCGAAGAGACCGACATGCCGAAGATGGCCGTCGCCATCGCCGGCGACGAGAACGAGGACGGCACGGTCAACTGGGAAGATGGCGCGATCGCATACCGCGACATCATGAACAACCCATACAAGTCCGAGGAAGTGCCGAGCTGGTCGCATGGCGCATCGCCATGAACTTCGGCTCCCAGGCGCAGAACCCGTTCCTGACCACGCTTGACAACGTCAAGAAGGTCGCCCTCAACACCGACGGCCTCGGCCAGTCCGTGCTGCTCAAAGGGCTACGGCAACGAAGGCCACGACTCCGGCCATCCGGACTACGGCGACATCAACACCCGCGCCGGCGGCGCCGCGGACATGAACACCCTGATGGAGAAGGGCACCAAGTACGGCGCCCGCTTCGGCACGTGCACGTCAACGCGTCCGAAATGTACCCGGAAGCCAAGGCCTTCAGCGAGGACATGGTGCGTCGCAACTCCAGTGGCGGCCTGAGCTACGGCTGGAACTGGCTGGATCAGGGCATCGGCATCGACGGCATCTACGATCTCGCCTCCGGCATGCGCAAGTCCCGCTTCGCTGACCTCAAGAGCAAGGTCGGCGACAACATGGACTTCATCTACCTCGACGTGTGGGGCAACAACACCTCCGGCGCCGAGGACTCGTGGGAAACCCGCAAGATGAGCCAAATGATCAACCAGAACGGCTGGCGTATGACCACCGAATGGGGCGCCGGCAACGAGTATGACGCAACCTTCCAGCACTGGGCCGCCGACCTTACCTACGGTGGTTCCGCCATGAAGGGCGAGAATTCTCAGGGTCATGCGCTTCCTGCGCAACCACCAGAAGGACAGCTGGGTCGGCGACTACCCGTCGTACGGCCAGGCCGCGAACGCCCCGCTGCTCGGCGGCTACAGCATGAAGGACTTCGAAGGCTGGCAGGGACGCAACGACTACGCCGCGTACATCAGGAACCTGTACACGCACGACGTGTCCACCAAGTTCATCCAGCACTTCAAGGTCGTCCGCTGGGTCAACAGCCCGCTCGACGCCACCTCCGTGAAGGATGCCTCCGTCAACAACGGCAACGAGCAGATCACGCTGAAGGACGACCACGGCAACGTCGTCGTCCTGTCCCGTGGCTCCAACGACACCAACAACACCGCGTACCGCAACCGCACCATCACGCTCAACGGCATCACCGTGGCGTCCGGCGCGGTCTCCCCGGGCAACAGCAACACCGTCAAGGGCACTGAGTCCTACCTGCTGCCGTGGCTGTGGGACGTGACCACGGCAAGCTCGTCAAGTCCTCCGATGAGAAGCTGTACCACTGGAATACCCAGGGCGGCACCACCGAGTGGACCCTGCCGAAGGATTGGCAGAACCTCGCCTCCGTCAAGGTGTACCAGCTCACCGACCAGGGCAAGACCAACGAGAAGACCGTCGCCGTCTCCGGCGGCAAGATCTCGCTGACCGCCGAGGCCGAGACCCCGTACGTCGTGACCAAGGGCTCCGAGAAGCAGATCTCCGTCAAGTGGAGCGAAGGCATGCACGTCGTGGACGCCGGCTTCAACGGCGGCCAGAACACCCTCAAGGACAACTGGGCCGTCTCCGGCACCGGCAAGGCCGAGGTCGAAGGCACCAACAACGCCATGCTGCGCCTGACCGGTGACGTGAAGGTCTCCCAGAAGCTCACCGACCTGACCGCGGGCAAGCGTTACGCGATCTACGTGGGCGTGGACAACCGCACCAACTCCCCGGCCAAGATCACCGTGACCAACGGCACCAAGGTCCTCGCCACCAACGAGACCGGCAAGTCGATCGCCAAGAACTACATCAAGGCGTACGGCCACAACACGTACTCGAACACTGAAGGCGGCAGCAGCTACTTCCAGAACATGTACGTGTGGTTCGTGGCTCCGGAAAGCGGCGACGTCAAGGTGACGCTCTCGCACTCCGGCGCATGCGACAACACCGACCATGTGTACTTCGATGACGTGCGCGTGCTTGAGAACGGTTACAAGGGCCTGACGCTCAACGCTGACGGCACCCTGAAGACGCTCACCAACGACTTCGAGGACAATGCCCAGGGCATCTGGCCGTTCGTGGTCTCCGGCTCCGAAGGCGTCGAGGACAACCGTATCCACCTGTCCGAGCTGCATGACCCGTTCACGCAGGCCGGCTGGGATGTCAAGAAGATGGACGACGTGCTCGACGGCAAGTGGTCCGTCAAGGCCAACGGCCTGATCCAGAAGGGCACGCTGATCTACCAGACGATCCCGCAGAACGTCAAGCTGGAACCGGGCAGAGACCTACAAGGTGTCGTTCAAGTACCAGTCCGGCTCCGACGACATCTACGCCATCGCCACCGGTGACGGCGAGTACAACGCCAGCACCGTCAAGCTCACCAACCTGAAGAAGGCCCTGGGCGAGGACGGCACGGCCGAGTTCGAGATCACCGGTTCCATCACCGGCGACAGCTGGTTCGGCATCTACTCGACCTCCACCGCTCCCGACCTGCAGAACACGTCCGATTCCGCCGCCAACTTCGGTGGCTACAAGGACTTCGTCCTCGATGACCTGAAGGTCGAGCACGTGGCATCCGCCGAGCACACCAAGGCCGACGCCGAGGCGAAGCTCAAGGAAGTCAGGACACCTACGACGGCAAGAGCGGCGACTACTCCGCCGAAGTCTGGACCACGTACGTGAACACGGTGGCCGAGATCGAGGCGCTCATCGCCAAGGATAAGCCCGACTACACCACCGCCTACAACAAGGCTGTGGCGCTGGCCGAGTACATGAAGAACGCACCGGGCGACGACTCGAACGATGCGTACGACGTGGCGACCGACGCCTACACCGTCGAGGCGGGCAGCCAGCAGGCACTGTCGGGCGGCAATGAGGGCCCGGCAAGCCTCGCCCAGGACGGCAATGCCGGCACTCACTGGCACACCTCCTGGAGCGCCAACGCAGTGTCCGCCGGTACCGCCTGGTATCAGTTCAACCTGAACGAGCCGACGACCATCGACGGTCTGCGTTACATGGCCCGCAGTGGCGGCGCGAACGCGAACGGCAAGATCAAGAAGTACAAGATTACGCTGACGCTGTCCGACGGCACCACCAAGGACGTCGTCACCAATGGCACGTTCACCACGACCAGCGGTGTCTGGCAGAAGGTCAAGTTCGACGCGGTCAAGAACGTCACCAAGGTGCGCATCACCGCTCTCGAAACCGCGGGACAGTCCGCGGGCGAGGTGAACACGTACGCCTCCGCTGCCGAGCTGCGTGTCACCACGGTTCGCGACGTGCCGAGCACCGAGGTCAAGGTCAACAAGTGCGATCTGCAGAACCTGTACGATGACGCTTCCGCCCTGACCGAGGCCACCTACACCGCCGACACCTGGAAGGTGCTCGTCGCCAAGCGCGACGCCGCCAAGAAGGTGCTGGACGACGAGAACGCCACCGCGCACGACGTGGCTCGCCTACCAGAACCTGAAGGATGCCATCGCCGCCCTGGAAGAGCGCGTGGACACCTCCAAGCTCGCCGGCCTGGTCGCCGATGCCGAGAAGCTCAAGGAATCCGCGTACACCAAGGATTCGTGGGCCGCGTTCAAGAAGGCTCTGGATGCCGCCAAGGCCGTCCTGAACAATGCGAACGCCACCAAGGCTGACGTCGATGCCGCGTACAACGCGCTGAACGCCGCGATGAAGGCCCTGAAGCCCGCCTCCTCCAAGCCGACTCCGAACCCGGAGACGACCGACAAGAGCAAGTTGCAGGCCACCATCGATCAGGCCAAGGCCTTGGATCTGAGCGGTTACACGAAGAAGTCCGCCCAGGCCGTGCGTGACGCCCCCTCGCCAAGGCCCAGAGCGTCCTCGCCGATGACAACGCCACCCAGGCTGACATCGACGCCGCGCAGAAGGCCCTCGCCGACGCGATCGCCGCACTGGAGAAGGCCGATGCCAACGGCAACGCCATCTCCAAGACGGGTGCGAACGTCGCCGTCATCGGCATGGCCGGCATGATGCTGGTCGCCGCCGCTGGCGCGGTGTTCATCGCCCGCAAGCGCGCCGAGTGATATAAGTAAATAGAAAAAGGGAGGTCGCCCTGTGGCGGCCTCCCTTTTTTGTGTTCAATCCGTTATGGATGGCCAGGACCGCGTCATTCTGCCCCCGTCAGCGGGGGGCAAATATGTAGTCCCTTGTGTTATATTTCAGGCGTAGATGTTTCTCGGGCGCATGTCCTCCGGCAGGCCCTCCAGCAGTGTCGCCATGGAGCCTTCCTCGAAGACGGAGCGGATGCCTGCGGCCAGCAGCGGCGCCACCGACAGCACGGTCATGTTATCCAGGCGCTTCTCCTGCGGCACTGGCACAGTGTCCATCAGGATGATTTCGCGGGCGCCGCAATCGCGCAGGCGCTCCACGGCCGGGCCGGACAGCAGACCATGCGTGGCGACCAGAGTCACCGAGGCAGCGCCGGAGTTGCGCAGCGTGCGCACGGCCTCGCAGATTGTGCCGGCGGTGTCGATCATGTCGTCCACCACCACGCAGTCGCGCCCCTGCACGTCGCCGATGATGCCATGCGCTTCGGCATGGTTCGGGCGCGTGATGTCGCGAGTCTTGTGGATGAACGCGAGCGGGAGCCCGCCCAGCTTGGCGGCCCACTGCTCGGAAACCTTGATGCGGCCGGCGTCGGGGGAGACGATCGTCGCCTTGTCCATAGGCACGTGGCTGCGCACGTAGTCGATCAGCACGGGCATGGCGGTCAAATGGTCGACCGGGCCGTCGAAGAAGCCCTGCTCCTGCGCGGCATGCAGGTCGACGGTGACCAGACGATTCGCCCCCGCGGTGCGGAACAGGTCGAACATCAGGCGTGCGGTGATCGGCTCGCGGCCCTGATGTTTCTTGTCCTGACGGGAGTAGCCGAGGAACGGTGCCACGACGGTGATGGACTTGGCGGAGGCGCGCTTGAGGGCATCGATCATCAGCAGTTGCTCCATCACCCACTTGTTGATCGGGTTGGTGTGGCACTGCAGCACGAACACGTCGGCGCCTCGAACCGGCTCCGCGAACCGCACGTACATCTCGCCGTTGGCGAAATCGTATGCGGTGGTGGGGGCAGCACGTTGATGCCGAGATATTGAGCCACTTCATTGGCAAGCTCAGGATATGCGCGGCCCGTCACCAAGGCCAGTCGCTTATCGGGTGTGCCCTCAAGGATCGCCGACATGTTTTTCCGCTCTTTCCGTCGATAGTTTCGTTACCGTTCACCGTGGTGATACGTTGCCGTACACAAACCTTATCCAATATACAAGAACCCGCCGTCCCAAGAGGAACGGCGGGTTGCGATGCTCACGGATTCTTCCACTTACGGCACGGTGCGCGCAGCAGGTGCCCCGTGCCGGGCGAAATCATTCCGATCAGTCGTCGTCCAGCGTGATGTCCAGCTTGTCGCCGTCCAGCGTGAACTGCCCGCTGATGCTGAAGCTGGTGGAACTGTCCGTCGGCTCCCAGGAGTCGTCATAGTTCTTGTACTCGTACGCCACCTTGGCTTCGCCGCCGTACACGTAGAAGCTGCCCGAGTCGATGCTGAGGTCATCAGTGGTGACGGTCGGGTATTCGGTGATGTTCCATGCGATGTTGCGGTAGTCGTCATCGGAACCGTACATGCTGAACGGGCAGCCTTCAGGCTGTGCATCCGTGGACTTGGCGCAGGTATCCAGCTTGTCCTTGATCTTCGCGTTGATCTCGTCTGCCAGAGCGTCGGTCGGCTCGGCAGAGATCGAGGCGGAGGATTCGGAGGAGGTGGTCAGCGTCGTCGAATCCGCGGTCAGATACTTCGACGTGACCGGTTTCACCGTGTACGAGCCCGGATACACCTTGAAGGTGTAGGTGCCGGAATCGGATGCTGTGGCGTTCTTCGCGCCGACCTTGACACCGTTGACGGTGAAGTTGGTGATGGCCGGTGACGCGTAGACGGAGATCTCCTTGACCAGCGGCGTCGTGATGTTCCAGTTCTTGAAGATCAGGAACTTGGATCCGTTCGGCGCGACCGTCAGAATGTCGGTCATGGACTTGCCGCCCAGCGTGTACGAGATCCGCATCGTGCGGGAGCCGTCCGCGTTGTCGGTGGCGGAGATGATGCGCTGGTTGCTGATCGTGGTCTTGTCGCCCTTGGAAGCCGCATTGGTGAGCAGCGTGCGCTTGCCGTTGGCGACCTGCGGGTCGGAGATGCCGTTGGCCTTGTCATAGTCGCCGGACGCGATGGCCGACAGGTAGCTCTTCGCGGTGTTATCGGCGCTGAACACGGTGGAGTTGACCACTGCGTAAGCGATACCGAGCAGGGCAAGCACGCCGACGATGGAGCTGATGATGATGGCCAGCTTCTTCTGCTGGGCGGGGTCATGGCCTTGGCTGCAGCCGGGGCGGCGGGAGCAGCCACCGGGCAGCGGGGGGCGACAGGGTGCAGCTGCAGGAGCGGCAGGAGCGCCGGCGGGAACTTGGACAGTCGGGGCACCACCTTGGGCCTGAAAGGCCGCGGCGTCGGTGCCGGCAGCGGGACCCCTGAACCGGAGCACCGGGAACGGGGAAACGCCCTGAACGGGAACGCCCTGAACCGGGATGCCAGCTGCGGGCGCGGTCGGCGCTCCGGTGCCGGCGCCAGGCTGTCCGCCGAAGGACGGCTGCGGGCCGGTGGCCGGCGGCCGCGGCGACCTGTGACGGGAAGCGACCGAAGTACGCTCCGCATGCCGCCGCATACGCGGTGACCTCGGCGGGCGTCGGGCGGACCGTGCCGCCGACGAACAGCTTCCATGCGCCGCCCATCGACAGCACCATGGCCGGGCCGAATGTCAGCGCCACCACCTCGATCAGGAACGACCATACAGCCGCGACGAGGAAGTACCATGCCGCGATGTTCAGCGACGCGTCAGAGGTATCGGACTGCATGGTGTAACCCAGCGTCGCGGACGAACAGGAACGTGACGATCAGCCAGATCACCAGCGTGGCGACCGGAGACTTCCACGAGTGCTGCCATCCCGCATATGCCGGATCATAGATGTTGCGTGCCGCGGCGCAACGCAATGTAGAACGTGGTGATAAGGAACGCCACGAATACCAGCCACAGCTGCCACGGTGCGCTGATGGAGCCGCCGTACTGGTTCGAGATGCCGAACAGCGACAGGTTAGCGACATAGCCGGGGACGTCGATGCCGACCGCGCCGAACGAGCCGAGCGCGAACGTCAGGAACGAAAGGTACGGCAGCAGAATCGGGAACAGCATGAACATCTGGCCGTTGTGCAGGCTGCTGGACAGCATGATCAGGCAAATGAAGCCGATCACCGTGAACACGACCGCGTAGATGAACGCCGCGTCAAGCAGCGTGCGCACGAAGCCCGCGCGTGCGGTGAGCCCACTTCCAGGCCGCGGTGAACACGTTGTTGGAATCCGAGGCGTACTGGGCGAGCAGATAGCCGAAGAACGCGCCGATCGCGGCGAGCAGCAGCGTCATGAAATACGTACGGGCGGGAGACGCCGGTCAGGATGGCCTTGGCCTGAATGCCGCCCATGCTGCCGGCTCCCAGCGTCAGTGGGAAGATCGCGGCGAGAATCAGATAGACGAATCCCATCACGACGCCGACGATGACGCTGCTGACGATGCCGGTCCACTTGAACCGGATGGCGAACTTACGCGCGAACCAGTATGCGCCGAACGCGGTGCCGAGAACCAGCGCCACGCCGGAAAGACCGACAGGCATCCATAGATGGCCGGACACGCCGAAGGACGACATGGAGAGGTTGCCTCCGGTGATGTTGGGCGACAGTTGACCGGATACGCCCAGAACCATCACCAGAATCAGGAACTGGAAGAAGTTCGGCGTCACCGTGCCGGAACCGCTGGCGTCACTCATCATGTGGGACAGGCCGGGGACCATGCTCAGCTTGGACGCCGCCCATGATGAGCCGGCCGACAAGAAGAAAGATGGAGCCGATCAGGGCCAGCGCCATCGCGCCGATCAAGCCGAAGGCAAGGCTGATTGCGGCGGTCTGCAGCGAACGCGCGGAGAACAGCTCCTTGAACATCGGGTTGGGGACGAACTGCTGCGGAGCGCCGGGCTGAACCGGGGCGCCGGGTGCGCCGGGGGTAACGGGGACAGGTGCGCCGGGGACGGGAGCACCAGGCGCGGGCGCAGCAAAAGTGCCGGGAGCAGGTGCTGCAGCCGCAACAGGTGCGGCGGCGGGAACTTCTCCGGCCGGAGCGGCGACTGGCACTTCTGCCGCCGGGACGGGAGCTGCAGGAGCTTCTTGTGCGGGGACTGGTTCGGGAACCGCCGGGAAGGCCGGCTCGGCTGCGGGCTGTTCCGCGCCGGGGAATGCGGGTGCCGGCTCGGGCTGCGGTGCCGCGGCCTGCGGGGCCGGTACGGGTTCAGGGAATGCGGCGACGGGAGCGGGTGCTTCCGGCTGAGGCGCGGCTGCGGTGCCGTGTGGAGCGGTGCCGAGCACGGTCGAATCTTCGACGTTGTCGTTGCTGTTTGCTGCGGCGACCGCGAGCGTCTGCCCGCATTGCGTGCAGAATCGTGCGGCGCTGGACAGCGTGGCGCCGCAGTGAGGACATATCATGACAAGCCCCTTTCTTGGTTTGCTCTTCCCTCCTTATTGTATAGTCGCCACGTCATCTTCAGCAGCTTATTCGCGGTATTTGGGCGGGGCATATAAGGTATGTTTTCGCCCCCATCGGGCAGGTAATCCGATATCCGATAGGGGCGAAAACATGCCAATGCATTCTCTGTGCCTGTGGCGTCATCTGTCCATGAATACGTTGCCGTTGGCGGCGAGGCATGCCAGCACTTCCGGTTTCTTCATGTCATACGTCGTGTTGACGGTCTCTCCGGGAGCGGCATGACCCATTGCGTTCGCCTCCTTCTCGTATTGTTCGACGGTGTAGGATTTCGGCACCAGCCCGGCGCGCTTAAGGCAATCGACTGCCCCCTCCTTATGAGACGCATACAGATTGGGATTGCCGACTTGTGCCATATACAACGCGTCCACCGAATCCACGGTGGCGATTCCACACGCGTTCAAGTCCTTGGCCTTTTTCTGGATGTAGTCAAGGTCATCTGCTTTATCTGAAGGAAGTACGTCTCCTGCGGCTGCTGGATGCCGTTGGAGTAAGTTTTCAGTGTCGGCCTCGGATAGCCCTTTGTCTTGGACGCACGTGATGTATCGGCTCCATGCGGCCTTGTAATCGGATAGACTTATTTTTGCCGCTTGTCGCGGCCTTGCGCAGTGTCGCTTTCTGCGCGGGGCCCATTCCGAGTCCTGGCCGAGCAGCTGCGTCGCATAAGCCTGCAAAGATGAGGCGAGACGTTTCCCGCCCGAGCCGGAATCCGTTGCTTGGTTCGTGTTCCGTGCCGTGCCGCATCCGCACAGCATCGCAATGGAAAGCGTAATGACGGCGATGACGGCGATGGCCATCGTCACCGTACGACGGGATGCCGGAATATGCCCCATTCTTACTCCGATCTGCATGATAATCTCCTCTTCGAAATTTCATCGATCTTTAATTTTAATATTTGAAAGACATCTCGGTCAAATGGTTGCGGACGTCATTTGGGGGTCCGTATCGCAGTATATTTGCAGGGGAATGCTGTCATGCAGTGTAACGTTGAGCGCAGGATAGTCATGAGGAGAGATTATGCGGTGTTCCCGTTGTGGTGCGAATGTCGTTGAGGGCGATAGATTCTGCGAGAACTGCGGGGCGCCCGTAGCCGTGCAGGCGGGTTCCGTGTGCCCGGTGTGCGGTCAGCAGTCGGAACCCGGCATGCGGTTCTGCCAGCAGTGCGGTGCCGAGCTGTCCGCCGGCCCGCAGCCCGCACAGCCGGCCCCAGTCGGATGACGACGACGGCCCGACCATGCTGAGTCAGTCCCTCTGCTGAAGCCGCCGTTCCAGGCACCGCAAGCAGGAGTGCCTGAACGGGGCAGGATGACCAGTTCCAGCAGACCATGCAATCCGATTGGACCGTGCCATCTACTCAGCCGCAATCTGCGCAGCCGGTGCCTGCTGCACAGCCTTATCAGGCTGTTCAGCAGTACGCGGGGCAATACGGTGCCGCCCAGCCCGGTGCCGTATTCCCGCCGCAGGCCGTGCAGCCGCCAGCCCAACCGTCACGGCCTGGAGAGTCCGCCGGCAAGGGCAAGAAGAAGACCGCGCTGATCGTCGGCATCATCATCGCCGTACTCGTCGTGGCGCTTGCCGCCGGATTCGGCGTCTGGTGGTTCATGCTGCGTGATTCCGGCACCCAATCGGCTCAGACGCAGTCGACATCCCAGCAGAGCGGCAAGACCAAGTCCGGCGACAGCAAGGCCGCGAAAGACGACAAGCCCTGCACCGCTGCGCCCGATGCCGAGCTGAGTTCCGTCGACCACAGCGACACCAATCTCGTCGCGCAGCTGCAGCTCACTTCCAACTGCGCGTCGACGAAGGACGGCGACACGGCGGAGTTCAAAGGAATCCGACGTCAAGGTCAGCATCAAGGACGATGAAGGCAATGTCATCGCCTCGGCCGTCTTCGACTTCTCCAAGCAGCCGGTCAAGTTCAATGGCGAGACGGCCAACGTCGCGCTCGGAATTCACCACGAGGCAGTACTGGCGCCCGTACGACCAGATCGAGACAGACCGGCAGCGCCGAGGTCATCCTGCAGACCGGTCAGAGCGGCACCGGCGAGGCGGGCAGTGCGGACGGCGACGCGTTGGCAGGCTCCGACATCAACAGCGAGGACGCCGAGCGGTACGCGCAGCTTGCGTTGAGCTGGCAGCTCAAGCATGACGAATCCGCCGCATCCCGCTTCTACACCACCTACACCACGCAGCTGTCCAGCAAAAAAACGGCATGAAGGCCGACGGCAAGACCTGGCATTACGTGGACATCTACGAGCAGTTCCTGCAGCAGCGCATCAAGCACAAGAACGCGATCCTGATCTGGTCCGGCGATTACCCGACGTACACGAAGGCCGACGCTTCGACCGCGTATTACGTGATCCTGTCGGGTGATACGGTCGACTCGGTGAAGGCCGGCGACGCATGGTGCAAGTCGAACGGCTATGGTGCCGCGGATTGCGCGGTCGTGGATTTGCAGTAGGACGGATTACCCCCATTGTCGCTTCGCGACAGCCACCGCAAGCTGTCGCGGGCATGGCGTAGCTTAGAGAAGTTGCTGTTTTCAGCAGCGCGTATACACACTCCTGCCATGGATAGTCCATGGCCGACTAGTCCGAAGGAGGTGGGTGATGTCTGCGCATAAGTACGAACTGATGTTCATTGCCGATCCTGAGCTGGATGAGCGCGGTCTGAAGAAGTTGACCGAGCAGTATCTGGAGCTCGTCACCAAGGAAGGTGTGGTTCCGTCGAGAACACCGATATTTGGGGACGTCGCAAGCTCGCTTACGAGATTGACGGCAAGACCGAGAGGCAACTACGTGGTGGTCAACTACACGACCACTCCCGAGGTCAGCGCCGAGGCGCTCGATCGTGTGCTCAACCTGAACGAATCCGTCGTCCGCACGAAGATTCTTCGTAAAGACGCCAAGTAAGCCGTATGAGTTTCTGATTGTTCGCGACTCGCTGAACCAAAGGTAAGAAGGTAAGTCATGGCAGGCGAAACCATCATCACCGTGGTGGGCAACCTCACGGCAGATCCCGAATTGAGGACCACGGGAAACGGCGCTTCCGTCGCCAGTTTCACCATCGCCTCTACCGCGCGTACCTACAATCGCAACACCGGGCAGTTCGAGGACGGCAATGCGCTGTTCATGCGCGCTGCTCCGCCTGGCGCGATCTCGCCGAGCATTGCGCCAGCACGCTGTCCAAAGGCATGCGTGTCATCGCGCAGGGGGCGTCTCCAGCAGCGCTCGTATCAGGCGCAGGACGGCTCGAACCGCACCGTCATCGAGATGACGATTGATGAGATCGGCCCGTCGCTACGTTACGCGACCGCGCAGGTCACGCGCACGTCCAGCGGCAACGGCCAAGGCGGATTCGCCGGCCGTGGCAATGGCGGCAATGGCGGATTCAACGCCAGTCAGGGCAATGGCGGCGGTTTCGGCGGCAACGCCGGCGGCTACCAGGGTGGCCGTGGCAATGGCGGCTTCAGCGGTGGCTATCAGGGTGGCGGCAATGGCGGCTACCAGGGTGGCGCGTCCGCTGCGGGCAACGCCGGCCAGAGCGCCGCGCCCGCGACCGATCCGTGGGCACGTCCGGCGATGCCGGCTCGTCCTTCGGTTCGTTCGGTGGCTCGTCCGATTTCGGTGGCGATTCGCAGGAACCCGAGTTCTGATGCCCGTCCGCGGCCATATGAAGCCGCGCGACGCATGTAACAATCCAGAAGCAAGCATTCAATCGTAATTTTCAAGGAGAACATCATGTCACGTAAGAGGCCGCAACCGCCGGTCAAGCCGTTCAAGAAGAAGCCGAATCCGCTGAAGGCCGCCAAGGTCACCGAGATCGATTACAAGGACGTCGCGCTGCTGCGCAAGTTCATCTCCGATCGCGGCAAGATTCGTTCCCGCCGTATCACCGGCGTGACCGTGCAGGAACAGCGCGAGCTCTCCAAGGCGATCAAGAACGCCCGCGAGATGGCCCCTGCTGCCGTACGCCACCACCGGTCGCTGAGTTAGGGAGGATAGGAAATGGCTGAATCCAAGGTTATTCTCACCCAGACCGTTGCCAACCTGGGCCACTCCGGCGATGTCGTCGCCGTCCGCTCCGGCTACGCCCGCAACTACCTGATCCCGCAGGGCCTCGCCTTCGCGTGGACCAAGGGCGCCAGCTCAGATCGTGCAGATGAAGCGCGCTCGCTTGGCCAAGGCCGTCGCCACCCGCGAGGATGCCGTCGCCGCCAAGGCCGCCATCGAGGGCACTACCGTCGAGATCGCTGCCAAGGTTTCCGAGTCCGGCAAGCTGTTCGGTAGCGTCACCGCCGAGCAGATCGCGCTGGCTCTCTCCGACAAGGCCGCGGTCAACCCGAAGGCCATCGAGGTCGAGCCGATCAAGACCACCGGCGACTTCCCGGCTAAGGCCGCCCTGCACCCGGAGATCACCGCCTCCTTCTTCGTGAAGGTCGTCGCCGAGTAACTCCGGCCCATCAGACAGATTATCGTCTGAGCTTAAGCATCAGCCCCTCCGCCGCTCCGCGCGGCGAGGGGCTTTTTGTATTGTTCCAAGTCGCAGCGAATGATTCTCAATAAGGAAGGTGCGAGGATTGCGAACATTTACGCACAAGTGAACAATATGAGAAAACGCTGTTTTCCAAGGATTTGCGGACATTGATGTTCGTTTGGAGTTGCGGCGGGCTCGCACCTTTCTTAATGAGAATGATTTGCTGCGAGGATGGGCGTTCTCAAGACGCGGAAGCCAAGCCAGCCCCGTTCAACTCGTTGACAGCGGCGAACGGCATCACCCTCAAAGCCGGTGAGTCCCTGCTGCTCAAGGCCGGCACCACCTGCACCAGCGCGACCCAGACCATCGACAGCGCCTCGGTCAAGACCGGCCTGCGCGTCATCAACACCAAAGGCACCAAGGACGCGCCCATCACCATCGGAGCGTACGGCGAAGGCGCCGCGCCCATCATCGCCGGTGCGGGCGTCAGCGAGACCATCCTGCTGAAGAACTCCGAATACATCACAGTGCAGGGCTTCGAAGTCACCAACACTGATGCGAACGCGGCCGATTACGAGAAATACATGCGCCGCGGCATCGCCGTGGACGCTCGGCAACGCCGACAACACGAAGAACAACGACACCGGCGGTACCACTCAGCGCCTGAAGTCCGAACTGAACCAGGCCGACGCCGTCGTAGTCTCCGGCGAGTACGCGGCGAAACTCGGCGAACAGCTCACCCCGTACAATGACGACACCATCAACCAGCGCACGCTGTCCGCGACGCCGGGCAAGACGTACCGTCTCGGCCTGTGGGCGACGCTCGGCAAGAGCAACGACGACACCCCGTCCACGCTCAAGGTGCAGGTCAAGTCCAACCTCGCGTCGCTTGGCGCCGTCAGCTCGTTCAGCCAGTACCGCAAGACCGTGCTGAGCGAGACCGTGGACGCCGAAAGCAAGGAAGGCGGCAAAATTCACTACAGCGGGTCGTTCATCGTGCCGCTCGACGTGGACCCGTATGCCGCGCTGTGGGTCGCCATCTCGCAGACCGATCTGGCCTCCGGCTCGTTCGCGTACATCGACAACGTCACGCTCGTCGAGGACTCCGCGGCCGTGTCCGACGTCGCGTCGATCGCCGTGACCACTCAGCCGACCAAGACCGAATACGCCATCGGCGACGCGCTCGACCTGAGCGGCATGGCCGTCACCGCCACGATGTCTGACGGCACGCCGCCGAGCTCGGCGAGGGCGAATACACGGTCTCCGAGTTCGACTCGTCGACCGCCGGCGAAAAGACCATCACGGTGACGTACGCCGCCGATACCTCGCTTACCGTCACGTTCAAGGTGACGGTGAAGGAGGCCGAGCCGGTCGACACCGTGCCGCCGGTGATTTCCGGTGCGGATGACGTGGCCGTGGAGTTCGGTGCGTCGTTTGATCCGATGGCGGGTGTGAAGGCGGTTGATGATGTGGACGGTGATGTGACCGGTGCCGTGAAGGTGTCCGGTGACACGGTGGACACGAGCAAGCCCGGCGCGTACACGTTGGTGTACACGGTGAGCGATGCGGCCGGTAGCGAGGCGTCCGTGACCCGTGTGGCCACCGTCAAGGAGAAGTCCGGCGAGACGCCCGTCGAACCTGACGACAAGGATCCGGGCGGCGACAAGGAGCCCGGCAAGGGAGCCGGGCAAGGATACCGACAAGGACGGTGATAAGGACGACCAAGGCAACAAAGAAGCCGGGCCTGTCCGCGACTGGCGCCTCGGTGTCCGTCGTTGCCATCGCCGCAATCGGCCTGCTTGCGACGGGCGCCGTGTCTGTGGCGGTTCGCCGCCGTCGCGACATCTAAGGCGCGGATTTCCTGAGTCGCGTTGGCCCTGAGCGGCTCAGGGCCAACGCATGGCATTGATGCCGGTCGAATGGCTGTCCCATTCGACCGGCATCTTCGTCTATTTTGGCCTTGCCCGGCGTGATTCCACGATGTATGTGCTGCTATCTTCGTTTCGAGGGGTTGATTCCACTGCCTGGGAACATCTATCTGCGTTTCAGGGGGGTGGCCAAAACACTATGCACGGAGTATATGGGGCATTTGCTCATTGAAATCATGCGGTTTGCGTGATGTTTATACTTTGCTACCAACCCCCTGAAACGCAGATAGATGTTCGTCGCGGCCTGAATCAACCCCTTGAAACGCAGATAGGGGCGGATTGCGAGGATCACCCGGGCGGGGCATGCTTCCAGCGGCGAATTAGGGGTGATTTGACTCGGGCGCACCCTCTCGACGAAAACAAAAAAGGTCAGAATCTTTCGATTCCGACCTTGCTTGTCCCCCGCAGGGATTCGAACCCTGGACACGCTGATTAAGAGTCAGCTGCTCTAACCAACTGAGCTACAGGGGCGTTGGTCATTTCTTGAGCCGAGTGATAACTATACTCAGAACTCGCTGCGATGCAAATCGGCGTGTTGCGTACGGCGTGTCGCGAGTAATTCCAATGGGTTCCACATGACTGCACCCAAGTGTGCATGGCAGGGCAGGGTGTGAATCAACGGGGATTCTGCCGTTCAATCCGCCCGTATCGCCGTTCGTCAAGGGGTAAAGTGTACAATCACGTCGTTTGCTTTCGCACCCAGCGAAATTGAGTCGCCGAGAAAAAGATCCGCGCGCAAAAGACCGGCCGCCCGATGATATCACTGCCGCCGTGCTCCGGCTGGAAAAGAGCGGATAACAGGCGTTGCATATCATGAGCAATTCTCCGCTTAAAGGCTTCCCGGTCGGGGAAAATCTGTCCCCAAGGGGTGAAGGCTTTTGTGCTGGCGGGAAAGTTTGTGGCATAACGAAAAAGGCTTCCGTTGCAATTTGCGGGAAGGAGGGGTATACTGGAAGCATATTTTTTGCCCGGCAGTGCCGGGCGCAGGAGGCGGCTTATGCTTACCATCAATGTTGCACCCGACGGCAGCGGACAGTTTACCACCATTTCCGAGGCGGTGCTGGCGGTGCCCTACGACTGCCCTGCGGTCATCCGCATCGCGCCGGGCATTTACCGGGAAAAGCTGGTTTGTGAGAAAAAGGATATCACCCTTGCGGGCGCGGGGCATGGATGCCACCCGGCTGGTATGGAACGATGGCGGCAAGCTGCCGCACCCGGACGGGCGTCCCACCCACCTTCCGCAGCTATACCGCCTTTTTCAGCGGCGAAAAGCTGCGGGTGGAGGATATGACCATCGAGAACGA
>VOFJ01003119.1_pt1 | contig 23391 bp, 20 predicted proteins | sample 5384081 | NCBI WGS metagenome assembly VOFJ01 (sample SAMN12384729, study PRJNA508395) | human gut metagenome | isolation source: healthy gut I | host: Homo sapiens | reverse complement strand
CAGAAGGGCTTCCAGAGCGATGTGCAGGCTGCCGTGACCATTGACGCCGAGGGCAATGTTTCCGCAGTAGAGATCCTCTCTCAGGCAGAAACGGAAAGCCTTGGCGGCCAGTGCGTCAACCCGGAGTTCACGTCCCAGTATCAGGGCGCAGCTCCCTTCACGCTGGCAGGCAAAAGCTATACCGTGACGGACCCCCTTACCGGTGCCGCCTATGCCGCTGCCGGTGCGGCGGAGGAGCAGCCCGCTGCTGCCGGGGATTTTGACCCCGCACAGTGGCGCACCTTCGATACCTCTCCCGAGGCCGAGGCTACCCGCAAGATGTATGCTGCGGGGCTTACCTTCTCGGCGTTGAAGGGCGAGGCACTGGGCGATGAGCTGGCTCCGCCGCTGGATTCCAGCGCAGAGGCCGTGGCACGGCGCAAGCTGTACGCAGCCATGCTCAGCAAGAGCGCACTGGACGGCGAGCCGATGGCGATCCCCTTTGCGGATCTCTCGGCAGAGGAGCAGTCCAAGGCGCGTCTGGAGCAGGCCAGCCTGACCACCACCGGCAATGCGTCCGGTGCCGTCAGCGCAGACCTGACCGAGGTGGACGCCCTTTCCGGCGCGACCATCACCTCTTCGGCTGTGACGACCATCGTCAACAACTCGTATTTCTATGTGACCGAGGTGCTCAGCGCAGAGTGACCTCAACGGAGGAATGGAACCTATGGCAAAAACTGATTTTCTGACGGCTGACATGACCCGCCGTCAATTCATGAAGATCTCGGGCAAGAGCCTTGCAGGGCTCACCCTGTCCGCTTCCATGCTGTCCCTGTTCGGCTGCTCCCAGCAGCAGGTGGACGCCGGCGCAGTGGCTACCTGGGCACTGCCCCAGGGGCTGCTGGTGGTCAATGCTGATCTGTGCACCGGCTGCCAGCGGTGCGAGATCAACTGCACCCTGACCAACGATGGCGTGTGCTCCTCTTACATCAGCCGCGTCAAGATCCAGCGCCGCCTGAATCTGGACGGCGCCGGCAACGGCCTGCTGTCCGGCACCGACAACTGCTTTGTCTACTTCCCGGATACCTGCCGCCAGTGTGAGGATCCCGCCTGCGGCAACGCCTGCCCCCAGAAGGCCATCATCACCAATGAGCAGGGCATCCGCGTGGTCGATACCGACAAGTGCATCGGCTGCGGTGCCTGCCAAGAGGCCTGCCCGTGGCATATGCCCACCGTCAACCCCGAGACCGGCAAGTCCTCCAAGTGCATCGCCTGCGGTGCCTGCGTGGCAGGCTGCCCGTCCGGCGCTCTGTCCATCGTGGACTGGGATGCCGTTACCAGCGCAGCACAGGCTGCTTACAAGGATCTGTAAGGAGGAACACAATGGCTGAAACCTATGGCTGGGCAGGCAAGATCCTGCGCGTCAACCTGACCACCGGCGAGATCACCACCCAGGATGACGCAAAGTACCATAAGTATATCGGCGGTATGGGCATGGCCTACCGCATCATGTATGAGGAAGCTCCCATGGAGCTGGACCCCTATGACGAGAAGGCTCTGGTCATCTTTGGCGTCGGCCCCCTGACCGGTGCCGGTGTGCCCTGCTCCGGCCGCATGAACGTGACCTTCCGCTCCACCTGGTCCAAGGGTCACTCCATCATCGACGCACACATGGGCGGCCACATCGGCTCCATGCTGAAGTATGCCGGTTACGACGGCATCGTGGTCAGCGGCATCTCCGAAAAGCCCGTCTACCTGCGCATCGAGGACGGCAAGGTCTCTCTGGAGGACGCAAGCGAGATCTGGGGCAAGGGCACCTTTGCTGCCAATAAGTGGATGGTAGAGCAGAACGGCCGTGAGTTCGAGACTGCTTCCATCGGCCCCGCCGGTGAGAACCTGGTGGATTACTCCACCCTGAACACCAGCTTCGGCAACTCCGGCGGTGCCGGTCTGGGCGCTGCCATGGGCAACAAGAAGCTGAAGGGCCTGGCCATCCGCGGCACTGGTAGCGTCAAGGTGGCTGACCCCAAGAAGGTGCTGGAGCTCTCCAACTACATGATGGGCAACCTGATCGGCGGCAACAACAACCACAACGTGCCCGCACAGCCCCAGAGCTGGGCAGAGTACAGCGCCACCTCCGGCAAGAACCGCTGGTCCGGCGCTCCCGGCCGTATGTGGAAGAAGGCTCCCGGCGGCCCCGTGGATACCGGCGAGCAGCCCTACAACGATATCAACAAGGTGGCTCTGCGCTGCTTCAAGGGCTACTTCGACTTCGGCGCTCCGGCTGCGGAGTACACCGTGAAGAACGGCGGCTGCTCCTCCTGCCCCATCCGCTGCTACACCGAGTATGATGTAGATCCGCTGGCCGATTACGATCTGCCCACCCACAACTCCAACACCTGTATGCCCGTGCTGTACGGCACCCGCGTCTACCCGGACGGCGTGCACGACTTCAAGTACGAGGGCGACGGCACCATGGTCATCAATCTGGCATGGTCTCATGCTGTGGACGACATGGGTCTGTGGGACAACTACGGCAACCTGAACCGCGACCTGCTGTGGATCCTGCGGATGCCCCGCGAGGAGGCCACCAAGTACATCAGCGAGGCAGAGTACGACTCTCTGCCCTGGGCATGGGAAAAGGCCGGTGACCCGCTGGGAGGTGGAGCTCATCCGCCGCATGGCTTACGGCGAGGGTGACCTGTCCGTCATCGCCAAGGGCACGCTGGCCATGATGGAAAAGTTCGGCCTGCCCAAGAGCTGGCTGGACCGCGACGATGGCGCTACCAACTCCAACCTGATCTACAACGGCTTCCCCAACCACCACGGCCCTGCTGAGGCATGGCAGGTGGGTATGCTGTACAACCTCGTCTACAACCGCGACTGCATGATCCACGAGATCGTCTGCGAGACCGGCTCCGGCGCTCCCTATGATGTGACCAAGAAGGTCATGGAGGACTTCTTCGGCGAGGGCTGCTACGATAAGGCCAAGGCCTACACTCCCATCAACGAGAACAAGGCAAAGCTGGCTGCATACTGCGTCAACGACAAGAACTTCCACGACTCCGCTACCCTGTGCAACTGGATGTGGCCCATGACCCAGTCTCCCTCCAAGGAGCGCGAGTACCACGGCGACCTGGATCTGCAGGCAGACTTTATGACTGCTGTTACCGGCGAGACTTATACCCAGGCCGGTCTGCAGGAGGACGGTGCCCGCATCACCCAGATGCTGCGCGCGATGACCGCCATCAGCTTCCAGCAGAACTGCGGCAGCGCAAACCTGCGTCAGGAGCACGATGCCATCTGTGATTGGGTGTTCGATAAGGACCCCGACTTCAAGGCATTCGAGGAAGGCACCACCAAGCTGGACCGCGCCGACATGGAGAAGGCAAAGGATCTGTTCTACGACATCTTCGGCTGGGACCGCACCACCGGTGTGCCCACCCGCGAGACGCTGGAGAAGTATGATCTGGCGGACATGGCCGATGATCTGGAAAAGCGCGGCATCTACGCCCAGAACACCGCAGCAGCTGAATAAATCCCATAGAAAGAGGAAAGATCGTCATGTTGTTTGGCAGACGTAAACCCGGCTACACCACCACTGTGGACAGCAGCGTGGACCCGGAGCAGGCCGTTCTGGACCTGCAGAAGGCAGAGCTGGCCGCCAAGAAAAAGCCCAAGGCAGAGGTGTTCGACATCGACGCCGCAAGCGAGACGGCCCGCCGCCTGAAGGAGACCGGCAGCACCTTTGACGGCAGCGCCGCCAAGACTGGCGAGGACGTGATCGCCGCAGTGGAGCGGGAGACCGCCGAGCTTGCAGCAAAGCAGGCCGCCGAGGCCGCACCCGAAGCCGCCGAAGCTGCGCAGCCCAATGCTGCAAAGCCGGAACTGCTGGATTTTCTGGCCAGTGAACCGGAGGCGGAAAACGATCCCTTTGCGGATCAGCCCACCAAGACCGCCCCGGAGCTGCCGGAGCTGACCCCTGCACAGGAGCTGGCCGGTTACATCCGTTCCCGCTCTGCGGCTGCGCTGATTACCCCCCACGCTTTGCTGCTGGAGGAAGTGGAAAACGCCGACGAGCTGCTGGCGCAGATGCCCGCAGACCCCCAGTGCACCGATATCGTCACCCGCGCGGGCGCAAAGGATACCTACTACTACTCCAACGCCAACATGAGCGACAACTACGCCATGATCGCGCAGCTCATCGAGGACAAGGACCTCTGCGTCATGTTGGCCGAGATGGTGCGGTTCAGCGCCCGCGTCTACCCCAGCGCCACCCCGCTCAAGTACTTCCAGCGCTCCCCCTACGGCCTTGCGCCGGAGGTCATCGAGCAGACTTGGAAGGCCATGCAGGAGAACCCGGAGTATGCCGACATCGAGGAGCTGACCAACAACCAGAACGAGCGGTTCCTCTTTTCCACCCAGCACCTCACCCGCCGCTACGCAAAAGCTATCAGCGACGTGGACGATTTCTGCGATTAAACCAACCTACAATTGAATCAGGGTATAAGAGCTTCTTTGAGCAAAGGTGTCTAAACTCTCACAAAGAGCAGGACACCGCGCCGCAATGCTGCACCCGCAAGGGCGGGCATTCAAGGGTGGCGGGGGAAACCCCGCCGCCTTCCCGCAGAAGAAACGCTGCAATTTGAAAAAAAGAACTCCTCCCATCTTCACAGGTGCTTTTTGGCTGTGTGCTGCCGCTGCAAGGGCGGCGCATAGCCAAAGGCTGCCACCGGCGTAGCAGACTGCAAACTGCCGCAGCCGGTTTTGTGGGGATATTCTGCGGAGGCGTTTTGATTTTCCGGTCAAGACGTCTCCGCTTCTTTTTCACCTGCCTTTTTGAAAAAAGAATACCCCGGCCGGTGTCCCTGTCTGAGCCATAGCAGAAGGGGAGAGCGGCGGGTCTATGGAGGAAGTTATAATGAACCAGCCTTTCTGCTCCCCCGTCAAGGCGCTGCGCAGCGTGCTGGATGCGGCAGCGCTTCTGCCTTCTCCGTCCCCGGAGACCATCCCGCTGGAAGCCGCCTGCGGGCGCATTGCTGCCGCCGACCTCTGCGCCCGGATGGACCAGCCCCCCTTTGACCGCAGCCCGCTGGACGGCTACGCCCTGCACAGCGCGGATACCGCCGGAGCAAGCCGGGAGAACCCGGTCACCCTGCCGGTGGTGATGAAGCTTTACGCGGGCGATGCCCCGGCTGCGGCGCTGCCCGCAGGCTGTGCCGCCCGCATCATGACCGGAGCCCCCCTGCCGGAGGGCGCGGACTGCGTTCTGATGCAGGAGCTGACCGACAGCGGCGAAGAGACCGTACAGCTCTATGCTGCCGTAAAACCGCTGCAAAACGTCGTGTTCCGGGGGGAAGATGTAGCCGCCGGTGCGGTCATCGCGCCCGCCGGGACGGTGCTCACCCCCGCCCATCTGGGCGTGCTGGCCGGGCAGGGCTACGCCGAGGTAACCGTCTGCCGCCCGCTGACCGTGGGCATCCTTTCCACCGGCAGCGAGCTGCTGGCACCCGGCGCACCGTGGGCACCCGGTAAAATTTACGATGCCAACGGCATCCAGAACGCCGCCCGGCTGCGTCAGCTGGGCTTTGCCGTGGAACGGCAGCAGTGCTCCGACGACCCGGAGGTCATCACCGGTAAAATGCAGGAGCTGCTGACCCGCTGCGATGCCGTCATCACCAGCGGCGGCGTCTCCGTAGGGCAGAAGGACTACTTGCCCCTTGTGCTGGAAAAGCTGGGTGCACAGCTGCTGGTAGAGGGCGTAGCCCAGAAGCCCGGCAGCCCTATGCTGGCGGCAGCGCTGGGCGGCAAGCTGGTGCTCTGCCTGTCCGGCAACCCCTTTGCCGCCGCCGCTACGCTGGAGCAGTACGCCATCCCCGCGCTGCTGCGCGCCGCCGGACGCCGGGAGGAGAGCTGCATCCCCACCCGCACCGTCTGCACCCTGACCAATGGCTTTTCCAAACCCAGCAAGGGCAACCGCTACCTGCGGGCGACTGCCTGCGGCGGCAAGGTGACCCTGCCCGGCGCGGGCAACACCGAGGCACACTCCTCCGGTGCGCTGTCCGCCATGATGGGCTGCAACTGTCTGGTGGAGATCCCCGCCGGCAGCGGGCCGGTAGAACCCGGTACAGAAGTGGAGGTGCTTTGCTTTGTACAGTGAACAAAAACAGGCACTGGCCGAGACACAGGCGCTCAAGCGCCCGGCGGTGCTGGCGGTCAGCGGGGTGCACAACAGCGGTAAGACCACTCTGCTGGAAAAGCTGCTGCCCGTGCTGCGCAGCCGCGGGCTGAAGGTGGGCGTCATCAAGCACGACGGCCATGATTTTACCCCGGATGTGCCCGGCACCGACAGCTTCCGTCTGCGGGAAGCCGGTGCCGGGGGCGTGGCGGTCTACTCCGGCACGCGCTACCTGCTGACCGAGGAATTCCGCCTGACCGAGCAGGACCTGCTTGCCCTGTTCGAGCGTCACGGCTACGACCTTGTACTGGCTGGAGGGGTTCAAGTCCAGCGGCTGGCCGAAGATCGAGGTGGTACGCAGCGCCATCTCGGATGCGCCCGTCTCCTTCCAGCCGCTGGCGGTGGTGGGGGATATCCCCGGCGCAGATTTTGACCTGAACGATATTCCGGCACTGGCAGACTGGATCGAAGCCCAGATGCCCGCGCTGTAAGGAGAATGCCATCATGAAACTGATCCGTACTGTTGACGCTGCAGGGCAGGTGCTCTGCCATGACATCACCCAGATCATCCCGGGCGAGTACAAGGATGCCCGCTTCCGCAAGGGGCACGTCATCCAGCCCGAGGACATCCCTGTGCTGCTTTCCATCGGCAAGGAAAACCTCTACGTCTGGGAGAAAAAGCCCGGCATCCTCCACGAGGACGAAGCTGCCGCCCTGCTGTACAAGGCCGCTGCGGGCAAAAATATCCACGGAACTGCGCCGAAAGAAGGCAAGATCGAGCTGATCGCGGACTGCGACGGCCTGTTGAAGATCAACCGCAAGGCGCTGATGGCTGTGAACAGCACCCCGCAGATGATGATCGCCACCATCCACGGCGACCTGCCGGTGAAAAAAGGGCAGAAGCTGGCCGGTACCCGCATCATCCCGCTGGTCATCGAGCAGGAGAAGATGGACGCCATGCAGGCCGCCGCCGGGGCAGAGCCTATCCTGAACGTGCTGCCCATGCAGGCCAAGAAGGTGGGCATCATCACCACCGGCAGCGAGGTGTTCAAGGGACGCATCGAAGATAAATTTACTCCCATCCTGCAAAGCAAGCTGGCGGTCTACGGCTGCGAGATGGTTTTCCACAAGGTCTGCGATGACGACCCCGCCGGGATCACCGCCGCCATTTTGGAGGCCAAGGCCGCAGGGTGTGAGCTGATCTTTACCACCGGCGGCATGAGCGTGGACCCTGACGACCGCACCCCGCTGGCCATCAAGAACACCGGGGCCGAGATCATCACCTACGGCGCGCCGGTGCTGCCGGGTGCCATGTTCCTTGTGAGCTATCTGGACGGTGTGCCGGTGTGCGGCCTGCCCGGCTGCGTGATGTACGCCAAGCGCACCATCTTTGACCTGCTGCTGCCCCGCCTGCTGGCGGATGACCCCATCACCGCTGAGGATATCGCCCGTTTGGGCGAGGGCGGCCTGTGCCTGAACTGCGAGGTGTGCCACTGGCCGAACTGCGGCTTTGGACACTGCTAAGAAAGTCATTCCACCAAAGTTTCGAAATACGTTGAAAACTGCGGGAGTTAAAATAGATTTATGAACGAAAATAATCTGACACATTTTGATGCCGCCGGCAACGCCGTGATGGTGGATGTGAGCGCAAAGCCCGTCACCACCCGGGAAGCTACTGCCCACGGCATCATCACCATGAACGCCGAAGCCTTTGCCGCCGTGCAGAGCGGCACCGTGAAAAAGGGCGATGTGCTGGGCGTGGCCCGCATTGCAGGCATCATGGCCACCAAGCGCACCAGCGAGCTGATCCCTCTGTGCCATCCGCTGCCCCTGACCAAGGCTGGCATCGAGTTCCGTCTGCTGCCCGAGCGGCAGGCGGTAGAAGCCCTGTGCACCGTAAAAACCAGTGGTGTGACCGGCGTGGAGATGGAAGCCCTGACCGGCGTTTCCACCGCGCTGCTGACCATCTACGATATGTGCAAGGCCGTGGACAAGGGCATGGAGCTGGGCGAGATCCATCTGGTGGAAAAGACCGGCGGCAAGAGTGGCCACTACATCCGGGCGGAGGGCGGCTATGTTTGATCGTTACCAGCGCGAGATCCATTACCTGCGCCTGTCGGTGACCGACCTGTGCAACCTGCGCTGCCGCTACTGCATGCCGGACGGCGTGGAAAAACTGGAGCGGGAAGCCGTGCTGACTTATGAGGAGTTTCTGCGCTTGGCTGCGCTGTTCGCCCAGTGCGGCATCGACACCGTGCGGGTCACCGGCGGCGAGCCGCTGGTGCGCAAGAACGTGGCGCAGCTGGTGGCAGGACTTAAAGCGACCCCGGGCATCCGCCGGGTCACCCTGACCACCAATGCGGTGCTGCTGGCAGAGCAGCTGCCTGCATTGCTGGACGCCGGGCTGGACAGTGTGAACATCAGTCTGGACACCCTGCGCCCGGAGGTATTCCGTCAGATCACTGCCCGGGACGATTTTGCCGCCGTGCAGGCGGGCTTGCAGGCGGCGCTGGAAAGCGGCCTGCCGGTCAAGCTGAACTGCGTGCCGCAGGCGGGCGTCAATGAGGGCGAACTGGAAACGCTTGCCGCGCTGGCAAAGGACAACGCCCTGCAGGTGCGGTTCATTGAGATGATGCCCATCGGCTACGGTGCTGCCATGCCCTGCATCTCCGGCCCGGAGCTGCGGGCGCGGTTTGCCCGGCGCTGGCCGGAGCTTGCGCCCCTTTCCGCTGCGCAGGAGCACGCCTTGGGCGACGGCCCGGCGGTGTACTACACCGTGCCGGGCTGGCAGGGCAGCATCGGCTTTATTGCGGCGGTGCACGGCAAGTTCTGCGCCAGCTGCAACCGGGTGCGGCTGACCAGTCAGGGTTTTCTTGCGCCCCTGCCTTGCCAGCGAGACCGGGTGCGACCTGCGTGCCCTGCTGCGCAGCGGCGCGGACGACGCGCAGCTGCTGGCCGCCATCCGGGAGACCATCTGGGCAAAGCCCCGGGAACACCATTTTAACGACAGTTCCATGCCCGCTACCCGCGGGATGTATCGCATTGGAGGATAAATAACTATGGGTAAGCTTCTGGCAATCTGTACCAGCCCCAAGCGCGGCACCGTCAAGACCGAGGTGCCCAGCGCCGTTCTGACCCCGGAATGGGGCATCGTGGGCGACGCCCACGGCGGCAACTGGCACCGTCAGGTCAGTATGCTCAGCGCCGAAAAAATCGAGGCGTTCCGCAAGAAGATCTGGGTGGACTACGGTGCCTTCGGCGAAAATCTGGTCATCGAGGGCTTCGATTTCCGCAATCTGCCGGTGACCAGCCGGTTTGCCATCGGGGATGTGGTGCTGGAAATGACCCAGATCGGCAAAGAATGCCACAACGATTGCGTTATCAAGCAGCAGACCGGCGAGTGCATCATGCCCCACGAGGGCGTGTTCGCCCGGGTGCTCACCGGCGGCGAGATCCATGTAGGGGACGAGGTGACCCTGCTGCCCGCACTGGAAAACCCGCCCCTGCGTGCCGCCGTCATCACCCTTTCCGATAAAGGCAGCCGCGGCGAGCGGGAGGATAAAAGCGGCCCGCTGATTGCCCAAATGCTCACCGCCGCAGGCTATGTGGTGGAGGAGACCATGATCCTGCCGGACGAAGCCAAGGCACTGAAAGCGCAGCTCATCCGCATGGCAGACGGCCGTCAGGTGAACCTTGTGCTCACCACAGGCGGCACCGGCTTCTCCCCCCGGGACATCACCCCGGAGGCCACCTGCGCCATTGCCGACCGCAACGCCCCCGGCATTGCCGAAGCTATGCGCTATCACAGCCTGAGCATCACCCCGCGCGGGATGCTGAGCCGCGGCGTCAGCGTGTTGCGCGGCAAGACCCTGATCGTCAACCTGCCGGGCAGCCCCAAGGCGGTGCAGGAGAACCTCGAGTACATCCTGCCCAGCTTGGAGCACGGGGTACGCATCGCCGCGGGTCTGGACGGCGAGTGCGCCCGCAAGTAAGGGTTCCTGCCCTGCTTTCCTTGACAGGGCGTAGAAATATACTATTTTTTTACTTAAAGTAAGGAGAAACAGAGATGAACGACCATCGCATTTCCCGCCGGAGTTTTCTGACCGCTGCCGGTATGGCCGGTGCAGCCGCTGCCCTCACCGCCTGCGGCGGTGCTGCTTCCAGCGCAGCATCGTCCGTGGCTTCCTCGGAAGCAGCACAGAGCGTGGAGCTGATCGTGTTTGCCGCCGCCTCCCTCACCGAGACATTGAATGCTATCGGTGAGAGCTACACGGCAGAGCACCCGGAGGTGACCTTCCGTTTCAACTTCGACTCCTCCGGTACCCTCAAGACCCAGATCCAGGAGGGCGCGGATTGCGATCTGTTCATCTCTGCCGGTCAGAAGCAGATGAACCAGCTGGACATCACTGCTTCTGCCGATGTGAACAAGGACGGGCTGGACTTTGTGGACACCGACAGCCGCGTGAACCTGCTGGAGAACAAGGTGGTGCTCTGCGTGCCGGAGGGCAGCGACAAGGGCATCGACAGCTTTGACGCACTGGCCGAGCACCTGAAGGCGCAGGATATCCTGTTCTGCATGGGCAACAGCGATGTGCCCGTGGGGCAGTACACCCAGAAGATCCTTGCCTACTACCAGCTGGACGAAACTGCACTGGCTGCTGCGGGCGTGATCACCTACGGCTCCAACGTCAAGGAGGTGACCACGCAGGTCACCGAGGGCAGTGTGGATGCAGGTGTGGTCTACTGCACCGACGCCTACAGCGCCGGTCTGACCCCCGTGGACGAGGCCACCAAGGAGATGTGCGGTCAGGTCATCTACCCCGCCGCCGTGCTGAAGGCCGCCCCCAACGCCGAGACTGCCAAGGAGTTTTTGGCTTACTTACAGACCGACAAGGCCATGACTGTGTTCGAGGGCGTGGGCTTCAGCGCCGTATAAAGGAGCAGACATGGACTGGTATCCGTTGTGGAACAGCCTGCGCATTGCTTTGATCAGCTGCGTGGCGGTGTTCTTTCTTGGCATTTTTGCAGCCTACTATATCGCCCGTCTGCCTCGGGCGGTCAAGGGTGTGCTGGACGTGGTGCTCACCCTGCCCATGGTGCTGCCGCCCACGGTGGTGGGCTACTTTCTGCTGCTGCTCTTCGGCGCAAAGCGGCCGCTGGGCATCTTTTTCATGCAGCATTTCGGGGTAAAGCTGGTCATGAACTGGTACAGCGCCATCTTTGCCTCCATCGTGGTGGCCTTTCCGCTGATGTACCGCACGGCGCGCGGCGCGTTTGAAAGCTTTGACGAAACGCTGGCGTGGTCGGCGCAGACGCTGGGACAGTCCGATACATGGATCTTCTGGCGGGTGCGGATGCCCGCCTGCCGTCAGGGCATTCTGGCGGGCACGGTGCTGGCCTTTGCCCGGGCACTGGGCGAATACGGCGCTACCAGCATGATCGCGGGCTACACCCCCGGCAAGACTGCCACCATCGCCACCACAGTCTACCAGCTGTGGCGCACCAACGATGAACTGGGTGCTATGCGGTGGGTGCTGGTGGATATCGTCATCTCGGCGGTGGTGCTGCTGGCTGTGAACCTGCTGGAGAAAAAACAGAAAGCGGGTGCCCGGAAATGAGCCTTGAAGTCAACATTGAAAAAAAGCTGGACGGCTTTACCCTCCGTGCTGCCTTTACCGCCGGCAACACCTCCACCGCTTTGCTGGGCGCTTCCGGCTGCGGTAAAAGCATGACATTGCGGTGCATCGCGGGCATCGTAAAGCCGGACCGCGGACGCATCGTGCTGGACGGGCGGGTGCTGTTTGACAGTGCGCAGCACATCGACCTGCCGCCGCAGCAGCGGGGCGTGGGACTGCTGTTCCAGAACTATGCGTTGTTCCCCAATATGACCGTAGAACAGAATATCCTTTGCGGCCTGAAGACGGAAAAAGACCCCGCTGCCCGCCGCGTTGCCTGCGCCGAGATGCTGCGCGCCATGCGGCTGGAGACGCTTGCCAAGCGCTATCCCGCCCAGCTTTCCGGCGGGCAGCAGCAGCGCGCCGCGCTGGCACGCATTCTGGTGGGCAAGCCCCGCATCCTGATGCTGGACGAGCCCTTCAGTGCACTGGACAGCTACCTGCGGGAGGAGGTAGAGGGCGAGGTAGGCAGCCTGCTGGCAAATTTTGTGGGCACCGCCCTGCTGGTGACCCACAACCGGGACGAGGCCTACCGCCTTTGCAAAGAAATGATCGTGCTGAACGAGGGGCAGGTGCTGCGTGCCGGTACCACCAAGGCCGTTTTTGCCGACCCGCAGAGCATCGCTGCCGCGCGGCTGACCGGCTGCAAGAACATTCTGCCCTGCACCCCGCTGGACAGTCACACCGTCCGTCTGGACGGCTGGGACACCACCTTGCGGCTGGTGCTGCCCGTCCCGGCGGGCTGCACCGCCGTGGGCATCCGCGCCCACGACTTTACGCCCTGCGCTGCGGATGCGCCCAACGCCATCCCGGTAAAGGCGGTCTCCACCAGTGAAAACCCCTTTGACTGGAACCTCATCTGCACCTCGCCGGAGGGTGCGGCGCAGCTGTGGTGGAAGGTAGGCAAAACCAGCCTTTCTGCCGCCGCCCCGGAGCCGCCCCAGTATCTGTGTGCCGCCCCGGAGAGCATCATGCCGCTGAAAGGTTGAGAAAACGAATGGCCTGCACTGCGTTCCGGCCATATTCAGCGGAAAGAATCATTTGAAAATAGGGGATTTCCCCACACGCAAAGCAGCCGCTGCACGGTAAGATGCAGCGGCTGCTTTGCTTATTTGTGTAAAAAGGAGAGTACTTATGCCATATCACGGCAGGTCACAATGTCTGCCCCGGTGCCGCAGACGTCGGTCAGCACCACATCGCCCACATGGATGGGGGCGTGCAGCACCACGCTGTCCAGCGCTGCGACTACCTCGGCCATCTGTCCCTTGGGCACAGGCTTGGAGGTCTTGACCGGGCAGCGGGAGTGCAGGCAGCCCTCGGCGCGCACGGTGCTGGTGATGATGCGGGTGGGGTGGGTCAGCTCTTCCTTGCCGTAGGCGATGCCGTTGGGGCAGCCGTTACCGGTCACTTTATAGTCGTTGGCTTCATCCACCTGCAGATGGCAGCCCTGCGGGCAGCAGGTGCAAATTACTTCTTTCATCTCGCTTATGCCTCCTCGATCTCAATGGTCACTTCGTCCATGGGGGCTCTGTCCAGCAGCACTTTGGGCAGGGCAATGTGCTCCATCTCGCCGGGGGCAAGGCGGTCACGCTTGAAGTGTGCGATCACCGTATCACCGCTCTTGACAAGGATGGTGCTCTTGCCGCAGATGCGGCGGACGCGGAAGGACACGTTGGTGCTCTTTTCCACGCCTTCCAGACGGATGCGCTGCGGCAGGGTGTAGCCGAGGTCTGCGCCGGGCTTCACGGTCAACACACGCCCCGTGGCCACAGGGCCGTTCTGGATATAGTTGGCAGCGGCTGCGCCGGCCAGCTCGCTTTCGCCGGAAACAAAATCCACCAGATCGTGCACATGCACCACGTTGCCGCAGGCAAATACACCGGGGATGCTGGTCTCCATGTTTTCGTACACGATGGCGCCCTTGGTGCGGGGGGTCCATCTCGATGCCGGCCTGCTTGGTCAGCTCGTTCTCGGGAATCAAGCCGACACTGAGCAGGATGGTATCCACATCAAACTCCATCTCGGTGCCGGGGATGGGCTTGCGGTCGGGGCCGATCTCAGCCACGATGGCCTTTTCCACGCGGTCCTTGCCCTGAATATCCACGATGGTGTGGGAGAGGTACAGGGGGATGTTAAAATCGTTCAGGCACTGCACGATGTTGCGGGTCAGGCCGCCGGAATAGGGCATCACTTCTACGCAGGCCAGCACCTTTGCACCCTCAAGGGTCATGCGGCGTGCCATGATCAGGCCGATGTCGCCGCTGCCGAGGATCAGCACCCGCTTGCCCACCAGGTAGCCTTCCATGTTTACATAGCGCTGGGCTGCACCGGCGGTGTACACACCGGCAGGGCGGGTGCCGGGGGTGCCGATGGCCCCGCGGGTGCGCTCGCGGCAGCCCATGCCCAGCACGATGCTCTTGGCCTCGATGATCTGGTAGCCGTGTTCCTTGGAGACGCAGTGCACCTTTTTGTCCGGGGTCACTTCCAGCACCATGGTGTCCAGCTGCACTTTTACGCCGGTGTCCTTGAGCATCTCAATAAAGCGTCCGGCATACTCCGGGCCGGTGAGCTGCTCGCCAAAGCGGTGCAGACCAAAGCCGTTATGGATGCACTGGTTCAGAATGCCGCCCAGTTCCTTGTCGCGCTCCAGAATAAGGATGTCGCGCAGACCGCTTTCCCATGCCTTGCAGGCAGCAGCAAGGCCCGCAGGGCCGCCGCCAATAATGACCAGATCAACCATTGCTCTTTCCTCCTACCTTCGTTTCGCTGAGCAGAACGTTCGAGCCGTTCTTGTCCTGCAGGATGTCCAAGGGGTCTATGCCCAGCTCGCGGCTAATCAGCTCCAGCACGCGGGGGCCGCAGAAGCCGCCCTGACAGCGCCCCATGCCTGCACCGGCGCGGCGCTTGACGCCGTCGATGGTGGTGGCGGGCACTTCGCTGTGAAGGGCTGCCAGGATCTCGCCCTCGGTGATGGTCTCGCAGCGGCAGATCACCCGGCCGTAAGCGGGCTGCTCCTTGACAAGCGCTGCTTTTTCCTCTGCGGAAAGTTCCTTGAAGCGGATGTGGCGGCGGCCGTCCTTGTAGTCAGCCTTTTCAGTGCCCAGAACACCGCGCTCTTTCAGGATGGCAACAGCTTCCTCCGCAACCGCCGGGGCAGCGGACAGGCCGGGGCTCTTCATGCCGGCCAAGTCGATCCAGCCGGGTGCTTCCGGCTCTTCACCAATGATAAAGTCGTCCACGTCCAGATTGGCGCGCACGCCCGCAAAGCTGCGGATGGACTCGCCGAAGTTGATGCTGGGCACGCTGCGTTGGGCAGTGGTCTTGACAAATTCCAGACCGCTGCTGGTGCAGGAGGTGTCGTTGCCCTCCACCGGCTCTGCGTTGGGGCCGACGAGCAGGTTGCCGTGCACGGTGGGTGCCACCAGAACGCCCTTGCCCAGCGCGTTGGGACACTGGAAGATGACGTGACTCACGCGGGTGCCCTCGCTCTTGTCCAGCAGATAGTACTCGCCCCGGGTGGGGATGATGTGGAAGTTGGCGGGCTCCACCATGGAGTGTACCTTGTCTGCCCAGATACCGGCAGCGTTGATGACACAGCGGGCTTCCACGGTGCCGCCGGGCACGGTCAGACGGTAGCCGCCCTCGATGGCTTCGGCATTGGTTACTTTGCAGCTGCGGCGCAGCTCCACGCCGTTGCGCACAGCCACTTCGGTCATGGCCAGGGCGTACTCCCAGGGGCTGACGATGGCGGCGCTGGGTGCCCACAGGGCACCGCAGACATTCTCGGAGAGGTTGGGCTCCATGGCAAGGGTCTCTTCCCGGGAAAGAATCTTCATGTTGGGCACGCCGTTTGCGGTGCCGTTCTCGAACAGATGCTGCAAATGGGGCAGTTCCTTCTCGTCCAGTGCCAGCACCAGCGAGCCGCACTGCTTATAGGAGACATCCAGCTTTGCGCAGATCTCCTTGGCCAGTGCCACGCCGCGCACGTTCAGCCGTGCCATGCGGGTGCCGGGGGCGGGGTCGTAGCCTGCGTGGAGAATGGCACTGTTGGCCTTAGTGGTGCAGTCTGCCACATCGTTCTCGGCCTCAAGAATGACCACCTTGTTGTCGTAGCGAGACAGTGCGTAGGCGGTATCGGCACCGATGACGCCACAGCCGATGATTGCTACATCATACATTGTTTTTTTCCTCCTGTCCGTTCTGCCTTGGCCCGTCGGGAGCTGGGCAGCTGTTGATGGTACAAAAAAAGAGCGAACCGAAACAAAGGCAACTGCCCTTGTCCGTTTCGCTCATATCTCTTGAAACAAACAGCACTTGTTTGCTCTTATGATACCCTGTCCCTGCACAAAAAGCAAGGTGTTTTGCACTTTTTGTGAAACCCTTACAAAAAACACCGGTTGCTTTTGCGCAGAATGCGGGTCACATATTCCATACCGCCTGATTGGTGGTGGAAATGGCAGTGATTCCGGCTTCCAGCGCGGCCATCACGTCCTCTTTATCAGCAATAAGGCCGCCGGCGAGCACCGGCACTTTGGCGGTAGCGCACACCCGGCGCAGGATCTTGGGCATGGTGCCGGGCAGCAGGTCCAGACAGTCCGGCAGATTTGGCGGAATCTTATCCAAACTTTCCAGTGCGATGGAATCCAGCAGGAATACCCGCAGAATGGCGGCCAGCCCAAGCTCCTTGGCACGGCGGATGAAGGACTGCCGGGTGGAGATGATGCCGTCGGCCTCGGTGGTATTGCGGATAAAGTCCACAGCCACCTCTTTGCCCGCCAGCCCGGCAATAAGGTCTACATGCACCGCGGCAAAGCGCCCGGCTTCGTGGATGCGGCGCACAATGGAGGCAATATTGCAGATATCTCCGTATAATACGAATACCACCCGGATGTTCTCGTTGGTCAGCGCATTGCAAAGCCCGGCATCGTCCTTGACGGCCGCAATGACTGGTGTTTCCTGAATGGCATCCATCAGCTCCTGTTTCATGCTTCTCCTCCTGCCCGGCGTTCTGTGGGGCAATTTTACTGGTGCTCTGCCAGCCAGCGCAGCGCCATATAGGTGTAGGCTGCCGTGCCGCGGTACAGGATGCTGTCATCAAAGCGCACCTTGGGGTGGTGCTGGCCGTAGGTGTAGCCCTCTTTAGCGTTGCCGGCAGCTAAGAACATACTCACGGTGGGTACCTCGTGGCTGACAAAGGCGAAGTCCTCGCTGCCGCCGCCGGGCTTGCCGCCGGTGAGCGGGGTCATATCCATAGCACCCTTGCCCAGCAGTTCGGTCATATAGGTCAGGGCATTGCCCGCCAGCGGGGTGTCCACCACCATGCAGGGGCAGTAATCGCTGAACTCCACCTCGGCGGTGCAGCGGTAGGCGGTGGCCACGCCCTGCGCAATTTCGGTCATGCGCTGATGGATCAGGGCACTGACCTTCTGCTCCGGGTCCACGGTGCGGATGGTGCCCCACATATCGGCAGTGTCCGGGATGACGTTGGAAGCCTTGCCGGCCTCGAACCGGCCGGTGGTGAACACGCCAAAGCCTGCGGGGTCCAGCTCGCGGCTGTTGATCTCCTGCAGGGCAATGTGGATGTGCGCCGCTGCGGTGATGGGGTCGATGCAGGCGTTGGGCATGGAGCCGTGGCCGCCTTTGCCGTGCACAACGATGTGGTACTGCTCGCAGCTGGCCATGGTGATGCCGCCGCCCGGCACCAGCACCATACCGGCGGGCAGGGGCATCCCGGCCAGCACATGGAACATGACCGCTGCGTCCACCTTGGGGTTCTCCAGCAGGCCGCTGTTGATCATATCCAGCGAGCCCTGAAAAATCTCCTCTGCGGGCTGAAACTCCAGCTTTACCGTGCCCTCGATCTCGTCCTCGTGCTCCTTGAGCAGCTTGGCTGCACCCAGCACCATGGCGGTGTGCATATCGTGGCCGCAGCCGTGCATCTTGCCGGGCAGCTCAGAGGAAAACTCCTCGCCGGATTCCTCCTGCAAGGGCAGCGCGTCCATGTCGCCCCGCAGCAGGATCACCTTACCGGGACGTTTGCCCCCGGCAAGCGCCACCACGCCGCACTTGCCGCAGTCCTGCGGGGTGTAGCCCATCTCGGTCAGCGCTTTTTTGACCAGTGCCTTGGTCTGGGGCAGGTCAAAGCCCACCTCCGGGTGACGGTGCAGTGTGCGCCGCCATTCCTGCAGCTGCGGTTCCAGCGCCTTGGCGGCTTCCAACAGTTTTTCCGGTGCGATCATTGTAAAATCAACTCCCTCTGAATTTATGCGGAAAGCCCTCTCGGCCACAGCAGAACCATGACGGGAGGGCTTGTCCTTACGGTTATTCTTCCCCGCCGTTATTGCCAGTCGGGTGGTACTGGGCACAGGTGCACTTTTTGAACTTCAGGCCGCTGCCGCAGGGGCAGGGGTCGTTGCGGCCAATTTTGACCACACGCACCGGCTGACCCTTGGGGCTGCCCTTGACGCCGGGTGCACCGTTGCCGGGCACAAAACCCTCGCCGGTGGGCTTTGCCACCTGCTCCCGCTTGGGGGCGGAACCGGCGGCGCGCAGCTCGATGGTAAGCAGCATCTTGACGCTGGACTCCCGGATGGAATCCACCATCTGGTCGAACATATCAAAGCCTTCGATGCGGTATTCCACCACCGGGTCCTTCTGACCGTAGCCGCGCAGCGCGATGCCCTGCCGCAGCTGGTCCATGTTGTCGATGTGGTCCATCCACTGGCGGTCTACGCACTTGAGCAGGCAGATGCGCTCCAGCTCGCGCATGACGGGTGCACCGTAGCGCACCTCCTTGGCCTGCAGGATCTGCATCCCGCGGTCGTACAGCATATCGGCAATGCCCTGCTGGGAAAGGTTATCAAAGTCCGCCACAGTGTAGTGGAAGTCGGCATCGGTGGTCAGCCAGCCCTGATAGTGGCGGCGCAGGGCGCCAAAATCCCACTCGTCCTTCACATCGCCGGAAAGGAACTGGGCGCAGCTGGAATCGATGTTCTCTCGCAGCATCTTGTGCATCTCGGTGCTGATGTCCTCGCCGTCCAGCACCTTGCGGCGCTGCCCGTAGATGATCTCGCGCTGCTGGTTCATCACATCGTCGTACTTCAGCACGTTCTTGCGGATCTCAAAGTTGCGGCCTTCCAGCTTTTTCTGGGCGCTTTCCAGCGTATTGGTGATCATGCGGTTCTCGATGGGAGTATCCTCGTCGATCTTCAGGGTGTTCATCAGGCCGGACACCCGGTCGCCGCCGAACAGACGCATCAGGTCGTCCTCAAGGCTCAGGTAGAAGCGGGAAGCGCCCGGGTCGCCCTGACGGCCGGCACGGCCGCGCAGCTGGTTGTCGATACGGCGGCTCTCGTGGCGCTCGGTGCCAATGATGAACAGGCCGCCTGCGGCGCGCACCTCGTCGGCCTCTGCGTCAATGGCGGGCTTGTACTGGGCGTACAGCTGGTCAAAGCGCTGACGTGCGGCCAGAATGTTGGCATCGGTGGTCTCACCGTGGCCGTTGGCTTCGGTCAGCAGCAGCTCCACGGCTGCCGGGTCGGCATCCTGCGGGGTGTCGGGGTTGAGCAGGTTCTCGCAGAAGTGCTCCTTGCGCATCTGAGCCTTTGCCATGAACTCGGCGTTGCCGCCCAGCATGATATCGGTACCACGGCCTGCCATGTTGGTGGCGATGGTGATGGCACCCTTTTTACCGGCCTGCGCTACGATCTCGGCTTCGCGCTCGTGGTTCTTGGCGTTCAGCACGTTGAAATCCCGGGTATGGCGCTGTAACATTTTGGCGAGGATCTCGCTCTTTTCCACGCTGACAGTACCCACCAGCACAGGCTGACCGTTCTTGTGGCACTCCATTACCTGCTCGATGACGGCGCGGTACTTGCCCTCCACGGTCTTGTAGATGGCGTCCGGGTAGTCCTTGCGCTGCACCGGGCGGTTGGTGGGCACGCTGACGATGTTCAGGCCGTAGATCTCGGTGAACTCGGTGGCTTCGGTGCGGGCAGTACCGGTCATACCAGACAGCTTTTTGTACATACGGAAGTAGTTCTGGAAGGTGATGGTGGCCAGCGTCTTGCTCTCGGCGGCGATCTTCACGCCCTCCTTGGCCTCGATGGCCTGATGCAGACCCTCGTTGTACCGGCGGCCGAACATCAGACGGCCGGTGAACTCGTCCACGATGATGACCTGACCATCCTTGACCACATAGTCGATATCCCGCTGCATCACGCCGTAGGCTTTGATGGCCTGATCGATGTGGTGGGCAAGGGTCATGTTCTCGGCGGCGGCAAGGTTCTCCACCTTAAAATAGGCTTCAGCCTTTTTGATACCGGCGGCGGTCAGGGTACAGGTCTTGTGCTTTTCGTCCACAACGTAATCGCCATCGGCCTGCTCGTCGGTGGAGACCTTATCTTCCAGCTCCACCACCACGCTCTTGTGCAGGGTGCGTACAAAGCGGTCCACCTGGGTATACAGGCTGGAGGAGTCCTCGCCGCGGCCGGAGATGATCAGGGGGGTGCGGGCTTCATCGATCAGGATGGAGTCCACCTCGTCCACGATGGCGTAGGCGTGGCCGCGCTGCACCATGTTGGCCTTGTAGGTCACCATGTTGTCGCGCAGGTAGTCAAAGCCGAACTCATTGTTGGTGCCGTAGGTGATATCGGCATTGTAGGCGGCCCGGCGGGCATCGCCGTCCATGCCCTGTACGATCAGGCCAACGGTCAGCCCCAGCCAGCGGTAGAGCTTGCCCATCCACTCGCTGTCGCGCTTGGCCAGATAGTCGTTGACGGTAACAATGTGCACCCCTTCGCCGGTCAGGGCGTTCAGGTAGGCGGGCAGGGTAGCCACAAGGGTCTTGCCCTCACCGGTCTGCATCTCGGCAATATCGCCGCGGTGCAGGGCAATGCCGCCGGTCACCTGCACCGGGAAGTGCTTCATGCCCAGCACACGCCATGCAGCCTCGCGGCAGACGGCAAAGGCATCCGGCAGGATGTCGTCCAGCGTTTTGCCCTCGGACAGCTGCTGCTTGAACACGGCAGTCTGCGTCTGCAAGTCAGCATCGGACATGGCCTGATACTTGGGCTCCAGTGCCAGCACCTGTTTGGTGATGGGGTTCACCTTTTTCAGCTCCCGGTCAGAGAAGCTGCCAAAAAGTTTTTCAACAAGGGACATAGATCACACCTCATAAATCTTAAAAATCGGGCCGTGATGCGCCCGGAATCGCGCATAACAATACAAGTATATGATACACCAAAGCGGCAGACACGTCAAATCTGCAAGGCTATTTTAGCCCGTTTTTACATGAACTTTCTGTAAAAAGATGCTGCAAGCCGTTCACAGCCCCCGATCTCCCGGCAGCACACTTTATTTTCGCCCTATCGCTTTGGGGAGAATCGTGGTAGAATAGGACTATCATTGATAGGGAGGGCTGTACTTATGCTCAAACGGCTGCGCACTGCGCACCCCATTCTTTATTGTATCCTGTCTGAGGTGCTGTTCCTTGGCAGCATGGTCTTGTTCAGCCTGCTGGCTACCATCGGGCTGGCAGCGGCAGGCGCGGATTTTGACACCATGGACGGCTATCTGCTGGGTTCTGTGCAGGAGGCTGTGGGGTTGGTGGTGGCGCTTTTGCTGCTGGCCCGCACCGGCAGGCTGGACCTGTTGCACCGGCGCGGCTGCGGCTTTCTGAACGGAATGCTGGTGGGCATGTACCCGCTGTTCTTCATCGGGTATACGACCGTTGGGACGCTGGCCTTTGACCGCCCGGACACGCCGCTGCTGCCGCTGCCCCGCATCCTGACCTTTATGCTGAACATGATCCTTGTGGGCGTGGCTGAGGAGCTGGTGTTCCGTGGCATCATTGCCCAGACCCTGCTGGAGCGCTACGGCACCGCCCGCGCCGGGGTGTGGAAAGCCTGTCTTGTGTCCGGCGTGCTGTTCGGCGCGGCGCACCTGAGCAACCTGCTCGGCTCGGTACCCTTTGGCGTGCTGATGCAGTGTGTGTTTGCAGCCTCGCTGGGCGTGATGCTGGCCGCCATCTACTTCCGCACCGGCAATCTGTGGGTGACGGTGTTCCTGCACAGCGCCATGGACATTGCCGCCATGCTTATCGGCGGGCTGTACGGCACCACCAGCGTGGCCGAGAGCGTGAGTGGCTACGATGCCTCGCGGCTGCTTTCGGTGGCGGTGTACCTGATCCCCACCCTGTTTCTGCTGCGCAAAAAGAAGCTGCCGGAGGTGCAGCTGTACTGGGGCGGCATTGTAAAAAATTAAGGCTTGCGGACAAAAATCTTCTTGCAATCTGCCGGGCAATCTGGTATACTGTATCTGTTACCGTGGTACGGGGCTGGGAGTATGCCCGCTTTTGGGAGAACCGTTTCCCGCCGCTGTGCCATAGGCAGATAAATTACTTGAAAGAGGTACTGTATTATGAATAAGCAGGAAGTTATGGCCAAAGTCGCTCTGACCGAGAAGGACACTGGCTCCCCCCGAGGTTCAGGTCGCTCTGCTGACCGCTCACATCAACGAGCTGAACGAGCACCTGAAGAAGAACCCTAACGATCACCACAGCCGCCGCGGTCTGCTGAAGATGGTTGGCCGTCGCCGCAATCTGCTGGCTTATCTCCAGAAGAAGGACATCGAGCGTTACCGTGCTCTGATCGCAACTCTGGGTCTGCGTAAGTAATTTTAACGGAGGGCAGGTACCGCAAAGGTACCTGCCCTTTGCTTTATGTATAACTCCATGTATCCCATGCGCACAAAATAGCGGTGGCAGCGTATTGCAGCAGTAAATCGAACGCCCGTGCCTGCGGGCAGGGACGCTGGATTTATTGCTATAATGCGCACGCCACGGCTTTTTGGATAGAACGATCCGAAAAACAAGGAGGCAGAAACAATGGCAATCGAATTTGGTTCCCGCAAAGAGACCTTTGACAACTTCAAGGTCTACGAAACCATGCTGGCCGGCCGCCCGTTCAAGGTTGAAATGGGCAAGATGTGTGGCCTGTCCAATGCCAGCGCACTGATCCGCTACGGCGAGACCTGCGTGATGTGCAACGTGGTCATGAGCCCCCCAAGCCCCGCGAGGGTGTGGATTTCTTCCCGCTGAACGTGGAGTACGAGGAAAAGCTCTACGCCGCAGGCCGCATTCCCGGCAGCTTTATGCGCCGTGAGGGCCGCCCCGGTGAGCGCGCTATCCTGACCAGCCGCGTGGTGGACCGCCCCATGCGCCCGCTGTTCCCCAAGGAGATGCGCAACGACGTGTGCATCACCATGACCGTCATGAGCCTTGACCCGGACTGCAGCCCCGAGATCGCCGGTATGATCGGCGCTTCTCTGGTGACCGCCGTGTCCGACATCCCCTGGAACGGCCCCATCGGCGGCGTGCAGGTGGGTCTGGTGGACGGCGAGATCGTGCTGAACCCCACGCAGGAACAGCGCAAGGTGAGCGATCTGGCCCTGACCGTTGCCGCCACCATGGACAAGATCGTGATGATCGAAGCCGGCGCCAACGAGGTGGACGAGGACACCATGCTGACCGCCATCAAGACCGCACACGTTGAGATCAAG
>VOFJ01001926.1_pt1 | contig 23420 bp, 40 predicted proteins | sample 5384081 | NCBI WGS metagenome assembly VOFJ01 (sample SAMN12384729, study PRJNA508395) | human gut metagenome | isolation source: healthy gut I | host: Homo sapiens | reverse complement strand
TAGAAATCGGCAATTCGAATAACAAACGCAAAAGCACACTTTAAACGGAGTTACACACTTATGAAATGCACATATTCAAAATATTCACATTTATATATGGAGGAAATACTAATCTTCACTCTTTGTATTTAAAATATGTATTTATTCACAATATGTACATTCATATAACCTGAGACTTTATTAAGGGATAAAAAAGGAACACCATGCAGATCAGACGTCCTGCACAATGTTCCATTTTAAATCAAACATTATTAACTTCGGTATAGCCATTATTTACATTATCCTGATATAAATGATGGCTGTTTTAGTCTACCGACATAAGCGGATGCCTTTAATAATATTGTAAATGTTTAAATATCATTATACTGTTGTATCTTTTTTTACCTTCGAATCTTTCCACTATATGTTCTAAGGAACCTTCAACAGTTATATCAATCAAATCGACTAATTCATTTTTTATCCGCAACATTTTTAATACCGTCAAATAGTATCCAATCAATTATGCAGCCGTGGAATGAAGCTGTGTAATATCCATATAAAAACTCTAAATATTCACTGGTGATATTTGTAGGTTTTATATATCTTGTGATATACGCTTTAACGTAGGGTTTAAGATTGTCATGTATAAATTGATTAATATAGAAAGAACCCACCGTAAGAATGAGTCTCTTATATAAGTTCTTATTTTCCTCCAGATATTCCAGGAGTGTGATCATTGCATTTTTTCCAATCGGTAACATCATTACCGCGGGAAGGCATAAGCTCCTGCAAATCTTTTTTCTATCATATATGAGCATAACTCATATATATCATGGAAATGGTAATAAAATGTTTGTCGGTTTACGCGCCGCTGTCTTTTTGTAATTTCGTTAATAGTAATCTTATTAATCTCTTTCACGTTCAAAAGATTTTTCAATGAATCAGCTAAAAGATTAATAGTTCTTTTTGTAGCGTTGTTTTGCATTTCTCCCCTTTCCCTAATAAGAAAAGTATCCCGGCAAACTCAGTAAAGCAAATCCTAAAAAGCAATACTGTTTAATGACGTATACAAGCTCGTAAAACAAATATTAGATATTTTATCTGCAATGTCTAAAATATAACATATATTTCTCAAAAATTTAATATTTTTTTATAACGATTATTCAACTAATTAGCATAGATTATTAACTTTAATTAAAAAAAGCAGATTAACATACAAATGCATGTCAATCTGCTAAAAATAAAAACGGAGAAGGCGGGATTTGAACCCGCGCGCCGCGTTAACGACCTGCACCCTTTCCAGGGGTGTCCCTTCAGCCTCTTGGGTACTTCTCCAAAAAAGTTTTTTAAATTAAAAACGGGGCGTATAGGCACGCCCCAATTTTTAGCGGAGAGGATGGGATTCGAACCCATGCGCCCGTTAAGACAAACGGTTTTCAAGACCGCCTCGTTATGACCACTTCGATACCTCTCCAAAGCACACTACCCTGTAGCGACTTTGTTATAATACCAATATATATCTATTATGTCAACAACTATTTTTAAATATTTTAAAATAATTATTTATTGACTCTCATCCCCAAGAATCATCTCTGCAATGCGTAAATCTATAGGAGTTGTAATCTTTAAGTTGTTCTCATCGCCCTCTGTAATAACCACATTTGCATCTGAATACAGCTCAATGAGACTTCCATCATCAGTTGGCAGATGTTCCAGCAATGTATCTAAATTATATTTATCAAATGCATCCAGTATAAGATTTAATTCAAAACACTGAGGCGTCTGTGCCGCTCTTAAGTAAGCTCTCTCAGGAGTGTCCAGAACCTCATTACTATCATTGATCTTCTTTATTGTATCCTTTACGGCTATTGGCAGGAACGATTGCTCTGTATTTCTTCACATTCTCGATGGAATCTGAGATAAGCTTTTTCAGAAATCAGCGGTCTGGCTCCGTCATGAATCATTACATATGCCATACCGCCATTTTCCGAATTATCGTATGACTCTTCAAGAGACAATGCCTTATCCAAGCCATTTTTTACAGAGTCGATTCGCTCTGTACCATTTTCAACGATGTAAATGTTCTTTCCGGCAATTCCCCTTGTCATATCTTCAATATCTTTATGGTACATTTTGTGAGCCACAATGATACATGCATCGATTAATTCATTTTCAAGGAATTTTTCGATTGAATATTGCAATACCGGTTTACCGCGCAGGTCAAGATATTGCTTTGGAACGGAACTTTTTCATTCTTGAGCCGGTCCCGCCTGCGACTATTATTGCGTAAATCCTGTCTTTCATATATAAACTCCTGCAAAATTTAAGTTACGATTACATGTACCGCTGCATAAATGACAAATCATAATGTGTATTCATACAAAAATTTTGATTTCAAATATTTTTCATTATGAATCTTCTGTATGAATATTCTTTATCAATCCATTCATTAATTATAAAGATAAATTAGGAATTGCGTTAAGGTCTAAACCACTAAATTCATTATTTAAATATTTGTAATAAGCCGCTGCCCCTATCATGGCTGCATTATCTGTACACATAACAGGCGATGGTGAACAGAACTGTATGCCTTCTTTATCACATGCTGACTGAAGAGCTTCTCTGAGTGCACTGTTTGATGCAACACCACCTGCGATTGCAAGCTTATTAATATTCTTTTCCTTTACATAATGCAATTGCCTTTTAGGTACAGTAGATCCGATTATTGCCTTCTGAATGAAGCTGCAACGTCAGCGCTGTTAATCTCCACACCGTTCATCTTTTTTTCTGTATTAAGCTGATTGAGAACGGCAGATTTAACTCCACTGTACGAAAAGTCAAATGGAGCAGCCGCAATATGTGCAATCGGGAAATCAAATGCATCCGGATTGCCGCTCTTACTTAACTTATCAACCTTAGGTCCACCAGGATATCCTAAGCCGATTGCACGGGCAACCTTGTCAAATGCTTCACCTGCCGCATCATCTTTGTCTGTCCCACAATTTCATACTTACCATATTCTGAGCAGATTGCAAGATATGTATGTCCGCCTGAAATAACAAGTATTACAAATGGCGGCTCGAGATCTTTATTTTCCGGATAATTAGCACAAATATGACCTTCAATATGATTAACAGGAATTAAAGGCTTATTTATACCCATGCAAGAGTTTTTGCAAATGAAACCCCAACAAGAAGTGCGCCAACAAGTCCCGGACCATTTGTTACTGCAATTGCATCAGATCATTAAGAGTCATGTCTGCCTCTTTTTAATGCCTCATCCACAACATTAACAATATTTTCCATGTGCTTTCTTGAAGCAATTTCAGGCACAACACCACCATACTCAGTGTGAATCTTAATCTGAGAATTAAATCACATTTGATATGATATTTCTTCCATTTATAACCACTGAAGCCGCTGTTTCATCACAGGAAGACTCAATTGCAAGTATTTTTTTATGTCTTTATCGTTCATATCAATCCTCGTACATTAAAGTTACCGCTTTACCGCAGCTTCCCACATGGGAATTGGCAAATATTTTTTTCTTGCTATGTTAATAAAATCTCCCGGGCGCTGTAATACAGGACTGAAATGTTTAACCACATTTCTTTTTAACATCCGCTTCCTTAGCAAGTGTAGCCGCCTCGGAAAATGTCATATGCTTATATTCTCTGGCTTTATTTAATCTGTCATCAGTACCATACATACCTTCGCAGATAAATAAATCAGACTGGTAAGCATTGTCAATAATAGCCTGAACAGGTCTGGTATCAGTACAATATGTAACCTTTATTCCCTTTCTCCGGGTTTCCCATAACTGATTCTGACTTTATTTCAACACCGTCAACCACAACATCTTCACCATGCTGAGAAGCTTATTCCAAAACATTTTTAGGAATACCTAAAGAATTAGCCTTTTTCCACATCGAACTTGCCCATTCTTGGAATGCTTATTGTATATCCGAAGCATGTCACCTTGTGGTTAAGCTTGTAAATATCAATTTCATATCCAAGACGGCTTAAATGTGACTGGGCGTCATCCAATTCGATAAATTCAATTTCAAATGGTAATTCCGGAGCAATAGTTCTCAACGCTGTAACTATTCTCTTTAACCCCTTAGGTCCAATAAGTGTAACAGGAGTTGTTCTTCCTGAATTACCCATTGATAAAAAGCATTCCGGGCAATCCGCTTATATGATCTGCATGAAAATGTGAAAGCAGATTGTATCGATATCATAATTACTGATTCCCCGCTTCCTTCATGGCAATCTGTGTCGCTTCACCGCAATCTATAAGAAGTCCGCTGCCGTTATATTTTTAAAAACAGAGATGTTAACCATCTTCCCGGGAGGCAGCATTCCGCCTGTCCCAAAAAGCAAACAAACATCAAGCATTGTTATTCCTTTCTAACCAAGCTCATATATACATGCATCTTCCTTTGGTCTGCTGTAAAAGTCTTTTTCTTTCACCTACAAACTCAAAGTTCATGCTTTCGTATAAATTAATAGCTTTTTATTGCTTTTTCTCACTTCAAGAACAAAACGCTTTACGCCATTTTTTCTTCCTCGTGTTATCAACTCTCTTAAAAGTGCTCTTGCAATACCCTTTCTTCTGTATTCAGGATGTACTGCAACATTTGTGATCTCTGCCTCATCAAGAGAAATCCATGCACCGACTAATCCGCATATTGTGTCTCCACAGCATGCAACAAGGTATGATGCATCATCTTTAGAAACTACATCCTTGAGTGCTTCCTCAGACCAGGCACCATCGCCTATGGCAATTTTTCTCAATCTCCGCTGCACCTGCTGCGTCAGAAGCCTGTATTTCCCTGATAATGTAATTATCTTTTTGCCTCTTTTGTTCTTTCAGCCCTGTGAAGGTCTTAAATATTCTGCATTTAATGCTGAAGCTGTTGTAAGTTCTCCTGCCTCAATCATATCCACTGCAGCATATGCAACCTTTGCGGCACTTAATTCTATTTCAGTTGGTAATGCATATTTATATGTAAATGTTGCATTTTCCAAGAACTTCTCAAGAACTGCTATTCCGTCACCCACAAATGTAACTTCTCTGCCTGATGCATTTAATTTCTCTACAAGCTCTTCTGCAGAAATTAATGTATTTTCTTCAATTTTTTCGAGCTTGTACTGCTTAGCACAAGCCTGAGCCTTAGTATCTGTATCTGAATTAACAGAATTGTATTCATATAATCCACAGTACACATGGGCTCTTTTCTTGCATCCATTACTGAGCAGATAATACCAGGTGTTACTCCCACTGTGGCCAGTGTCTTTAATGTAGGCACGGCAACTGTCAGCTTATTAAATGCATATGCCATTGCTTTTTGCCTGTGAGATACCTATTCTTAATCCCGTAAATGAACCCGGACCTACAGAAACCGCAATATAATCTATGTCCGAGATTTCCATACCGATGCTTTTTATAAGTGCATCTGTCATTGGAAGAAGTGTCTCAGAATGTTTTGTTCCGGTATTAATGCTGTATTCTCCAACAATCCTGTTGTCCTTAAGGATTGCCACACTTGCAACACTACCGGCACTTTCAATTGCCAGAACCGTCATTTTCCACCTCTATCAGTCTGTAATTTAATCCCTTATCCAAATTTTTTCGATATGGTTACCCTTATCATATCATTCGGTAAATATTCCTCTATAACGCTTGGCCATTCAATAAGGCATACACCATTTCCAAAGAAATATTCATCGAATCCGAGATAATCCATTTCGCTCGGATCTTCAATTCTATATGCATCAAAATGATAAAGCGGCATTCTTCCGCTATCATACACCTGAACAATGGTAAATGTAGGACTGTTAACAACTTCTGTTATTCCAAGTCCTTCAGCAAAACCCTTTGAAAATGCTGTTTTTCCCACACCGAGGTCACCCTCTAATGCAAAAATCATTCCCATTTCGGCTTTTTCACCTAACATTTTACCAATTTCAAATGTTTCCTGTTCGCTGTTAGATTCATATATCATAAGCAAATCCTCATATAAGCAAACGATATCAGTACTCTTTTTTATCAGAAACACTTACACCGTTTAAACATTTAACAAAAAAAAAAGTTGCCGCAATATCCAGGGGTAAATCATACATTGTTTACGCTACCAAGGGCTACATATGCGACAACTTTTTCGTTATATTAATATATTAGTTAAAAAATGCTTTGTAGATAGCTTTGATTGCATTGTTGAAATCGCTGTTTCTTACACCTACAATAATATTCATTTCACTTGATCCCTGGTCAATCATCTTAATGTTAACATTTGCTTCAGCAAGTGCCTTGAATATCTTAGAAGCACAACCTGTACTGTTCTTCATTCCTCTACCAACAACGGCAATAAGAGCAAGATCTGCTTCAAGCTCGATAGAATCAGGGATGAACTGCCTGGTGGAGCTGTGATAATACTAACTGTTCCTTTGGAATGAACTGCTCCATGTTAACAAACACTGTCATTGTATCGATTCCTGAAGGCATATGCTCAAATGAAATTCCGTTATTTTCAAATACTTCAAGAACTTTTCTACCGAAACCGACTTCAGAGTTCATCTTATCCTTATCGATATTTACAGATGCGAATCCCTTCTTGCCTGCAATACCTGTGATTGTATGTCCAGGAACGTGGCATGTACTCTCTACGATCATTGTTCCCTTTATCTTCAGGAGCATTTGTATTTCTGATGTTAACAGGAATTCCCTTTTTCTTACAGGGAAAATAACTGATTCATGGAGAACTCCGGCTCCCATGTATGAAAGCTCTCTAAGCTCCTTATAAGTAATTACTTCTATTACTTCAGGATTTTCTACGATTCTTGGATCAGCAGCAAGGAAACCTGATACGTCTGTCCAATTCTCGTATACGTCAGCTCTGATTGCACGTGCAATGATAGCACCTGTAACGTCAGAACCACCTCTGCTGAATGTTTTACTTCACCATTTGGCATTGATCCGTAGAAACCCGGAAGAACTGCATTGTCCATTGTGCTTAATCTTGCAGAAAGCTTTTTCATTTGTCTCCTCTGAAAGGAACTTTCCGTTTTCATCAAAGAGAATTACTTCTGCTGAATCGATAAATTCATATCCGAGACATTTAGCAAGAACGATACCATTGAGGTACTCACCTCTTGATGCGATATAGTCTATTGATGTTCCCTTTTTTAAGGTTCTCAGCAATAACTGCAATCTCATCATCAAGTGATAAATCTAAATCAAGACCTTTGATGATTTCTTCATATCTTGACTTGATAGTATCTAAATGTATGAGTAAAAAGTCCATACCAAACCTTAGCTTCTCCGTGGCATCTGTATAAAAAGGTCTGTTACCTTAATGTCATCTGAAAATCTTTTCCAGGAGCAGAAGGTACTACACGAATCTTCTCTCTTCTTCTGATAAGATGATGTTCTTTACCTTCTTGAACTGCTCTGCACTTGCAAGTGAACTTCCTCCAAACTTAACCGCCTTAACCATAAGTCTACATTCCCCTTTAATATGATTTAGTATTTATATTCATTTATCAGATGCATTTTCATAAATAATATGACAATGCTTCTTTGTTAACTTTAAGTTTATCTTTTAATTCTTGTAATTTGGCCTTTGCCGAATCCGAATCAACTTCGGAAACATTCTCTATTATTACCCTCGAAGCACCATGCTTTCATGCAATAAATATTGCTTTAATGCGGCATTTCGGGATTCAAGGCAATGACTTCCGTAGCTCAATACAACCTCATCTGCACTTCGTGCAACTCCGTCGTATTTAGCTGAAATGATATTAGAACCATTTATTTTCATACATGGCAGTTTCTTCCAATATCTGAAATCCATTACCATATAGAAAATTTCTCAGTTCCCTGTAATCTGAATGAGGAGATACTATTATTCTCATTCCTCAGAAAACAGACCTCTGTCCAAGGCCTTCTTTAATATGTTCAGAATTAAATAGCCACCCATACCTGTGATGGTTATTACATCTGCTTCATTTTTCTCCAGCTTGTCAAGACCGTCTGAAAGTCTGAAATCTATGTTGGAAACATTTTCATCCTTTGCATTATTGATGGCTTTCTGAAGAGGCTTTTTCTCTTAAATCCATAGCAATAATACTATTTTTGCTATTCCGGTCTGTGATAAATAGATAGGTAAATATCCGTGGTCCGTCCCCCCATCACAGACTCTGAATGCTCTCGGTACAAGATTGGCTACGGTTTTTTAATCTGTTAGAAAGATTATCAATCAAGGTAATCCTGTAACTTCTTGCTTCGGCTTGGCTGACGAGTTTTCTTATAGCCTTAGCCTCAATCTGCCTGATTCTCTCTCTTGTAACCTGGAATTCCTTACCAACTTCTTCAAAGAGTTCTTGCCTTACCGTCATCAAGACCGAATCTGAGTCTGAGAACCTTCTGCTCTCTTTTCAGTAAGAGTTGCAAGCTCGTCATCAAGCTGCTCTCTGAGTAATGTAGCCGCTGCTGCTTCTGCAGGAACAGGAACATTTTCATCCTGAATGAAATCTCCAAGGTGGCTGTCTTCCTCTTCACCGATTGGTGTTTCAAGAGAAACAGGCTCCTGTGAAATCTTCTGGATTTCACGAACCTTTTCTACAGGTATATCCATTTCCTCAGCAATTTCTTCAGGTGATGGCTCTCTTCCGAGTTCCTGTAAAAAGCTGTCTTGATACTCTTGTAAGCTTGTTGATTGTCTCAACCATATGAACAGGAATTCTGATTGTTCTTGCCTGGTCAGCGATGGCTCTTGTAATAGCCTGTCTGATCCACCATGTTGCATATGTTGAGAACTTGTATCCCTTACGGTAGTCGAACTTTTCAACAGCCTTGATAAGACCAAGGTTACCTTCCTGAATTAAATCAAGGAACTGCATTCCTCGACCTACATATCTTTTTTGGCAATAGAAACAACGAGTCGAAGGTTGGCCTCTGCAAGACGGCGCTTAGCTACCTCGTTTCCTTCTTCCATTCTCTTTGCATATTCAACTTCCTGCTCAGCTGTAAGAAGAGGAATCTGTCCGATTTCCTTAAGATACATTCTTACAGGATCGTCAACGCCGATACCTTCAGGAACTGATAAATCTATCTTAGAGAGATCGATTTCATCTTCGCTATCAACGTCATCATCAAGATCATCGTCATCGTCAAGCTTATCGTCATCTTCTTCCATTCTGATTTCGATCTTCTTGCTTTCAAGATAATCATAGATTTTATCTACATCATCCATGTTATCTAAAAACTTCTGATACGGCTTCTGTAATATCCTGATAATCAATTACATTCTTATTCTTAGCCGCTTTCTTTTTACAAGAGATTCTATAATATCAAAAGAATTTTTCTTCATCAGTTCTTTGTATCTTCTTCATTTTCAGAAGCAACTGCAGAAGCTTTCTCTTCTTCAGCCTTCTTTGAAGTTCTCTTTCTTGTTGTTTTCTTAGGTTTCTTCTCTTCTACTTCAAGCTCTTTCTTGTCTTCAGCCTCCATAACCTCTTCCTTAATTTCTTCATTTGTAGTTGTTTCAGCCTTCTTAGCCATTTATCTTTCCTCCCGGTAAAACTCTGTCACGACATGCGCCCATAGTACTTATCAGTCAAAATTAATTGAAAGTTCTTGAAGCTCCATCTTCCTGTTTGTTAATTCTGCTATCTTAGCGAGATTTTCAGGCTTATTGATTTCTATTTCATTCTTCTTCTGAAGAATTTTTTTTTAGCATCAGCCAGTGCTTTCTTCGTATCTTCCTCGGAAAGCTGATTTAATTCATCGCTATTGAGAACTATGCTTATATTTATATTCTTTTTCAACAAATGCATCAAATATCTTTGGTATGTTAAGATTATTCGACAAAATGCCGTCTCTTAACATTTTCCCAACCTCAGATGACACATCGTTTACAAGATCATCTATTCTTATATATTTCTCCACAGATTCTAAAATCCCCGGATAGCTTGATACAGCCGTAAGGACTATTTTCTCCGCATTAAGTATTCCTTTATCTATACTTTTGCGTTCTTCTCTGTCCTTTTGAGGATGTATCTCCTGCTTTCTGACCAGAGTCTTATTCTCACCGCCATCTCGTCTCTTAATGGCAATCATTCCATCTACAATCTGTGTGAGTTCGTTTTTATCTATATGGAATTCATTGGCCACGGTACTGATATAGTTGTTTCGTATGCTTAAAAACTCAGCCCTGTCCTTATCCATATCTATAGAAGAAAATGAAGCAATTTTGATGCAGCTTCCTTTTTCGAATTCTGCGTTGCTTGCAGGATCACTCCTGTTAAATTCATGCTCAAAGCTGCATTATTTCAAAAATAACACCGTCTACGGCATTATCGATTCTTTTTGGACATTTCCTCCCGTCCAAGAACCTTTATAAGCTCATCCGGATCCTTGTACGGATCTAATATAACCACATACGGTGTAATTCCATATTGTCTTAAAATTGGAATTGCGCGAAGCTTTGCCTTTGTGCCTGCTTCATCTGAATCGTATATAAGATATACCTTCTTTGCGACTCTGCTTATTTTTTTCTTGACTGGAACTCTGTAAGAGCAGTTCCAAGGGATGCAACCGTTTCGGTAAATCCTGCCCGCTGCATGGATATAACATCCATATATCCCTCAACAAGAATTATTCTTTCATTTCTTGTCCTTTTAGCAAGGTAAAATCCATAAAGATTTTCACCCTTTTCAAATATTGGTGTCTCCGGAGAGTTAAGGTACTTTGGAATTCCATCTCCAAGCACTCTTCCTCCAAAGCCTATAACCTCTCTGTTATCTCCAAGTATTGGAAATATTACCCTGCTAAAGAACTTATCTTTTTACTCCGGTTTTATATGTAAATAATCCGGATTTTTTCAGGTCGTCATCTGAATAGCCTTTATCTTTTAAATATCTATACAGCTTTCCGTCACCTGGTGCATACCCAAGCCCAAAGGCTGTAACAACCTTTGCATCAAGTCCTCTTCTGTGAAGATACTCTCTTTGCTTCAGCACCATTTTCTCCTCTCAGACAATCAACAAAAAGAAATATGCCGCATCCTTATTAATTGAATAGAGAACTTCTTTACTTTTATCCTTACCGCCCCTGCTTACTGAAATATTGTCAGGGATTTCAATACCCGCCTTATCTGCAAGAAGCTTAAAGGCTTCCATAAAAGTTATATATTTTCATATTCCTGCACAAAATTAAAAAACGTCTCCGCCCTTATTGCATCCAAAGCAATGATACATCTGACGACCCGGCGATACGGAAAATGACGGTGTCTTTTCTCCATGAAAAGGACAAAGCCCCATGTAGTTAGAACCTGATTTTTTAAGGGAAATGTAACTGCCTATAACATCCACAATGTCATTGGCATCCCTCACCTGTTCTTTTAATTGATTAATATCAGCCATAGAACCTCTTCCTAAAGCACTTTATTAATATGTAAGTCACATTTTAATGACACATAGAAAAAGTAATCCCGCATTCTCAAATGAACGACCGTGTTAATAGGGAAAAAATAATGTATGATATTATACCATATTTACAAGGTCTGAACAATTGATAATTAAATATCCCAGGACATTGGGATGTATATTTTTTTTCTAAATGTGTTAATTGAATACGTGTCACTCATTCCGGAAATATAATCACAGATTGCACGCTCTATCTTAGGCTCCTCATCTCTGTTAATTATATCTATGTACATCTTAGGAAGCTTATCTATGTTATCTCTATAATATAAGTAAAGAGTTCTGAGCATTCTGTCTGCCTTTTCTTCCTCACTCTTTGCAGTCTTATTGGTATAGACATTTTTAAACATGAAACTTCTAAGTCCTGTCATTGCCAGATTGACATCCGGATCCATTTTCACATATGGCTTATCCTTGGATATATCAACAACTCCCTTTATAAGGGTATTAAGTCTTTCCTTTGTGGAATTACCAAGAATACTGCTGTACTCCTTTGGAATATCAGTTTCCTTTAAGATGCCTGCTCTTATGGCATCGTCTATATCGTGATTGATATATGCAATCTTATCGGAGTATCTTACGATGCAGCCCTCCAGTGTACCCGGACTTCCGCTGGTACGATGGTTTAAAATACCATCTCTTACTTCTTTTTTGTAAGGTTAAGCCCCTTACCGTCCTTTTTCTATTTTCTCAACTACTCTTACACTCTGCTCGCAGTGCTCAAATCTTATTCCTGATACATCTGTAAGTGTATCCTCTCCGATGTGACCAAATGGTGTATGTCCCAGGTCATGACCAAGAGCTATGGCCTCCGTCAGATCTTCATTTAATCGCAATGCTCTTGCTATGGTTCTTGCAATCTGCGCAACTTCCAATGTGTGAGTAAGTCTTGTTTCTGTAATGATCTCCCTCAGGAGAAAAGAAAAACCTGAGTCTTATGCTTAAGTCTTCTAAATGACTTACAGTGCAGGATTCTGTCTCTGTCTCTCTGATAAACTGTTCTCAAATCACATTGAGGGTCATCTGTGTCTCTGCCCATGGTGGAATCTGAAAAACTGGCATATTTACTTAGAACCATTCTTTCAATCTGTTCTGTCTCTTCTCTTATGGTCATTCACATCACCTCCAAATCTAAAAAACAGTGTTTCTTAATATTATTCTGTATGGAAAGTGTTTTTCCTTTTTTTGTTATCTCAATATTTATATATTTTAAAATAGTAATATGGTATAATATTCGCCAAAACATTTTATCAACATTTTAAAAGGAGTTAGAAGTGGACACGTCCCATATAATAGAACTTATAGTTATCATTGTTCTGGTAGTACTTTCTGCATTCTTTTCAGCATCTGAAACAGCCTTTTCAATGGCCAGTATGATTAAGCTGAAGTCAATGAGTGAGGAAGGGCCACAAAGGGTGCCGTAACGGCAATGAAGATTCTGGATAATCCAAAAAAATGCTCAGTACCGTCCTTGTAGGTAATAATATTGTTAATATTGCATCTTCATCAATTGCAACAACACTCTTTATTGCATTGCTTGGAAGCCAGCGGTGCCAGTGTTGCTACAATTATTCTTACGGTTGTTCTTCTTATCTTCGGTGAAATAACACCAAAGACACTTGCTTCAGGAAATCCTGAACGATTCGCATGTGCAGTTGCACCTGTAATAAGAATGCTTACAATCGTACTTTACACCAATTGTTTTCATAATAAATGTTTTAGCCGGTCTCTTTTATTAAAATCCTTACAAGAGGCAAGAATAACGATAAGAGCGCCATGACTGAATCAGAGCTCAGAGCTCTTCTTGATGTAAGTAGTGAAGAAGGTGTTATCGAAACAAATGAAAAGGATATTATCAACAACCTTATCGACTTCGGTGATTCTATTGCCAAGGACATCATGACTCCAAGAGCAAATATCGTTTCTATAGATATTAACGCTGCTCTTGATGAAGTAATTGATACCTATAAAGAATATAAGCATTCCCGTGTTCCGGTATACAAGGACAACCCTAACAATATTGTAGGTATCCTTCACAGTAAGGACATTCTTATGTTCAACACAAAAAGGGATCCTGAATTAAATGAAAAATTCTCAGTATCAGATATTATGAGAAAAAAGCATATTACACATTTGAAATGCAGAATAACTCAGCATTATTTAAGGATATGCAGAAACAGAGAACTTCAATCGCAGTTGTAATTGATGAATACGGTGAATTTGCCGGAATCATTACAACACAGGATCTTCTTGAAGAAATCATCGGTAAGATTCACGATGAGTATGATGAGAAATCCAAGGACTCATGTATTCAGGTTTCTCCTAACATTTACAAGGTTGAAGGAAGTCTTAAGCTTGATGACTTAAATGACTTTATCGGTTCTGATCTTACTTCAGAAGAAAATGACTCAGTTGCAGGACTTGTAATTGAAAAGCTTGACCGTTTCCCTGTTGCAGGTGATTCAATAACTGTAAATGATCTATATATCACAGTTATTAAAACCGAAAAGAAACAGAGTTGAAACAGTACTTGTAAAGAAAATAATAAGAGACAATCCACCTGAGGAAGAAAAAGAAGCGGAAAAATAAATCACCCGCTTTCAAAAACAAAATACAAAAAAAGCAAGGATGATATATCCTTGCTTTTTTTTACTAATTTATTTTAATGCGTCTACAATTTCAGAAAACTTCATGCTGTTTGATGCCTTAATAAGCACAGTATCATTTTTTCTCAATTATTGACTTAATATATTCTATGGCAGGTTCATTTGCTTCAAATGAAACAACCTTTGTAACTCCATTTGCATTCTCAGCAGCTGAAGCCATTTCCTTTGAGAGGTTACCGATTGTAATTAAGATGTCTATGTTCTTATCTGAAACATATTCACCGATTTCTCTGTGTAATGGAAGCTCATCCGCACCAAGCTCAAACATATCACCGAGGATACAGATTTTTCTGCCATCAGCATATGTTAATGTGTCAATACCGGCTTTCATTGATGAAGGGCTTGCATTATAGCAGTCATCAATTACTGTATAACCCTTCTCTGTCTCAATTATGTTCATTCTGCCGTTTGTAGTGGCTCTTTTTTAGCAATACCATTTGCAATGTCTTCAGCATTAAGACCGAAGTGAGCACCTACGATAGCAGCCTGTGGCGCAGGATAAACCATGTGCTTACCAGGAACATTTATCTTAACATCCACATCTGTAAGGTTGTTGTGAATATTTAAGTTGCGGATTTTGCATTCGCTTCCGTGTAAACCATCTGACTTAAATGAGTCGGCATATACAAGCTGATCCTCATCCACAATACCGTCACCATTTTTGCTCATGCTGTAGAAACGGACAGTGATACCATCTCTCTTATAATTTTTTTAAATGGTCATCATCGAAATTAAGAACTGCAACTCCGCCCTCAGGAAGAACATTTGCAAGCTTAATCTTCTCATTGTAAATACCTTCTCTTGAACCGAAGTTCTCCATGTGAGATACACCAATGTTTGTAATAACAGCAACATCCGGCTTAACGATATCTGTCATATGGTCCATTTCCCCCATCTCACTTACACCCATTTCAACAACTGCAATTTCAGTATTTTTTATCAAATGTAAAAGCATGTGAGAGGAAGGCCAATAAGATTATTGAGATTGCCCGGTGTCTTTCCAACGTTAAATCTCTCACCAAGAACACTGGCAATAGTCTCTTTGGCACTTGTCTTTCCTACACTACCTGTAATTCCAACTACAGGTATGTCGAGAATGTCCATATATGCATGGGCAATTCTTCCAAGTGCATATACCGAAGACTCAGCTTCAATGTAAATATAGGCACATTCGTCTGAATTATCAAAAACAAATTCGATATCTATATCTTCATCATCTTCTTCCATTTTTTTCAGTTACAGTGTACTTTGTGTCAGCCTCTTTAAAGAGCTCATTTGCAGGTCTTTCACCTATCGCTGCCACCGCACCATTTTCAAATGTATTAATGATGAAATCATTTCCATCATTTCTCTCGCCCTTTATTGCTACATAGACGTTGTCTTTACCTGCAAGTCTTGAGTCTGTAACTACATTCGCAATCTCAACATCGAAAATGTTTCCTGTAAGAGCCTTATATGTATTTTCAAATTCCTTATCTTCTGAACTGATATTTGAATATTCATATATTATTTCTTTATTGCCATTAAGGAGATAAACAGTTCCCTTAACTTCTTTTATTATGTCTTTTTACAAACATATTATTCATTTTATTACCCCATGTATAAGTATTAAACAGGGACGGCAATGTTAGATGTCATCCAGATGTTTTAAGTGTTAAATATTATCTAAAATCAGAACTTCTCTGTATCGAAATTTTCTAATGAGATTTCAACTAACTTCTGGCAGAGATCTTCATAGCTCATACCGATTGCCGCTGCTTCCTTAGGAAGTAAGCTTGTAGGTGTCATACCAGGAAGTGTATTGATTTCAAGTGCGTAAATGTTTCCGTCTTCTCTGAGTAATTCATCAACTCTTGAAACTGTTTCGATTCCGGCTGTCTTACATGCAAGTTCTGCGATAGCCTGCATTTTTCTTTGTTGTCTCTTCATCTAATTCAGCAGGGCAGACTTCGATTGCTCCATTTGGATCATATTTGTGCTCAAAGTCATATACACCACCGTTAGGAATAATCTCTACGATAGGAAGTGCCTTGCCGCCCATTACACCTACAGAGAATTCTCTTCCCTTTACATATTCTTCAATTACGAGCTTATCCTCTAATTCAAAGGCTTCATCAATTGCCTTCTTTAATTCTTCCTGTGTATAAACGATGCTTACACCTACACTTGAACCGCCACATGCAGGCTTAACAACAAGTGGAAGTGGAATATCAACTGTTCTGTCAGCGTCTTCCTTTGAAATCTCAGTTCCATTTGGCATAGGAACGCCTGCGGGAATAAGCACCTTCTTAGCAAGAGATTTGTCCATTGAAATTGCTGAACTTTTTCCAGGGGCCTGTGTGCTTATACCAAAGGAGATCAAATGTAGCCTGTATCTTACCGTTCTCACCATTTTCACCGTGGAGACCCATAAATACAATATCTGCATTTTCACAATAATCTAATACATTTGGTCCGAAGAACATTCCGTTGTCTGCTTTTCTCTTAGCAATTGTTTCTTTTACATTTGCAGATAAACCATGTAATTTTTCTGCTTCTGCATCAAGGTCACTTACTGTATTGAAAAAATGCTTCTGCATCTGCATACTCATCACTACCGAAGAAAACATCGATTACATTTGCATCATGTCCTTTTTTTTCTTAAAGCCTTGCATACATTAGTTGATGTAACGGTGGCTGCATGCTACTTTCTGTGCTTGGCACTACGCCTGTAAGAACACTGACCACTGCATAACTTACCCGCTGCGTAATGCGGCCAGTTTAAATATTTTTAAATTAAACACTTTCAAATGGTAAGGTCAAAGCATGCCGACGGCACGAAGATGATCCACGTGATCGGCAGCCGGCAAAGGCACCTTTCATCAGGCTTCGGCCCGGTGCGGGGACCGCGATCATCAGGCGGCACACGCGACGCTTCACGTTCAGAAATGCCGACAAATCCGTTTCGGAAGCGACAACTCGATGCTCGTGGTGGTCGCTTTAACAGCAACAGCGACGTTGCTGCCCTCGCGACCAAACATGAACACTCACAAGGCGGCATCTACCGCGACGTACGGCCCGCGGGACCTGGAACTGTTCTCCGTTACCAGCAGGTGGCGGCACGCTGCTGGCGCAAAAAGCAGCGCGGGTGGCACCGGGCTGCTGCGGCGGGACCTGCGCCATAAAAAGTGCTCCGGGGGCTTTTTCGCAACGACTGAGCACTGCTGGGGGCAGGCGCTGCACCGGAAGGTGCCCACGACTCGCCGCCGCCGCCATCACCGCGATGCGGCGAGGTGCTGGGCATGCGGTGATGCCGCCGCGATATCCGGCGGTTGCGGTACGAGTTCACGCCGGCAGAATCCTGGCTATACTGCGACCACCCCGGGTTCAAACGCCCCGCCGGTGGAACTTGAGACATGACAACGGCAAACCGTGCTGGCCGGGCTGCGGCCTGTTAGCCGAACCGGAGGTCTGCGCGCTGGAAGCTTCGCATGAAGATGCGCCTAATGCGGCGGCGGTGGCGGGCGAAGGCCCTGCTTCCGGCTGACCGAGGCACGTTGAACCTGACCCGCGCCGAGAATGCCCGCAAAAAGTTGGTGACGGCGGTGGGATACCCTTGCGCAGCAAGGTGCGGGGCGGCAGCGCCGAACAGATCGCCGGACTGTATTTCTGCCTGAAGGAGCTGGGAGCCGAGGAACAGCAGGCCGCACAGATCGAGTCCATCCGTGCGGCCTGGGGCATCCCGGCGGCAGAGGAAGCGGCCCGCGAGTGGAACGTGGTGATGCAGCTGCTCAACGAGATGGCCCACCTGCTGGGCGGGCAGGGTGTGACCTTTGCAGAATATGAGGACCTGTTCAGCCTGCTGCTGCGCTCTTCGGACCTTGGGCACATCCCACAGACGCTGGATGCCGTGGTGCTGGCAAGCGCGGGCAAAATGCGTCTGGACGCGCCGGACTATGTGTTCGTGCTGGGCCTTGCGGAAGGGAGTTCCCTGTGCACCGTCCGAGACGGGCCTTCTGACCCACGCCGACCGCGATGTTCTGATGGCAAAGCAGATCGATCTGCCGGACTGCTTTGAGAACCGCGTGGTGCGCGAGCAGGTGTGCGTTTACAAGGCCCTCACCGCACCGGCAAAGGGGTTGTGGCTCAGCTGGCCCAAGGGGCAGGGCAAGACCCTGTGCGCAGCGCTGGAACCCATCGTGGAAGCCCTGCACCCGGCGGCACCGGAGCTGGAGCTTCCCGACCTTGCAGCCACCCCCGCCGATGCACTGGATACGCTGGGCGGCTGGCCGCTGACCGACACGGAACGCGCCAGCCTGACCGAGGCGCTGCGTCTGCCGCAGACGGATGCACCCCGGGGCCTTGCGCTGCTGCGCCGCATGGAGGAGGACCCGCCCCGACAGGTGAACGATCTGTCTGCGCTGAGCGGCCTGCTGGGGCAGCGGCTGCGCATTTCGCCCAGCCAGCTGGAAAAAATACTATACCTGCCGGTATGGCTATTTTTTGCAGTATGTGCTGGGCCTGAAGCCCCGCAGACGGGCCGAGCTTTCTGCCGACCAGAGCGGCACCCCTGATGCATTGGGTGCTGCAGATGGCGCTGACCCGCATAATCCCGGCAAGGCGCTGGACGCCTTTTCCTGACGACGAAGCGGCGGCCTTGCCAGCCTGCGACGAAGCCATCTGCCGGGCACGGCCCGGTTCGCCTACCTGCTGCCTGGAAAAGAGTATGACCGGCGCTATTCGCCTGAGGATATCGGCCCGGACGAACAGAAGCCTCCTGCTCCACCCGGGCCTGCGAAAGCGCATCGGCTCCGGGGAGGACGCCGTGCCCGGGCAGGTGTAGAAGCAGTCTGCTCCACCCGGGCGCACGGTGGCTGGTGGGCACGGTGGACCCCGCCAGACGAGTGGGTGGATCGGGACGGTGTACGGCACCCGCTGCCGACGGGTGGTGGGACTACAAGACCGGCACCAAAAAAGCTGAACCTGAAGGAGGTCTATTGCGGCCGGACTGCCAGATGCCGCTGTATCTGTTCAGCCTGACCGGCGGGCGCTTTACCGGCGCGGAACCCGCAGGGTGTTCTGTACCTGCTGGCAGACCCGGCCCCAGACCCTGCCCGGCAGCAGGCAGAGCGCGGAACGGAATACGAGCTGGACGGCCTTGTGAGGGACGAGCAGAAGATCTTTGTTCGCCATGGACGCAGCCGAAACCGGCAAGTACCTGCCCTTTGGCTACCGCAACGGTGTATCCCAGCCCCAGCCAGAAGGATAAGCGTGCCGATATTGCAAAGCTCAACCGCATCCAGCTGCATCTGGACGATCTTGTTACGCAGATGGGCGAGCAGCTCTACGGCGGGCAAGATCGATGCCGAGCCGCTGGTGGGGCAGGCAAAGAAAAGCCCCCTGCGTCTGGTGCGACTACAGCTTTATCTGCTGCCACGAGACCGGCATCGGTGAGCGGGCGCTGGAGGCCCCGGCCAAGCCCTTTGAGCCGGAAGAAGCCTGACGACGGAAAGGAAGGTGAGGAACAGGCGTGAGCCCAAATGGACTCCGGCCCAGCGCGCTGCTATTGAGGACCGGGGTGGTGCGCTGCTGGTGAGCGCAGCGGCGGGCAGCGGCAAAACAGCCGTGCTGACCGAACGCGCCGTGCGGCTCATCACCGACCCGGACCACCCGGTGGATGCGGACAAACTGCTCATCGTCACCTTTACCAATGCGGCGGCGGCAGAGCTGCGGGCACGCATCGGGCAGGCACTGCTGCGGCTCAGCCAGCAGCAGCCCCACAACACGAGCCTGCGCCGCCAGCGGATGCTTTTGCAGCGCGCACCCATCTGCACCATTGACGCGCGTTCTGTTGGACCTGCTGCACAAAGCACTTTCAGGGCACTGGACATCCCGCCGGATTTGCCCCAGACCCGGCACCGTGCAGCTGCTGCGGGGGGCGGCACTGGCCGGAAACGCTGGAAAACGCCTACCGCGACCCGGTTTCTGCGCCTTTGCAGACCTGTAATGGCAAAGGGACGCACGGATAAAACCGGCAGGCGATGCCATTTTGCAGATCTACACGATTTTTGCGGGCACGCTGCCATTACGACTGCAAGCTGGATGAATTTCGCGCCATACGAGCAGGAAAACGGCTTTGCCGATACCTGCTGGCACGACCTGCTTCTGGCCGAAGCTGCCCGCTGCGCCAAGGCTGCGCGGGAACTGCTGACGGCAGCGCTGGCCGACTTTGCCATGCGGATTTTGACCAAGAGCTGGCAGCTGCTGAGGAAAAAAAGACCCCATCCGCCCGGGCAAAAGGCACAGCTTGCGGTGGCAGAAAAAAATACGAGGAGGCCGGTACAAGGCTGGAAAAAGCCGCCGCCTTCTTTGCGCAGGCGGAGCAACTGGCCACTGCCGGACAGTGGGACCCGCTGTACGACCTGCTCACCCCTATTGCTGGGCATGGAGGAGCGCCGGGGCTGAAGCATGAAAAAGCGTCTGGGCGGCGACCACAGGCGGAGATCAAGACCCCGCTCGAGGACAGAAGCTGCTGTTTGAGCAAGGGTATTTGGCTCATCTGCTGCTCCGGAGCCGAAGCCGGGACCGACCGATCACCCTGCCCCGGCTGCGGGCGCTGTTTGCCGCCGTGCGGAAATGCCCGGTTCACGGCGAAAACAGGAGCGCAAGCTGCTGGGCAGCGATTTTGAACACCTTGCCCCTGCGGCTGCTGCACGCGGAGAACACGCCTACCCTGCGAGAACATCCGGCAGGACCACGCCGCGGTGATGGTGGACGAATATCAGGATACGAACGCCCCTGCAGGACGCCCCTTTACCGCTGCCTTGCGCCCCGGCGGGGGATAACCTGTTCCTAGTGGGCGACCTGAAGCAGGCATCTACCGCTTCCGGCAGGCGGAGCCGGGCATCTTCCGGCAAAAGCTGGACAGCTGGCCGCTGCTGCCGGGCGCAAAGCCGTCCCCCGCCCGCCGGAGGGCACCCAGGGCACGGACGCACTGCTGGCGCTGGATGCAAACTTCCGCTCCGCACCGCAGGTAGTGGCGGGCATCAACTATCTCTTTGAGCAGCTCATGACCCCGGAGCTGGGCGATACCGCCTACGGAGACGGGCAGCGTCTGGTCTGCGGCGCGCCCGGGGAATATCAGGGCAGCGTGGAAGTGCAGTTTTTGCCGGACGATGAGACGGAAACCGATGCAGGTTGGATCGCCGGAACGCATCGCGCAGCTTTGGTTTGAGAGCCGGTGCAGGAGGGCGGCACCACCCGCGCCGATTGCGGTACGAGACTGCTGCATTTGCTGGCACGAGAGTTCGGCCATGGGCACTAGCCGCCGGGGCATCGGTATACGCCGACGCCGGGAGAACCTGATGCTTGCGCCCCATCCGCCCCCTCATCGCCCCTGCTCAAAGGTCATCGATGACCCCTCGCAGGACATCTATTCGGCCGCCGCCATGCTGGGGACCTATGTTCGGCTTTACCGAGGATGATGACCTTGTGCGGCTGGTGCGTCAGGTACACAGGCCGAGCCGGACAAAAAAAAGCCCGCCGCATCAGCCTGTACGGCGCTGCTGCTGGCGCTGGAGGACCCGGCCGACGACCGACCGAGAGAAGGTGAAGGATTTCTTACGCTCACCTCACCGCCCTGCGGCAGATGGCGCGCAGTGCCCCGGCAGAGCAGCTGCTGGAAGAAATTTTTGCCTCCACCGGTTATCTGGCGGCGCTGGGCGTGCTGGAAAACGGTGCCCGCCGCCGGGAGGATGCCCGCCGGTTTGCCTCCTTCTGCGCCACCTCCGGTGCAGGCGGCATCTCGGCGCTGGTGCGCGCTATTGATGCCGCCGCGCAGGCCGGCAGCACCGGACAGGACACTGTGCCCAGCGGGGTGCACCCCGGGTGCGTGTCTATCATGACCATCCACCGCTCCAAGGGCTTGCAGTTCCCGGTGGTGTTCGTGGGGGATACGGCGCGCAAGTTCAACGCTTCGATATCCGTCAGCCGGTGCTGGTGCACCGCAGCTACGGCGCGGGGCTGCGGCTGCGGCCGGAAAACGGCGAGGGCGCTTACAAGACCGCCGCCTACACCGCGCTGGCCGCTGTCCACGCCAGGGAGCTGCGCAGCGAGCAGATGCGCCTTTTGTATGTGGCGCTCACCCGCGCACAGGATAAGCTCATCCTCACCGTGCCCCTGAGCAGCGGCAAAACTGCAAAGCCCTTTGCCAAGGCGGCGGCGTTTCTGGCTGCTGGGGCGGGGGCTACGCTGCACCGGCAGGCAAACAGCTTTGCCGACTGGCTGCGTGCGGCGCTGCTGGTGCACCCGGACGGCGGGGTGCTGCGGCAGCTTTCCGGCAACCGGGAACTACTGTTTGTGCAGACCGAAAGCGTGATGGCCATCAGGGTGTGCGACGATGCCGTGCAACTGGCCGAGGAACCGGATGCAGATACGGAGAATGAAGTGCCGGAGACCGACTTGGCACTGGTGGAGAAGCTGCGGCAGGGCTTTGCGTGGCAGTACCCGGCGGCAGCGCTTGCGCAGGTGCCCGCCAAGGTCAGCGTGACCAGCATTGTGCACAAGGCCGAACAGACCACGCTGGAGCGCCCGGGCTTCCTTTCCAAGGACGGCTTGACCGCCGCCGAGATGGGCACCGCACTGCACGCCTTTCTGGAGCATGCGGACTTTGCCCAGCTGGCTGCGGCCAAGGCTGCGGGCACGCTGGACGAAGCCATCCCGGCAGAGCAGGATCGTCAGGTGGCATTGCAGCTGACCGCCCCGGAGATCGCGGAAAAAGCTGGACGCGGTGTGCATCCGCCGCTTTGTGGAAAGCGAAGCCTTTGCAAAAAGATCTGCGCCGCCGAGCAGGTGCTGCGGGAGCTGCCCTTTATCACCGCACTGCCCGCTGGTGCGGTGCTGGCGGCGCAGGACACGAGGCACTGCCCGCTGCCGCAGACGCGCAGGTGCTGGTGCAGGGTATCGCCGACCTTGTGCTGGTGTATCCGGATCATCTGGAACTGCTGGACTACAAGACCGACCGCCGCAAGGCCGAGCGACTTTCTGCGCGCCTACCGCGCCCAGCTGAACTTTACGCCATTGCCATCAGCGCTTTGCACCGAAGAAGGTGACCTATAAGGGCATCTACTCTCGCTGCACTGGGCAAACTGATCGAACGTAAAGGGAAAAGTCATATTTTTTTTCAAAGAACGCATAAAAGTGCTTGACAGGGCGAATGATAAAAGCGTAGAAACCGGGTAAAGCTTCACGGCCTGTGCCGCGCGCTCGCCTTTGCGAAATGTCCCCGGGCTATGCCGAAACAGCAGCTTGT
>VOFJ01002099.1_pt1 | contig 23426 bp, 35 predicted proteins | sample 5384081 | NCBI WGS metagenome assembly VOFJ01 (sample SAMN12384729, study PRJNA508395) | human gut metagenome | isolation source: healthy gut I | host: Homo sapiens | reverse complement strand
ACTACGTATTGTCGTGGTCGCCGCCGTAGAGCCATAAACCGGCACCGCCAGCGTGTTGGAAACTCGGTATTGCAGATACTCACGCATTTCTGCGCTTTTTTCTTCCATCTGTATTTTAACATCCATCGCCTGTCGCTGATCCCCTGATCTCCGCCAAGTGCCTGGCTCTCTCGATAACTGAAACGTATCCGCCCCGAATCGTTTCCTCAGCCAACTGCGCCGCCAGCGAAGCCGTGACTCCTCTTTCTTGACCGCCCCTGGAGCCGACATTTCATCCCCGCCGCATCCTTCTGGCGACGAGTACTGGAACAAAGAAATTTGAAACTGACTCCATCAGCCGTGGATGAGGCCGATCGTCCGGCGCATACGCACGCTGCTCAAAGTTTCGTCATCAAACCAGCACGGCAGAGCCGTACTTTGCGATCTCGCGGGTTGCCAGACGGCAAAGACCTGCGTGACGTTGCCTCGAGCGAGTCGTCTCAGCGGGCGTGACGTCCGCGCGTCGGGATTAAGCGGCCTGGCGAGCACCTTTGGCCTTGGCCTTCTGTCGGCCTTTCTCGCTCCGGCAGTGATCGCCCGATCGTACGCCGCGCATGGATTCCGGTCGATATCGCACACAACAACAAGGGAAATGTGACTTTCCGGAATCTGGAACCTGATGTTATTTACCAGCCTTTGATCTCGGACGGCCAAAACCACCGGGCGGCAGGTTTTCCGTTTATTTATAAGAATGAAACAGTTCATTTGCTAAAGCCGGATACGACTTCCATGAAAAAAAGTTGTACTGAAAAGAAAAATGTCGCTTATGCCAACTATTGCCGAATTTCTTTATCGGGCCATTATCGGATCGAAAAATAGAAGTGAGCACAGAGCTTTTTTTTACCCGACCGGATCTGGTATATCAGTTCAATGATACATTGAATTATAATTATTACGAACTGACTCCACCGGATATTAACAAGAAATACAGATACATAAAATATATCGCTCCATCAGGAAAAACAAATGGAACTTAGTGAGCTTTCTGTTTTCAAAGATTCCTTATGCAAAGAACAGATTCCATTAAAAAACGAATGAATGATATAGAACCTGTACGGGCATTGATCATATAACAGACGGAGACATACTCAGCTATTTTCAGGCAAGAGATACTTCTTGTTTTTATCACATATGATCTGGGGAAAAATGACAACGATTGGAAAAGTCGTTTTCTCACCACGAAATGATGACAATTATGTCTGGCCGGGAGATGAATACGAGCTCTTCTATCAGGACGGAGTAAACGGGTGGAAATCGCTCGGGGTTCAAACGGCTACCGGCTGGGAACTGAAATATCGTGCCCCGGACAATGCGTTGTTATGGCTGCGCGACCGGACCAAAGGACGGGAGGAACAGGTGTTTATTTATAAAGAGGGGAAACAGTATTTTACGGTTGATTTATGAAATACGGACAATACATAAGTTACTCATTACTCGCTATCAGCGGAATTTTTCTGCTGTGCACCGTTTTTGCCACCAGACACAGGACTGGCTAACGGGCTGGTTACAGGGAAAGTTCTTTGGTTTCATCTGGCGATGTTGTTGTTGGCAACATGCAGTCTCGGTGGCGGCTGTTCTGATGAAACCGGCAAAGCCGTTTGACTTTTCGGTCGCAGACGGATTGGTGTTGGTTTTGGCGGTTATCGTTGCACTTACTTATAACCGGCAGCTGGATCCCGAACCGGAGAAAATGCTGTTTGGCGGGCAATTAGTCGTATTGTGGTTTCTGCTGCGGTTCCTATTGACCGGATGGCCGCAGTTACAGCTATTTTTCCTGGCGGTGGTTGTTGCGACCGGAGGGATTGAAGCCGTGTCAGGAATGCGGCAGTTACATGGATTCGAAGGATCTAACCATTCCTTGTTCAAGCTGACCGGGGATTTTTATAATCCGGGGCCTTATTCGGGGTATCTCGCAATCATATTGCCGGTTTGCCTGTGGATGATCCTACGGCAAACAAAAATTTATCTGCATTACCTGGGATGGATCGGTTTGCTGGCAATCATTGTCGTGCTTCCTGCCGGGATGAGCCGGACGGCATGGATAGCGGCTGCCGTTTCATACGGATGGGTGTATTGGGTGCAACGGATCGGATGGGAAAAGACTAAAAGATACATGAATGGAAACCGGACCTTAACTATCGTATCTTCTATTTTGATCCTGATCTCCATAGCCGGTGCATTGGCGGGTATTTATCTGCTAAAAGCGGATTCTGCCAATGGCCGGCTACTTTTATGGAAAGTGACGGGGCAAGCGATCAGGGAACAACCCTGGACAGGAACCGGGACGGGTGGTTTTCCGGCTGCTTATGCAGAAGCACAGGCGGAGTATTTCACTTCGGGAAAGGCTTCGGAGACAGAGATGCTGGTTGCCGGATGTCCGGAATACGGATTTAATGAATTCTTACAAATTGGTTTGGAACAGGGGCTGGTGGGTTTAATGGTTTTTGTATTGTTGTTAAGCTATTCTTTGTTCCGGGGTGAAAAACAGACAGGCAGGGAGCAGCCGGAGGAATATTGGCGCTGATGGTATTCAGCCTGGCATCGTATCCGTTGCAGTTGCCGGAGTTCTGGGTGGTGTTGGTGGTGTTGATGGGGGGTGGCTAATGCCTAATACTCCGGTTGACGCTGACACACCCCCTACCCCCTCTCGAGAGGGGAGAAAGATACTTTCTGTCGCTATGATAGGGGTGCTGGCTATATGTTGCGGGTGGATTTTCCGGCAGCAGAAAGGGTATTATGAAGGATATAAAAAATGGAATACGTTGAAGATGTTGTATAATAGTAAGGCTTATGAGGCGGCAGGTGAAGGATATGAGAAAACTGGTGCCGTTGATGGAACATAAACCGGAGTTCCTGTTCGAGGCTGCACAGTGCCTGAGCAAATCGGAACGGTTTGAAGAAGCGAACCGATTGTTGGAACGGGCAATGAAGTTGAGCGGTGATCCGATGATACATTATATGGCGGCAAAAAATGAGCAGTCGATGGGAAACTATCAAAAAAGCGGAAAATTTATTGCTGCATGCGATCGATATGTTACCGGAACGGATCTATCCGTATTATCTGCTTACCAAACTTTACTCGGAACCAGGATTCTTTCAAAAAGACAAGTTCCTCAAAGCGGCAAATGCCGTACTGAAAAGGAGCCAAAAGTGAAAAGCACGGCTATCCGGGAAATGCGGGAAGAGGTCAAGATATTAATTCAAAACAGAAAATAAATTTCATTCGGCATAATATTTTCAATAGGTAAGAAGTTTTTATATCTTTACAAGCAAGGTGATTAAGCAAAAAATACCTGAATTGAAATCTATCAGTGAAAATATAAGTAAAGAAGATAATCCGGTTATATGTTTGATGAAATTAAAGTAATATGAAAAGCATTTATACAATCTTTTAGTTATGTTCCTGACAATAATGGCTGGATGCGGTGGTAACAAAAATCTGGTTGTCAAAAGGAAGACTCTGATGCTATTACTATACCGGATACTTTTATTACGATTGACGTTAGTAAAAAATATCCTCTAAAAGAGTTAATTCTTCAGGATATTATGGATGTGGAATATATTGCATTAGAATCCACGGACGAATTTCTTTGTCAAGGCATCGTACAAGCCATAGGTAAAGAAATCATATTAGTAAAAAAATGTCATCAACGATGGCGATATCTTTATCTTCGACCGAAATGGCAAAGGTTTGAGAAAGTTTAACCGGAAAGGGCAAGGTTCTGAGGAATATATATTCAACCTAAGTGCTTTCATAGATGATAACAGCGGTGAAATATATATTGATGAAATAATAAGAAACGTTCTGGTATATGATTTTCAGGGGAATTTTTTTAAAAAGTATCCCCAGAGACGATAACAAATGGATTAATGCAACGAATTACAACCAGGATTATTTGATTGCCAGGCAATCTCCTTCCATCCAGATACAAAAATAAAACGGATAACCAACGTTTTGTTATCATTTCCAAACAAGACGGGAACATTGCCAAAGATTTTCGAATCTATTTTAAGAAGAAAGTAGAATGGGGAATAACCAACCGCGCAGGAAATGCAGGGGGGCCCTCGTCTTTATCCTATCGTTCCTTACGATGATAGTTGGTTGCTAACGGAACCCCGTCCGATACGATATTCAAACTCTCACCGGATTACAATCTGACTCCTTTCATAGCCAGAACACCATCTATACAATCGATGAAACCAGCCGTATTCCTTTTACCATGTATATTTACCGATCGCTACTATTTTATGGAAACAGTAACGATGAATGCCGACATTTTAAGAAATGAGAAATTCCCAAAGACACATTTAATGTATGACAGAATAGATAATACATTATTCGAATATACTGTATTCAATGATGATTTTTCTGAAAAAGTCCCCGTGAACTTAACTATGCAGGAAACTACAAATAGTGAAATCGCCTTTTGTCAAAAAATTAGAACCTCACGAACTTATTGAGGCTTACGAAAAAGGGCAATTAAAAGGGAAGTTGAATGAAATTGCTGCGGAGTTGGAAGAAGATTCAAATCCCGTAATTATGCTGGTAAAATATAAAAAAAAATAACTTCTATACCCCCTTCCATTCCCTCCTATTCCCTTTTAAACCCATCTATCTCCATCTAAACCGTTTTTGTGTTTCGGCTGGAAGTTACTTTTGTAATGTTTTCGAAAACAGATGAAGTAATTTCTATTAACACTTAAAAAAATTAAAATTATGTCAGTAAAGTATCGTTTAGTCGAACGTAACAACATGGGGAAAGACAAAGAAGAAACCCCCGAAAAGTTATATGCACAACCGGTTTATTCGGATTTGGTAGGATTTGAAGAATTATTGGGTGAGATCAGTGAAGCCGGTATTCCTTCTAACCAGGTAAAAGGGGTTATGGACCGTATGAACTACCTGATCAAAAACATTTGGCAGCCGGACGACGGGTACAGTTCGGTGAATTCGGGAACTTCCGTTATGGAGTTGGTTCTACCGGAGCTGCTGAAAAAGAGGAATTTCAAACCAATATGATAAAAATTCCACGAATCATTTTCAGTCCGGGAGCGACCTTGCGTAAAGCTCGTAAAGATGCCAATTTCGAGAAAAAGGAAGAGATTGTTACCAAAAATGACGGCGGTGGCAACGGCGGCGGCGACAGACCGGAAATTGAATAGACGATCAGATTTCAAGTTGCTGTAATGTAAAAGGGAGTGCTTCTACGTTTTGAGGCACTCCCTTATCTTTATTCTTTTAATTGCTCCATAACCTTTTCCAGTTCTATACCCAGTTTATCTAATTCCTCCGAATAAGCATCCGTATCTTCGTTAAGCGATTTGGCTATCATCTCGTATATTCGGATACGGAGTTGGCAAATACTTAATCAGTAATTTGTTGGATTTCACATACTCGGAAGGATATCCGGGTTCATTTGTTTCTTTTACCAAATCGATATTTTTCTTTCCATTTGGGAATACCGGTTTCTTCTATAAATTCAACAACCTCCTTTACCGGTTTCTCTTCTATCATATCATAAAGCCTGATTGCCAGAGACTCATTTAGTTCAAACCGTTCCATCTTTTGCATTATAGCGGTCACTGTCCCAGTCTTTTGTACCCAGCCAAAGACCTCCCAAGATGACCGGAACAAGTATTAAACAACAAACAGGCCCTACCCCCGGTAGCCCGCCAGTTTGAATAAAACAGGCCATTCCCTGCTTTATGAGCTTTCAGCTCTTTCCCCTGCAATTTGTCTACAATCACATAAATAATGGCTGTATAAATTGTCGGAATCAAAGCATTCGGTACTTTTTCCATAGCAGACTCCGGTATCATTAAAATTCCGCCAAAAAGCAGAAATGTTGCAAGAATACCGATTACCAGGGCATTGAATCCCTGTCTTTCATTGCCCAGAGACAATACAATTCTTCCGTATCAGGATACCGGCAGCAAAAGGACCACCGAAAAGGTCGCCACAGCAATAGCATTCTGTGAGTAGAGTTTTTTATTTTCTTCCATAATCCATTAAAATCAATGAGTAGCATTCGTTTTTTCAAAGGCAAAGATAAATTAATTTACTCAATTACACTCTTTCTGTCAAAATAAGAATCATTTCCTTTTGGCTTTGTCCTGATATTTACATACATTTGTTGGCAGTAACCTTGCTAGAATGAAGACTTTAGACAAAATCACATATTTATGAGACTACACTTATTCTATTTCGTTCTATGCTTCATCCTTTTTGTCCTGCCAGTCTGATAAATATCACTGGAAAAACCAGGATGACAGAATGGTTCTCATGTCCGGAAAAAACGGTTGTCGGAGAGTTGAACCCTTCCGTAACAAAAGGAATGGACCGTACAGATCAGATTGAAATGCTCGATTCCTGTACGTTTAAGATCACCTGCCAATACACAGCATTGGAAGACATGGAAACAGCCAGGATTAACCTGGATTTCGTACACAAATCCGCCTCCGACTACTGGATGATACCTTCCGTCTCTTACAACGGAAACAACTGGGGACGGGGAAAAAGAACCCAAAGGCGCACAGCAAAACGGGAAATGGCGAACTTATTCCTACCGCAGCACACCTATTCCCGGAGCAACCTACTCGGAAGGGACACGGTTTGCCGTTGCCATATGGAGCGACGTCCCCCAGAATGAAAAAAAAAGAGAGTATCTCCTGTTCCCTGATGCCGGACAGGGAGACCACTACCCACCGGCTTATCTGGCCGGAAGAATAAATGCCGGTCAGGTATTCAGCCAGTAACCGCTACAATCCGGATATCAGAAACAGGAAAAATTATCCAAAGGGGAAACGGTTACATTGACCGCTTATCTCTCCGTCTGCGACGTGCTGCCTCATCATTATGCCATGCATAACTTTTTGCACGAAGCCTGGGAACGTGCCGACAAACAAGAGACAGCTATTTATCCACCCGCCAAAATATGGGAACTGGGCCTCCGGTATGCTAAAGAATATCTTTGGACGAAAGAGGGTGCTTTCAGTGGATTTACAATCGGTTTCTCGCCGGATAAAAAGCGGGGAATGGAGTAAACGGAAAGGATACGAAATAGGTTGGTGCGGACAAAATGCGTCTTTTGCCAATTCACTGCTTTTCGATTATATCAAACATAAAAACAAAGAATCTCTGGACAAAGGGGTAGCCACCCTCGATGCATGGGCAAAACTCTGCCGGCTGCCCAACGGACTTTTTATCACGAACTATGACCGTATCTCCGGCCAGAGAAGCCAGATCGACAATGTCGTCATAGATGCCTGCAACCTGGGAACGGCCGCCCTGAATTATTTCGAAGCGACTGAACTGGTGAAAGCCTGCGGACTGGAAAGACCGGATTATGAAAGCCTGGCTTTCGGTATCTGCGATTTCGTCAGAAACGACCAGCAGGACAACGGAGTATATGGCCGCGGCTGGTATCCGAACGGAGAATGTTTCTACCGGGAAGGGACTATCGGTTGTTTCATGGTTCCCCCCCATGCTCGAAGCATTCACGCGTTCGAAAGACTCCACCTATTTATCTTCCGCAACCCGGGCTTACGATCATTATGTGAGCGAGCTGAAAACAAAAAGGATATTCTACGGCCGGGGCTTTGGATACCTGGTGTATCGACAAGGAGTCATCCATTTCCCTCCTGCGCTCGGCTTTAATGCTGTATAACCTGACAAGCAACAAAGAATACCTCGATGATGCCGTTGCCGTCTCCTATTATCTGTCTACCTGGTTGTGGCATTATAACGGCGTTTATCCGGAAAACGACAACTTCACCCAATACAACTATAAGACCTTCGGTGCGACTTCTGTTTCCGTGCAGCATCATCACCTGGACCCATACGCTTTGTTCTGGGTGCCGGAATGGTTCGAACTGACGAAACTGACGGGAGACAGCCAGTGGAAAGAAAAAAGCGATTGCCATCTGGAATAACGGTTGCCAACTGATATCCGACGGAACACTGGTGATAAACGGACGTGTCCGCCCTGTCGGTTCCCAGAATGAAGCCTATCTGCAAAGTCACTGGAACTGGGATGCCGCGCCTCATTTCGACCGGATCAATTCATGGCTGGTGGCCTGGCCCGGTGCTTTCAGGCTGGAAACTTTGAGGAAGTTGGATGCCATCGATACACCACAAATACAGTAAAAAGTGGAGAAAGGGCAGCTGAAAATCAATATTCCGGCCAAATCCATCGTTGTACTGGAAGTGAAGTGAATTTTTCAGGGTAAGGATATTTTATTTCGGCCGGCATCTCAAATCAGGAGAATATTGTCTTGCTGTTCGTAAATAGTTTTCTACCTTTGTCAGCAAAATGAAAAATACACTATCTAATTAAAATAAAAGAATTATGAAACCTACATTATTTCTATTTGGCAGCCGGTATATGGGCAGCCGCTATGGAGGATTAAAACAATTGACGGACTAGGTCCTAACGGAGAAACAATTATGGATTACTCAATCTATGATGCTATTCAGGCTGGTTTCGGAAAGCTTGTCTTTTGTTATCCGTAAAGATTTTGAACAGGATTTTCGTGATAAGATCATCTCAAAATATGAAGGTCATATTCCTTGTGAATTAGTATTCCAGGCATTGGACAACCTGCCCGAAGGATTCACCTGCCCGGCAGAACGTACAAAACCGTGGGGCACGAACCATGCCGTCATGATGGGTGACGACGTGATCAAAGAACCGTTTGCCGTTATCAACTGCGATGACTTCTACGGACGCGACTCTTTCCAGGTAATGGGCAAGTATCTGGCTGCACTGCCTGACGGTTCAAAAACACCTATGCAATGGTAGGTTTCCGCGTAGGCAACACATTGAGCGAAAGCGGTACGGTATCACGCGGTATTTGCGGTACGGACGAAAACCAACTGCTGACATCAGTCGTTGAGCGTACTAAAATCCAGCGTATCGACGGAGAAGTGAAATACATCGACGACAACGGCGAATGGACAGCTACCCCCGACACGACTCCGGTAAGCATGAACTTCTGGGGCTTCACTCCTGATTACTTCGCTTACAGCCAGGAATTCTTCAAGACTTTCCTGAGCGATCCGAAGAACATGGAAAACCTGAAGAGCGAATTCTTCATTCCGCTGATGGTTGATAAATTGATCAATGACAAAACTGCCACTGTAAAAGTTTTGATACAAACAGTAAATGGTTCGGTGTCACATATCCGGAAGACCGCCAGGAAGTAGTCGACAAGATCCAGGCACTGGTTGATGCCGGTGAATATCCTGAAAAGTTGTTCTGATAAAACAGAAACATTACATAAAAAATTCCCGGTGGAATTACTATTTTTCAGTTATTCTGCCGGGAATTTCTTTTTATTCTAGAAAAAACGTAATATTGTCTCAAATTAGAATTTGTGTACATGAACTTCAAAGAAAAGACATACAGAGAATTAGCCCCACGACTCATTCTGGACAATGAATCGGCTTTCAGTGAGTTATATGTGCGCTATAAAGATAAATTATACTCTTTTTGCCTCCATCTGCTCAAATCGAAAGAAGAAGCGAACGACATTGTACAGGAAATATTTATCCGTTTGTGGGAATCGCGCTCCTTTATCAATCCGAGTTGTCCTTTTCTTCTTTCCTTTATACGATGGCTCGGAACCGCATACTCAATTATTTCCGGGATATCGATATTGATGAGAAAGTGAAACAAATACTGTCTGCACAAAAAATTACGGAGGAAGAAGCGATTGACTCCAAAATCATCTATACTGAATATCAGATGATTCTCCAGAATGCAATCAGTCAACTCCCCCGCAACGTCAAAAAGATTTTTAATATGAGCCGTATCGAAAGTATGTCTCATAAAGAAATTGCTGCCGAATTAGGTATTTCAGTCAACACCGTACAGGAACATGATTATTTCTGAGGCACTCAAATTCATAAAGTCTATTTCAGCAAGCACGCAGGCATTTCTATAAGCCTGTTGCTAGCAGCTTTTATCCTATACAAATAATACTCAGTTTTTACTGAAAAAATCACCGGTCGTTTTCACTTCCTCCAGCTTTTCTTCTATCAGGGAGGTCAATTCCTTCACAACCTCCGGATATTTGGTTGCCAGATTATATTTCTCAGAAGGATCGGCATTAATGTTAAACAGTAACGGTAATTCTCCTTTAAAATAATCCAGTCCCAATTGGCTGTATGTTTTTTACATGCAGCTTCCATTGTCCTTTACGTACCGCCATCAGCTGATGGTCGATACCAAAATAGAAATACGGAGTTTCCGGTTTCGGAACCACATTTTCGTATCCGAGATAAGAAGCTATATTCTTTCCGTCAATAACGCGGTCGGTTGGAATTGTTGCCCCTCCCATCCATACGGATGTAAAAAAACATCCATGGAAGTAATAACTTCTTCATTCACCTGCCCATTCAAATGGTCGGGCCAGCTAACAAAAACAAGGTACGCGGACCCCTCCTTCCCAGGTACTGCCTTTACCGTCACGGAAGATACCGGCCGAACCGCCTTCCTCGTTCCGGGGCAACCAGGGACCGTTATCACTCATAAACCAAACAATCGTATTCTTGTCTATTCCTTCTTTTTTAAGAGCAGACAAAATTTCTCCCACTCCCCAGTCGATTTCTTCCAGAGCATCGCCGTAAGTACCTCTTTTGATTTGCCTATGAAAGCTTTTCCGGATATAACGGGACATGGGGCATTGCATAAGGAACATATACAAAAAAAGTTTTCTTTCTTATGTTTCTTAATGAACGATATAGCTTTTTTCCGTGTAAAGGGCCGTCAGTTCCGACTGGTCCGGATTCATTCTAAGCGTATCATTCCCACACATCAAAGCAATATCCGGATATTTCGGGGAATCATATCATTGCTATACGGAAGGCCGACATATTCATCAAAACCATTCTGCAAAGGCAGATATTCTTTCTTCGTACTACCTAAATGCCATTTACCATAAATAGCCGTAGCATAACCTTGTTCCTTCAGAAGTTCGGCTATTGTCAATTCCCGAGGATGAATACCTCTCTCCGCATCCGGACTCAAGACCCACCGGAAACCGGCACGAACCGGATAACGTCCCGTCAACAAAGAATAACGGCTTGCCGTTGAAGCCGGCGATGCACTGTAATAATTCGTGAAGCGCATACCATCCAGAGCCATTCGGTCCAGATTGGGTGTTTTTTATATCCGGATGCCCGGTCACTCCTATATCACCATACCCCATATCGTCACAATAGATAATAACGATATTCGGACGGTCATTCTTATTTTCTTTAGCTGCTGCCTGACACAAAGGTACCGACAGCAAAGCCAAACTTATTTTTATATGATTATTCATTCGTACTTTTTTATTTTTAGACGCGAGCTTCTCATGTTATTTGAAAACCTGTACCATCGGACGGCCGATCCATACCTGCGGTTGTTTCAGGTTAAAAAATATGAGCGATAGTAGCGGCTGTATCAAACTGCATCATACTTTCTGTAAATTCATACCCATTCTTGATTCCTTTTTTCCGGAAATAATGAAAGCTGTTTCCATTTCCTGCATAGTCTTACCACCATGTCCTTTTTTGATTCCTCCGTGGTCGGATGTAACAATAAAAGATCGTATCATCCAATATTCCGGCTTCTTTAACAGCTTCTACTATCTGGGCGATATAGCCATCCAGAACTTTCAACATATTATAGTATTCAGGAGTATCATGTCCGTCTGCATGCCCCACATGATCCGATTATCAAAGATAACCGCACACAAGTTCGGTTTGGCCGATTTGATATAATTGACTGCATAACGGGCTGTCGCATCCGGTTCTTTCGATGCTTCCGCTACATGTTTGTCATAACTCAATGCCAGTGTATCTATCACATAACGAATACCTTTCCATTCGCAAAACGCAACCGATCTCCGCTTTGGCATCCGATTCACGTAAAAGGCCGAATACTGTTGGAAATATGCCGTCTTTACTCAATACACGCGACGGCAGTTCAGGTGTCCGTGACCCCCATTCCGTATATCCGTGTAGTTCAGGACCGGCCCCCATAAACATAGAAGCCCAGTTCACTGCGCTGGAAGAAGGCAGCACGCTTTTTTTTTCAAGGTATAGGAACCTTCAGCCATTAATTTCTTCACGGTGGGCATTTCAGCTTTTTCCACACTATAAGCGCCCCAACCATCAAGACCGATCAATACGACATGTTTAGCTTTCCATTTAGCAGCAAATGAAACATTGGCAAATAGAAAAATAAAAGCAACAATATATAAATATTTTCTAGTGTTCATAATATTTGTATTAAAGTATAAAGGTTGTCCCTATGACAACATTGTCCGGAAACAACCTTTAAAGTAGTAATTGATGTTATTTATTCAGCGGTTTCCCAACCGGGGTTCTGTTTTAGTTTAGGATTCAAGGCAATTTCCTGTGTTGGAATCGGTTCCAGATAATATTTTTCCAACCAACCTGATGGTTTGGCAAACAGGATAGAATATCCTTCATCAGCACCTCCAAGAATATTGAGTTTACTACCATAGTCACTGCTTTTTTACCCATGCACCTAATGGTTGTTTATTCACATATTCTCCCTTTCTTCCAGCGTTTCAAATCACGGAAACGGAAACCGTCACCCATCAATTCGATACGACGTTCACGACGAATTTCCCACAAAACAGGATCTACGCTCAAATCTCTGTTTAAATCAAAGGATGCATCTATTTCCGAAACATTCATAGCAGGAATAACCGCACGAACACGAAGTTTATTAATAGTGGCATCAGCTACAGATTGAGAGAATTCGCCCAATTCAAATTTAGCTTCAGCATAATTCAACATTACTTCTTCTATACCGAAAAGCAAATAATCGACCGTAGAGGAACGCAACGCCATATTATCGACGTGACGGTTATAATATTTCCAGAAATAGAAACCTAAGTGAGTAACCAGAAATCCCTGTCCGTTCGGATAGTTACGGAAGTGTGGAAAACCAGAAACCTGATAGCCGACGAAGTTAGAAACCGGCAAGCTCTTACCCGTTGCCGAACCACCTATTTCTTCCATAAAGTCAATATATTCACGATCGCTGGCCACTCCGGTATGCTCCCAACCGAATGATGGTCCGGCAGCACCAGTCAATTTCACTTTATACGGAGGAACTACCGTCCAATATAAACGACGGTCACGATGACGGAACTGAGCATTCAAATCTTTATCACCTTCATATACCTTACTGGTAGAAACCGGACGTCCGTCTGAACACAAATAGCTGTCAACTGCATCTTTTGTCAGGTCGACATACCAGGCTGAAGAACGGATAACACGTGTAATACTATGTGTTACCATATCCGTTTCATATTGTTTTTGCCAGGATCACACCTGCTTTTCCGACCAATTCTTCGGAGTTGTAAAGGTCATCATAATTAGGCATGATAGAAGGATAAGCACTCATCAACTTTTCTGAAGCATTAGCACAAGCTCTTAAATACGTTTCGCTATCATTCAATCCATGATATTTACGCCAGGTACCTTCAAATAATCCGAAACGTGAAATTAGAGCTCTGACCACATGAACATTAATTGTATTTGTTCCTGTACCATCTTCTTTGATGTGTTCTTCCGCCCATTGCAGATCTTCCAGGATATGCTTAGCGACTTCGTCTCGCGGAGTACGTTCACAATAAAGATCCTCCGTATCCGTATCACTCAGCACTTTGTCGATCCAAGGCACATCGCCATAAGCAGCCATCATATCGAAATAACGTAACGCTCTGAAAAAGTAGCCGACACTTCTCCAGTGGTCTTTATCGACATCACTCATGGAAGAACCATCAATATTCTGCAACATTATATTAACACGACGGATATACGTAAAACTCCAGGAATCGCTAGTTGCCGGTAATTTCTTTAACTGATATGCATAATCAGACTCTCCTCCGGAATTAGCATAAATGATATTATCCGTATCATACTCACTCGATATATTAGCCGGAGTATACCCCCATCGGTTGGAAATCCGTCGAAATATTCATATAATCCCCAGGCATACGTTTTTGAAGTTATCACTCGTTTTAAATGCAGTAGCTTCAGTCTGCTGGTCCAAAGGGATTTTATCCAAAAAGTCACTTGAACATCCCGTCAATCCCAAACCGGTTAAAGCAATAACCGGTAATACGATATATTTTTTCAAATTCATATTCTCTCTTTTTAATAGTTTCATAATAATACAGAATTACAAGCTTACGCTGAAGCCAAAAAGCATACGAACTCATAAACGGATAACCCAATCCGTTCGCTTTACTTTCAACTGCCGGATCCAACCCCTTAGGCATATGATCGAATGTAAACGGATTTTCTGCAGAAACATACACTCTCAGGTTATTGATACCAATTTTAGAAATAACACTCTGAGAATCGTATATCCCAGTGTCAAATTCTTCACCCGCAGATAAGCACCGTTAGTCAGATACTTTGTCTGGGCACGCACATTCGCTGCATAGTTCGTATTTCTCATCCCTGTTTCATACAAACGCGGGAAGAAAGCTCCTGTATTTTCGGAAGTCCAGTAATCCAGTTGGTGTTCATAAATTGTACCGAATTCATAATAATACGGGAAGATCAAATCGTTGGTCAACCATTTATCACACTTTCCGACTCCTTGCAAAAGGAAGGAGAAACTGAAATTATTCCATGACAAGCCACCATTAATACCATATTGAAAACGTAATGAATTGTTTCCGATAATTTTACGGTCACCCGGATCATAAATCGTTTCATTTCCTGAATTAATGATACCATTGCCATCAAATCTTTTATACATCATATCTCCGGATTCGGTTTCACGCCTTCCACGTGAGGAATACCGTCTTTCAGGGTACCATTTTTCAGGTTGGCATCCAAAGTTCCTTCGACAAAGTCATCGACCGTATACAGTCGATCAGTTACATATCCCCATATTTCCCCTAGCTGTTGTCCTTCCACATACGTTTTGTTATCAGAAGTACGAATCACACCAGCTACATTATTTTTAAACTTTGTGATATAGGCTTTGTAATCATACAAATTGAAACCTATATTATAATGCACTTTACCAATCTGGTCACGCCATGCTAATTCCAATTCGAAACCAGTAGATTTCAAATCAGCAACATTCTGTAAAGGAGCTGTTGCACCCAAAGTTGCAGGTAACTGTGATCCGCTAGTCAACATATCTTTCGTATCACGACGAAAAAGATCGAAGTTGGCAGAAAGACGATTCTTCAAGGCACTGATATCGAAACCGAGATTTAAAGTACGAACTGTTTCCCAAGTGAAATTTCCACTCACCAAACCCGGTTGCTTCAGAGTAATAGGCTGTGTATTATTATCTAGCCATTTTGACTTTTCAGATTCCATACTTGGCACAAACTGGTAAGGATCGATATTCTGATTACCAACCGTACCGATTGATCCTCTAATCTTAAATTCCGGAATATAATCGCGCAATGGCTCCATAAAACTTTCTTCCATCACTCTCCAGCCCACAGACAGAGAAGGGAAGAAAGCCCCAGCGGCTACCCGACGGAAATTTAGAAGAAGCGTCATAACGCCCGTTCAGTTCAAGCAAATAACGATTTGCAAAATCATAATTCAAACGTCCGAAAAAATCCCATCACCGTATATTCAGTAAACTTATCATACGCTTTCTGTACACCCACAGACTGAGATATCGAAGGCATATCATCATTGATCATATTTGAAGTTTCAGCCTTCAAATAATCATAATGATTGATTCTGATTGTATCCCAATAATAAAGAGAAATTATTATTGGCAAAACTTTTAGCGTATGAACCGTAAATGTTCAAAGCCGTATAATTTTGTAATAGCACGTTGACGGCTATATGTTGAATAATCAGATGTGTATTCTTCCGAGAACTTATCAGAATTAGCAAAACGGGTACGTTTTGAATACTTTGTCTCGCGTTTCATTCAGGTTATCGTATGTAAACTCTGCATTAAGAACCATATCCTTAATCGGCGTTGCTATCAATTTGGCAAAAAACACGCGTATCAGAGATCGCATTCGTGTTCTGTCCTCCCCAGACGAGTCAGGTTACCTGCCGTACCAGAATACAAATCCTCATCATTGATTGTAATCATTCCTGTCGGGTTGTAAGACGGTGCCCATACAGCTTTGGCATAATTTGCACCGCTGGGCATACCTTTATCCGACTTATAGAAACTAAAGATCCAACTGTCCAGTCAACCAATTTGTTATTTTCGAACTGATAAAACCTTTCGCATTATAACGTTTATAACTATCCATATCGGTTGTCATAATACCATCGGACCCCGTATATCCCAAAAGAAATACGGTATGAAGAACGCTCGGTCCCCCACTCACAGAAAAATCATGTTTCTGCTTTTGGAAACCTGTTTCCGATAAGAAATCCTTCATTATATCCGTTTGTGCCAACTGATAACGCATGCCACCGATCTCAGCATATCCATTCGCATAAGCAGACGGATTAGAGCCGTATTCATGAAGTAAATCCAGCCATGTATCGACTGTCTGACCGGAATAATAAAGTAATATAACCCATATCGGAATATGCCTGAACGGTCTGAAGCGGAGTTGCTTTTACCGGCAAATTCGTTGGTTTTGAAAAAGAAAAATTATTACTGTATGTCAGCTGTACCTTCTGTTCTTTCTGAGCTCCTTTGGTTGTAATCAGGATAACACCAAAAAGCAGAACGGGCTCCATAGATAGAGGCTGATGCTGCATCTTTCAGAACTGTAACCGATTCGATATCATTCGGATTGAGTAAGTTCAACGAACCGGAGAACAGGGACATTATCGACAAGTATAAGAGGCTCACCTTCATTGATACTCGTTGTACCACGAATATTAAAATCCAAACCGCCACCAGGTTCACCGCTACCGGAAGTAACCTGTAAACCCGGAACCGCTCCCTGTAACAAAGCACCTGTAGTCGGAACCGGACGGTCTCCCATCACCTCATCCATTTTAACACTACTTACGGAACCGGTCAGATTAGCCTTCTTCTGTTTCGCAAAACCAACTACTACGACTTCATCTAAAGCCTGGGTGTCTTCAATCAATGCAACTTCCACATTTTGTTGTCCTTTTCCTATCGGCATTTCTTTTTTGTCAGATAACCAATATATGAGACAACTAAAGTGCCCTGCTCCGAACTTCCAGGGAGAAATTACCATCCATATCCGTCACTGTACCACTCGTTGTACCTTTTACAAACACATTCGCACCGATAATGGGATCACCATGATTATCGCGAATAGTACCCGTTACTTTCTTCACTTTCTGTTCAACAGCCGGAAAAGAAGTTTTAGCTTGTCCCCTGCTGACCGATATGGTATTATTGATCTTTTTTAAAAGACAGTCCCGTCTGACAGGGATAATTCATGTAAAATAGTATCTATCGTACCTTCTTTAATTTGTACGCTTACATTTTTAATCCTTTCAAGACTGATTCGTCATAAAAGAAATTAAAACCGGTGATTTTTACTTAACTGTTCAAAAGCGTCACTGACAGACGTTTGTTTCACCACATACGTGATATCGTTTTCTTTAAGACTTTGCCCTAAAGCTCCTTCCGCACAGAGTAACTGAGACGACAGAGCGATAGCACAAACGGTTAACGAAGTTCGCATAAGAGTCTTGTTATAGATTAGATTATAATTCATACATTTGTAATGTTTTTAATAAATGATGTTTGTTAAGACAGGCAGAAACACCTTACAACCCAGTGGCTCAATACTGTTTTTAAAGGTTTCTGCTGAAATTTAGTGAAGGCAGTAGTGTAGCAGCACTACTGCTTTTTTTCATATACGTTACTATCAAATGTTTATCATAGGCATTCTATTTTTTTTTTTTGAGTGTTAGACTTTTAATGTTTCTCATATAATATAATATTACCTCCTTCACGTTTATTTCGAAGTCCTGTTGTAAAACAGATAGCTTCAATAACAGCCTCAATGCTCTTGTTATCATGAGTACCAGTTATGCGATAATCACAATTTTTACATTGCAGAATCACTTTCCGGTTATATGTACGATTGATTGTTTTGATTACTTCACGGATCGGTTCTTTGTTAAAATATAAAGAACCATGTATCCATTTTATATAGTTATTTTCCTCTATGCTTTCCTTACGGACATTTCCATCTATTTTATTGATTGAAAGATGTTCATTCGGTGAAACGGCCAGTTGGAGATCTTGGTCGGCAACATTTTACTCTGACTTTTTCCTGTCGACACCGTCAGTTTAATGAATTCATCTTCTTTATAAGATTTAAAATCGAAAGAGGTACCCAATACTTTTACCCGGGCTTCCCCACTTCTTATAATAAAAGGTTTATCCGGATTAGGAGTCACATCGAAGAATCCCTCTCCTTCCATCTCTATAATACGTTCCTCTTTATTAAAATTGCTGGGGATTATTAGTTTTGTATCAGAGTTAAGGATTACTTTAGTACCATCTGCCAGAAGTAAGTTTTTCTTTTTCGCCTTTTGCAGATATTTTCTCCGCATAAGTAACAACCGATTGCGGACGATCAAGGACTTTCAGTAAACCTAACGTCACACTGAAAGCAATAATTAAAATAGCTGCAACCCTGTAAAAACCGTTTAAACGGTTTTTACTTCTGACTCAGAGTCAGAAGTAAACTTATTCTTTGTTTTTTATTTCAGACAACAAGGAAGAAACTTCCCGGCGCAGTTCATTTTCTCTTTTTCTTCATTCGGATGAGACATATCTTTATCTATTGCATCCCAAAGCGGTTGTACAACCAAATCGAGATCAATATGGCTGTCCGGAGATTTCAACCATTGAAGCAAAAGTACGCAACTCCTGCTCCGTACATTGATCTTTTATGTACTTCTGAAAGAAGAGATATGATTACTGTGTCTTGCATATATTTCCTTAATAATAGTACCTTTTTTCAGGTTCGTTTATAAAGGATACACACAACACCTTCCTATCTAGGGGTGCTTCGCATATATTTAACACATATTAATATTTTAGAAGTTTCTACCCTTATCCCACCATACTCTTGTCCCGGCATGATCGGGACCATCCAAAGCCTTTACAAGCGAGTTGTAGAGCGGAATATCCGTATCGATCAGATCGGCAGGAAAGTTCAAACGCCGGATCATAATTTCCGTATCGATACAACCGTCTTTACTATTATTTATTTTCACAGGGAAAAGACGGGGGATAGCCGGTACGCCTCTGTTCCGCCCAGGCTTCGCAACCCTCCGGGAAGACCGCCAGCCATTTCTGGGTGATAATTTTCTCCAGTTTGATTTCATTTGGGGCCGTTTCAATCCATTTGGGAGAGACTTTGCATCGGGCTTTTATATTGTTGGAAGTGTCAAAGGCATCTATATAATCTGCACCGGTACGTTCAGACTGAAGATAATCCTCCAGACCGCCTGCTCCCCATTGGATAAATGAGGTCGATACTCCCCTGGCGATAGTTATCCCCGGCATTCTCCGCCGTCCAGCCTCTCAATGCTGCTTCGGCACGTAAAACCAAACTTCGGCGGCAGTCATCAATATGGGTTCGGTCGATTTATTCACATATATCTTCGAATGAGAAGCATATAATAAATGAGAGAAACAGGTACCCTGCCGTATTCCTTTGTATTTTCCATGCAGAACCGTTTCTCCGGTGTCTTCCGCACAGGGTTCAAAAAGAACTCACGGCGAGGGTCTTCGTAACCATTCAAAACAGATTCCATGGATGCGTTCATATAGACTTCATTCCATATCCGGTTTATTTCTCCCAACGGATTCTGATAACCGTTCCGGGTTGAAACGACTAACCGGTCTTTTTACCGTTTCGAAAACTCCGTAAGGATTATGGAACGCTTTCAGAAATTCATTATTGCGGGCCTTTTCTGGATCAGCCATTGCTATCCGTATCGTCAGGCGCATCCGTAATGAATTGGCAAACTTCAGCCAGGAAGTGTAGTTTCCGTCCAGCAGAATATCAAAATCCGAAAGGTCGGGGAACAATCGTTTTGCTCCGGAGATGTTCGGTTATCAACCCGACCGCTATATCCAGATCCCGGAAGAAAGCATCATACGCTTCTTTTTTGTGTATCGGCAGAATAAACACCGTCGTCGTTTCCGAATGTAGAATATATGATAGGACCATACATATCGGATATTCTGTGCATGACCTCCACTTTCAGAATTTTCGTTATTGCGTAGACTTCCGGGTAATTGACACGGGTAGAGTCTTCCAGTTTATCTATCTGAGGAAGGATATAGGCATAGGTATATCCCCAGTTCGTTCCATTCCAACCGTCCTGCAAGTTATAATCGGAATTGCTGCTTCCACCGTTATGGGGTTTATAATCGTGCATATACCCACTGAACATATCGGCATTCAGATTCTGCATAATCTGGTAAAGGCCAGTTCTTTCCTTTTCCAAAATCATAATTGAAATAGATTCCCTGCTGAATGATCCCCAACGGAATACCCAGATTATTGAAATCGACAGTCATATCCTCATCGGTGATTCCGGACTGGTCTGTATTCATCTCCTGGAAATGTCCCGTACAGGATGGGAAAACAGGAAAAGAATAAAAAGGAAGGTTGCTATCTTTCTGTTTATCATCTGCATACTCCTGAATTAAAAATCACATTTTACACTGAAACCAAAAACTCCTGGTGGTCGGCATACCGTAGACCTCTATTCCCTGATTATCATTTCCCGTTGAAAGAATCAAATCAGGGTCGAAAGGGGCTTTCTTATAAAGGAAAAAGAGATTACGAGCAGTGAAAAGCCAGGTGAACCTGCCTGACAGCCTTCGTCGCCTCCAACCATTTCCCAGGCAAGGCATAGCCGAGCGAACATTCACGCAGACGGATATTGGTCGCATCGTACATATAATATTCGGTTACTCCCGCACGTCCTCCCACTACATGTTTATAAAAGCCTTTTTACATCTTCTATCCTGTTTCCTTCCAGCATGACAAAACCGGCATTACGGGCATCAGCCGTTACCTGAGTCACACCGAACATATCCATATCGGCCTGCGTCTGCGACAAGACTTCACCACCAAAACGGCTATCTATCAGAAATGAAAAAGAGACAGGTTCCTATAAGTAAACGTGTTGTTCCAGCTCATTGTGAATTTGGGATTTGCATTTCCTACCTTAATCAGGTTTTCCTTCGCCTTCCACCTGGGGCAGACCTTTTTTGCCGCCTTCCGTTTCATAAAGGATATGCTCGTTCTCATCACGGCGGAATGCTTTCCCATAAATATCCCCAAAGAACCGCCCTCCACCAGCTTCATTGCATAACTGGAAGAGAATCCTCTCGGACCATAAATAAAAAGACAGGCAATTCTTCATGCAGCCGGACTACTTTATTTTTTATTGGTCGAATAGTTCAGCGACGATTTCCATTCAAAATCTTTACCGACAACCGGCAATGCGGAGGCACTGACCTCCCAACCGATGTTTTGAATATCTCCTGCATTGACATAACGATAAGCATATTTGTCTCCCGACTTGGCGGGGGGAGTTTGAAAAACTGGTTACGGGTATTCGTCTTATAATATGTCCCGCTAAAACTGATACGGTCGTTCAGGAAACGCCATTCCGTACCCAGCTCCACCGAAGTTGTCATTTCGGGCTTCATATTTTCAAACGGGGCGGAATCGGCATATTCTATTTCACCACCGGCTCCCACATGCGAAACTGGGTTTTGTTATATATAAAGGTATGTCGTTACCGACCTTGCTCCATACGGCTCTCAACTTGCCAAAAGAAATAAATTCCGGCAACCGGAACATCTTGCTCATCACCCAGGCCCCGCCTACCGACGGATAGAAAAGCCTTTCTTTTCATTCGGAGTAAAGGCCAGCGTACGTCGACCAGTCATTCCGGGCTGTCAGGTCGAAAAAAGAAAATGTCCTTGTAACCGACCTGCACAGTAGCAAACAGCGACTGCAACTGACGGTGGGCATCGATCTGCTGGTCGATATAAGCTGAACCGTCCATAATGATATTCGCCACATTAAACACATTGGCATATTTCAATGATGCGGTTTTCGAATCATAACGCAGGGGAGTTCACCAGCTTGTCGTTGATGCTCCCTCTATCACACCGTTCAGGGAAAAACTGTCCGAATTTCTTTTCAAAGGAACCGATAATATCCCCGTACAAAAGTGTCTCCTGATAATCCGCCTCGATATACCTGCCGTTCTGACCGGACAAAGCTGGGGCTGTGGAGGCATAAAACATCTGACGCACCTTATCCGACAGATAGTCGAGGCTGCCGCGTGCCTGTATCTTAAACCAGTCCGTCACTTTGAGTTCGGCATTCAGCGACAGGATCGTACGGGTACGGGAATCTTTGCTCCGGATACGGTTTATGACCCAATACGGGTTCTGTTCAAAATCCTGAGTATCGGAATGCCAGTTCTGTTCGTTAAGGTTCAGGGACGGGTTCCATACTTCAAAGTTCTCCTTTGTATTCGGAAATATCCATCCCCCGCGGGAAACGATAAAGTCCCACCAAAGAATTCATATAGAAGCCACCGCTGGGATTACGGTTCTTTGTTGTTTGCCGAAGGAATGAGGCACTACCGTCCAGTTTCAGACGGTCGTCAAACAGAAAAAGCCGTCTCTCTGAGAGATATATTATGTTTTGACAGGCTGTTATGTTCGATGATACCTTTTCCCCTGTTGTATTGGCATAGGAGAAATAAGTCTGGTATTTCTTGTTACCTGCACTTACGGAAAAAGAAGAGATAGAGGTCAGACCAGTCTTGAAGAATCCGCCCGCATTATCATATACCGGCAAGTCGGCTTTCTTTCCCCAGCTTTCCACGTTGTCGGACACTCCGTATTCGTTCTGGAACTCCGGCAGGCAAAAGGCTTTATCAAACATCAGGCTGGTTGAAAAAGGATATCTTACGGATATCCGGATTGCCTTTTCTTCGTTGTAATCAGGATAACGCCATTAGCCGCCTGGCTACCATACAAGGCGGCTGCCGGCGAGCCCTTCAGGATACTGAGACTTTCAACGTCTTCGGATTCAGATTAGAGATACCGTCACCGCCATCACGTTTTCCGGCATCGGCAGTACCGCCAATAGCGGAAAAAGCCTGTTCATTGGCAGAATTAAGAATAGGAACACCGTCTATGACATACAAAGGCTGGTTGTTACCTACCACCGAACGGATGCCACGCATCAGGGACTTTCAGAAGAACTGCCCAGGCCGGAAGCAGCCTTGTTTATTTGTACCCCCGCTACTTTTCCGGCAAGCGTATTAATCATATTCGGGTCTTTCACCCGGTTCAGTTCCTCGCCATCAACCTGTTCGACGGAATAGGTCAGCGAGGCTTCTTTTTTTTTATACCCAA
>VOFJ01002427.1_pt1 | contig 23443 bp, 40 predicted proteins | sample 5384081 | NCBI WGS metagenome assembly VOFJ01 (sample SAMN12384729, study PRJNA508395) | human gut metagenome | isolation source: healthy gut I | host: Homo sapiens | reverse complement strand
CCTCCATATAAAAAGAGAGGGTTGTACACTTCACCGGGAGATTCGGCAACGGCCAGTGAAGCTGCATGAGCGAAGTTGTTATTTCCGCCTACAACAAAAGTATCAAAAGTATATTTTGGATTCAGCCCTGCTTTCTCTGCTAAGACTTCGTCTTTTTCTTTTGACCGTTATCAATAGATGCATTATGAATTTCATTCAGTTTATCGTCATCTTCCGATACAAACTGTATCTCGTACTCTTTTGCCTGTAATCTCAGCAATACATACCATGAGTGGGAGACGGTACTTCTTATCGATGTATTCAACACTGGAATCCTTTGTTCACAAGAATATAAGCAGTGTCATCAATGACATCGTAAACTTTCAGCGGCTTTATCCACGTATTAAAGGATACATTCAGCAGCTCGTGTTCCACTCGTAAATGTTCGATGATCTCAGGCCATTTTTTTCTTTCACTTCGTTCATTTTAAACAAACTCCTACTTCCCAAGTCTACTCTTTATCTATTTTACATCAAAATATGTATTTAAGCAATTAAAAAGTAAAGAAAATCATCGGTAATGCTTGACGTATCAAGATTTTTTTTATATAATCAAAGCTGATGTCTTAAGAAAAAATATGGGGCAACCCCTTGGAAAAAATATAAGGAGGTGGATATCTATGAAAATGACATTCCAGCCAAAAAAGAGACAAAAGATCTAAAGTACATGGTTTCAGATCAAGAATGAGTACTGCAGGCGGAAGAAAAGTACTTGCAGCAAGAAGAGCAAAAAGGAAGAAAGAAATTATCAGCGTAGGCCGCATATATGTGGCCTTTTTCTTTCAAAAAATAGGAGATTAAAGCATGAAATATTCGAATCAGTGAAAAACATAAGGATTTTCAACATGTATATAAAAAAAGGAAGTTCTTATGCGAACAAGTATCTTGTCATGTATGTACTGGAGAATCAGACGGAAGGTAATCGATTGGGAATATCTGTAAAGCAAAAAAGTGGGAAACAGTATCGTAAGACACCGATTAACTAGGTTGATCCGAGAAAGTTACCGGCTACAAGAAGACATGTTCAGCAGTGGGCGCGATATCGTAGTTATCGCAAGAGGTGCAGCTAAAGGTAAGAATTACCGCGACATAGAGAGCGCACTGATCCACCTGGCACGTCTTCATAATATATATAAGGGGTAATTGCGTGATGAAAAAGATTCTGCTTGGTATCATCAGATTCTATCAAAAAGTATTTATCAGGAGCAAAGGGATATTCTTCCTGTAAGTATTATCCGACCTGTTCCAGATATGCGATAGAAGCAATTGAAAAGTACGGGGCCTTTAAGGGAGGTCTTCTTGCTGCCTGGAGAATCTTGCGTTGCAATCCTTTTTCAAAAGGAGGATATGACCCTGTTCCTTAAAAAAGAATTACAAAATCCGATGGAGGAAAAAGAGATGGTAGGAAGTTTACTAAGTGCAGCAAATTGGCCGATTGTCGGACAGATCTGCTGGGTATTAGGTAAAGTCATGAATTTTATCTATACGATGTTAGATGGCGCACTTCCAAGTGACACCGGTCTGGTTGGTATATCTATTATCCTGTATACGATTCTTGTATATACCCTGATGCTGCCGATGACAATTAATCAGCAGAGATCATCTAAGATGCAGGCCGTTGTACAGCCGGAAGTCATGGCTATCCAGAAAAAGTACAAGAACAAAAAAAGATCAGGCTTCAATGCTGAAACAGCAGGAAGAGATACAGCAGGTGTATGACAAGTATGGCGTATCCATGATGGGAGGATGCCTTCCGTTACTGATCCAGATGCCGTTTTTGTTCGCATTGTATCCGGTCATTTACAGTATTTCGATTACGTACCAAATATTACAGCTCAGGCAAATAAGTTTCTCACAATTCCGGATATGACAATCACCGGGTAACATGCTTAGCATGGCAAAAAGCGGAGAGAGAACAATGGGATATTCAGCGGCAGCGCTGGTTATCACAGCAATTTTACTTCCGGTATTATCTGCATTTACACAGTATCTGAATATGAAACTGTCTATGGCAGTAAATGGTTCTAACAGACCGGCAGATAAAGATGACCCGACAGCAGCAACAATGAGAACTATGAATATGACAATGCCTCTGTTCTCACTGGTTATGGTATTTACATTACCGACTGGTATCGGTATCTACTGGATCGTCAGTGCAATCGTACGTATGGTTCAGCAGGTATTTATCAACAAACATCTCAGTAAGATATCAGTGGATGACATGATCGAGAAGAATAAAGAAAAAAGCGCAGAAGAAGAAAGAAAAACGTGGCGAAAAAGCAGAGAAGATCAACGCTATGGCTCAGACAAATACAAAGAGCATCAAATCTTCTGCAACACAGAGTTCTTCTATGTCTGATAAAGAAAGAGAAAGAAAAACTCGAAAAAAGCAAGAGCAAATGCGAAACCGGGAAGTCTTGCTTCAAAAGCCAACATGGTTAAGAATTTTAATGAGAATAAGTAAGGGGGCATATATTCATGGATTACATTACTGTAACAGCAAAGAATCTTGATGATGCGATTACAGAAGCGTTAGTTCAGTTAGAAGTAACAAGTGATCGTCTTGATTATGAAGTTATCGAAAAAGGAAGCGATGGTTTCCTTGATTCGGTAGAAAACAGGCCGTTATCAAAGCCCGCAGAAAAGAAGAGCCTGTAGTCGAAGTAAAAGCTGAGAAAAAGAAGAGAAACCTTGTAAAGGTCGAGAAGGCAAAAAAAGTTGAGAAGACAGAGCATGCAGAGAAAAAAAGAACCAGTAAAAACTGAGACTAAGAATGAATTTAAGAAAGAGCATAAGAAAGAGAAAGATTTCAAAAAAAGTCCGAAAAAAGAAAGTAAGAGAAGAGAGACAGAACTTGCAAAAAGTTGAGCTGGCTACAATTGAAGCTTGTGAGAAATTTGTAGAAGATGTTCTGAATGCCATGAATATGGAAGAGGTAAAGGTTACTTCTACAGTTGATGAGGAAGGTGCACTGAGCATCACTATGGAAGGTAAGAACATGGGTATCCTGATTGGTAAGAGAGGACAGACACTGGATTCTCTTCAGTATCTTACCAATCGTGTAGCTAACAAGATGCAGGATGGATACGTTCGTGTAAAACTTGACACAGAGGATTATAGAAGAAGAAGAAAAGAGACACTGGAAAATCTTGCAAAGAACATTGCAAGCAAAGTAAAGAGAACAAGAAAGACAGTTTCTCTTGAGCCAATGAATCCATACGAGAGAAGAATCATTCACTCTGCGCTGCAGTCTGACCCGGCAGTATCCACACACAGTGAAGGTGAAGAGCCGTACAGAAGAGTTGTGGTAACACTGGTAAGAAGATCCGGTGGCTCTCATAATTATGAGAAATACGACAAATAGAAGATAAAATTACAAAGCAGGGGTTTAAAAACCCTGCTTTTTGTACAAAAAATAATGATGCCAGGATAATTCTACGATATAGCCTCCGGCAGGGCGCACATTGTCCGGTAGACAATGGTTTTGCGCCGACCGAAACGGAGTGTAGACTTTTGCAGAGGTGCGCAGTAGAAGTATGTCATGCAATTGCATGATGCGCACCTCGCAGCAAGAATGCCGAGGCATTCTTTAATGAGGTAAAGAAGTGCGAGAGTGCACAGCACGAAGCAGTTCGTAAGGCATCATGTGTACAGGTAAAAATAGCAGGGAGGATATAGAATGAGAAATGAGTCTGGCACAATCGCAGCCATATCTACCGCCATGAGTAATTCTGGAATTGGAATTGTCAGAATGAGTGGAGAAGAAGCTGTCGAGATTGCAGAGCGCATATATAAAGGGAAAAACGAAAAAAGTTGTCAAAACAGCCTACGCATACCATTCACTATGGGTATATTGTAGACGGAGAAGATACGATTGATGAAGTGCTTGTGATGCTGATGCGTGGACCGCACAGCTATACAGGAGAAGATACTGTGGAAATCAATTGCCATGGTGGTGTGTATGTTGTGCGAAGAATTTTGGAGACGGTGATAAAATATGGCGCAAGACCTGCAGATCCAGGCGAATTTACAAAGCGCGCATTTTTAAATGGAAAGATGGATCTGTCCCAGGCAGAGGCGGTAGGAGATCTCATTTCCTCAAAAATGAGTATGCACTTCGAAGTTCCGTCAGCCAGTTGAAGGGGAATATTAAAAAAGAGATCCAAAAATACGTGAAGAAATTCTGTATCATACAGCATTTATCGAGACAGCACTAGACGATCCGGAACACATCAGTGTGGACGGTTATGGCGAGAAGCTTGAAGTTGTCGTGGAAGATCATATGAAGAGCTTGAAACATTTATTATCCACTTGTGATGATGGAAGAATGATCAAAGAAGGAATTAAGACAGTCATCGTGGGAAAGCCAAATGCTGGAAAATCTTCCCTGTTAAATGTGTTATTAGGTGAAGAGCGTGCAATTGTAACTGAGATTGCCGGAACAACGAGAGATGTACTGGAAGAGCATATGAATCTGCAGGGAATCTCATTAAATATCGTAGACACAGCAGGAATCCGTGATACCGAGGATGTGGTAGAGAAGATTGGTGTAGACCGTGCAAAGGAAAATGCAAAGGATGCCGACCTTATCATGTATGTCATTGATGCTTCAGCGCCACTGGATGAGAATGACGATGATATTATGCGTATGATCTATGGTAGAAAAGCTATTATTCTGTTAAATAAAGCGGATCTTAATACAATTCTTGGAAAAGACGAGATAAAGAAGAAATATTCCGAGATTAATCAGTTAGAAAGTTGTGATATTTTTCCTGCAATTATAGAGATATCTGCGAAAAACGGGCAGGGGATCGGTGAATTGGAACAGACATTGAAAGAGATGTTTTTTGAAGGAAAAATATCTTTTAACGATGAAATTTATATTACAAATGTGCGACATAAAAACAGCATTGAACAATGCTTATGAGGCATTAAAAAGGTAAAAGAAAGCATAGATATGGGTATGCCGGAAGATTTTTATTCTATTGATCTGATGGATGCCTACGAAGAACTTGGAAGTATAACCGGAGAGACGATAGGAGAAGATTTGGTCAATGAAATATTCAGCAAATTCTGTATGGGAAAATAAAGACGAATATGATATTGCAGTAATTGGAGCAGGACATGCAGGCTGTGAAGCAGCTCTGGCGGCTGCAAGAATGGAATTTAAGACAGTAGTATTTTACCGTCAGCGTGGAGAGTATTGCCATGATGCCTTGCAATCCGAATATTGGAGGAAGTTCAAAAAAGGACATCTTGTCAAAGAAGTTGACGCTCTTGGCGGTGAGATGGGCAAGGTCATTGATAAGACATTTATTCAGTCAAAGATGTTGAATCAATCAAAAGGACCGGCAGTACATTCACTGCGTGCCCAGGCAGATAAGGAACAGTACAGCAGAACAATGAGGAGAGGTGCTGGAAAACCAGGAAAATCTGGATGTCAGACAGACGGAAGTGGTAAATATCCTGACTGAAGAAGTCTGTGAAAGTGGGAAGAAAAAAAAGTAATTGGTGTTCAGATACTCTCTGGGGGGTATATATCGAGTAAAAGCAGTCGTATTGTGTACCGGAACATATCTCCGTGCGAGATGTGTATATGGTGAGGTTAGTAATGCAACCGGTCCGAATGGTTTGCAGGCTGCAAATCATCTGACAGAATGTCTGAAGAATCTTGGAATTAACATGTACCGTTTTAAGACGGGAACTCCGGCAAGAATCGATAAAAGATCTATAGATTTCAGTAAAATGGAAGCGCAGTATGGTGATGAAAGAATCACACCATTTTCATTTACCACTAATCCGGATGATATTCAGATTGACCAGGTGCCATGCTGGTTAACCTACACTAACGAAAAAGACACATGAGATTATCCGTAATAATCTGGATCGTTCTCCATTATATTCCGGAATGATAGAAGGAACAGGGCCGAGATATTGTCCATCTATTGAGGATAAAGTAGTAAGATTTGCGGACAAGAACAGACATCAGGTATTTCTGGAACCGGAAGGAAATTATACAAATGAAATGTATATTGGTGGTATGTCCAGTTCTTTACCGGAGGATGTCCAGTATGATATGTATAGATCTGTTGCAGGTCTGGAACATGCCAAGATTGTAAGAAATGCATATGCAATTGAGTATGATTGTATAGATGCAAGACAGTTAAAGCCATCACTGGAATTCAGAGAGATTGAAGGGTTATTTAGCGGAGGACAGTTCAATGGAAGTTCCGGTTATGAAGAAGCTGCATGCCAGGGATTGATTGCAGGTATCAATGCAGCAAGAAAGCTTCAGAAAAAAAGAAGCAGTTGTACTGGATCGATCTCAGGCATATATTGGCGTTTTGATTGATGATCTGGTGACAAAAGAAAGTCATGAACCATATCGTATGATGACATCCAGAGCGGAATACCGGTTACTTCTAAGACAAGATAATGCAGATCAAAGACTGACGGAGATAGGATACGAAATCGGATTAATTTCACAGGATAGATATGAACGTTTAAAATTAAAAAGAAAAACTGATTGAAGAAGAAGTATCACGTGTAGAGCATGTGCATGTAGGAACAAGTGAAAAGGTTCAGAATTTACTTGCGCAGTACCAAAGCACACCGTTAAATTCCGGAATTTCACTGGCAGAACTTATCAGAAGACCGGAATTAACTTATCAGGTACTTGCTACAATCGATGAGGCAAGACCGGAATTTCCAAAAAATTTGTCAGAAGAAGTCTCTGAGCAGGTAAATATATCAATTAAATATGATGGATATATTAAACGCCAGAAAAAACAGGTAGAACAGTTCAAAAAACTTGAAAATAAGAAAATACCAGAAAATATAGATTATGATCAGGTGAAGAGTCTTAGAATCGAAGCAGTTCAAAAATTAAAAGAATTCCGTCCGGTTTTCTATTGGACAAGCTTCTAGAATTTCCGGAGTATCACCTGCAGATATATCTGTATTGCTTGTATATCTAGGCGGCAGGTAAAATAATTCGAGATCAGTATATTGTGCGTATTTTGCAAAAAAAGAATGCCGAGAATATTTTTTAATTAATATATGAAGAACTGAATTAATATGGATAAATAGAAGAATATAGAAGAATGAAAATAGTTAGGAACGGATATGAAAAATAAAGAACAGAGATTAATCGAAAACATGAAAATGATATCTGTAGAACTTACGGATAAACAGGTATCTCAGTTCATCAAATTCTATGAAATGCTTGTAGAGTGGAATAAGGTTATGAACCTCACAGGAATTACAGAATATGATGAAGTAGTTATGAAACATTTTGTGGATAGCTTGTCTATTGTAAAAGTAAATGGATTTGATAATGTAACGTCTATTATTGACGTAGGAACTGGAGCAGGATTTCCGGGTATTCCACTAAAAATAGTATTCCCACAGAGATAAAAATCACATTATTAGATTCATTGAACAAGCGAATTAAGTTCTTAAATGCTGTTATAGATGAACTTGAGCTGGAAAATATAGAAACAATACACGGAAGAGCAGAGGACTTTTCGAAGAAAGAAGATTACCGTGAACAATATGATCTGTGTGTTTCCGTGCAGTAGCAAATCTGGCGACTTTATCAGAATATTGTCTTCCTTATGTAAAAAGTAGGTGGATGTTTTATACCTTATAAATCCGGAGAAATTGATGAAGAGTTAAACAACTCAAAAAAAGCAGTACAGATATTAGGTGGAAAAAATCGAAGAAGTGGTAAAATTCCAGTTGCCAGATACAGATATCGGAAGATCATTTGTAAAAATAAAGAAGAACAAGAATACTGCAAAGAAATATCCACGAAAAGCAGGCTTGCCGGCGAAAGAACCATTATAAGATTGAGATGTTTCACGTGAAACATTAAATAAAAAAATATGGATTGATTGATAGAAAAAGGGGTGTCCTCAAACAGGTCATTTCAATTCATTGCTGCATCGTATATTATTATATCAAAAATTAAACTCGTCTCAAAGAGACTCAAACAGTAATTTTTAATATAATAATATACTCGCAATGAATTGAAAAACAACCTAAGTTTGAGGACTCTCTTTTTCTATTTCATATCCACAACTATTTTGTATATAAAAATATGTTTCACGTGAAACATGAAAAGAAGTGAAGATAAGAACGTCCATCTTAATTCATTAGTGCGTTGTATAAATTATATCAAAATTAAATTCGTCTCTACGAGACTCAGACGATAATTTTGATATAACACTATACTTGTAATGGATTAAAAAACAATATATGTTTGAGAACTCTTTTTTTATTTCATATCCAGAACTTTTTTATATAAATATGTTTCACGTGAAACATTGAAAAGAAGTAAAGATAAGAATATACATTTCAATTCAGTGTTAAGTCGTATATGATTATATCAAAAACAAATTCGTTCTCAAGGAGATTCAAACAGTAATTTTTGATATAAAACTATACTCACAATGAAATGAAAAATAACCTATGTTTGAAAATTCCTTTTTCTATTATATATCAGCCACTGCTCTTACATATATAATATGTTTCACGTGAAACATTAAAAAAAGAGTAAAGCACAGATTCGTTATTCTCGACACGAGAATAAAAAAATGTAATGGGAGCGTAGTAGAAATATGTCATGCAATTGCATGACGCGCACCTCGCAGCAAGAATGCCGAGACATTCTTGAATCTTATATCCTTATTTTCACAAATTCAGACAAAAAACTATGTTTCACGTGAAACATTTGTGGTATACTATAACTTGTAACGAAATGTAGAATGAAAGGTGAATTAATAATATGGGGAGAATTATTGCCGTAGCTAATCAGAAAGGCGGAGTTGGTAAGACTACCACATCTATCAACCTTGCAGCTTGCCTTGCTGAAAAAAAAGGGAAAAAAGTTCTTGCTGTTGATATGGATCCACAGGGAAATCTCACCAGTGGTCTGGGTGTAGATAAAGATTCTGTGGAAAAGTCTATTTATGAACTGATTATTGGAGAAGTTGATATCAAAGAAGTAATTAATAAAGAAGTTCTTGAAAATCTTGATATTATTCCGACCAGTATTGATTTGTCAGCAGCAGAAATTGAATTGATTGGTGTAGATGATAAAGAATATATTCTTAGAAATGCAATTGATCAGGTAAAAGATCAGTATGATTTTGTAATTATAGACTGTCCACCATCTTTGAGTATGCTGACGATTAATGCTATGACTACGGCAGACTCTGTTATTGTACCGATTCAGTGTGAGTACTATGCATTGGAAGGACTCAGCCAGTTAATACATACAGTTGAATTAGTAAAAGACAGATTGAATTCAAAATTGGAAATAGAAGGTGTCGTATTTACAATGTATGATGCCAGAACAAATCTGTCACTCCAGGTTGTAGAGAATGTAAAAGAAAACCTGGATCAGAAATATATACAAAACGATCATTCCGAGAAATGTACGACTTGCAGAGGCTCCAAGTTACGGATTGCCAATTAATAAGTATGATCCAAAATCAACAGGAGCAGAAAGCTATATGAGATTGGCTGATGAGGTTATCGAAAGAGAAGAATAAAAAATAAGGAGGTTCCCATGGCTGTTAAGAAAAAAAGGATTGGGAAAAAGGACTTGATAGTCTAATTCCTGAGAAATCAAATAAGCCATTAGCAAAAAAGAGCCGGCTGAAGAAAAAGCGGGAGTCTGAGTCAGGTTCGGGTATTCAAATGATGAAAAATCAATATGGTTGAGCCGAATCGAGATCAACCGCGTAAAAAGTTTGATGAAGATGCAATTCTTGAACTGGCAGATTCAATCAAACAATTCGGAGTACTGCAACCGCTTCTTGTAAGAAAGAATAAAGATTATTATGAGATTATTGCAGGAGAGAGACGTTGGAGAGCTGCCAAACAGGCCGGAGTCAAGGAAGTCCCCTGTTATTGTAAAAAAGAGTATACAGAACAGGAAATAGTAGAAATCGGTTTAATTGAAAATATCCAGAGAAAAACTTAAATCAATTGAAGAAGCAATGGCATTTAAGAGATTGTTGGAAGAATTTAATCTGAAACAGGATGAAGTTGCCGAGCGTGTATCGAAGAGCAGAACTGCAGTCACAAACTCTATGCGACTTCTGAAATTGGACGAGCGTGTTCAGCAAATGATTATTGATGACATGATTTCGACCGGACATGCAAGAGCATTACTTGCAATTGACGATAAGGACGAACAGTATAATCTGGCGAACCGGATATTTGATGAAAAATTAAGTGTACGTGATACAGAAAAAGCTTGTAAAAAGAAATCAAAAATCCGAAAAAGCCAAAAGAAAAAAAGTAAAGACCGTAAATGATTTCATTTATAAAGACCTTGCGAATAAAATGAAAGAAGTTATGGGTACAAAAAAGTTAGTATAGCATCTAAAGGGAATGGAAAAGGGTAAAATAGAGATAGAATACTATTCTGATGAGGAATTAGAACGAATGTTCGATATGATTATGAGCATTGGAAAGGAAGAATAATATGGAAAGCAAGATACTGAATGCACTGGGGATAGATCCAGCATTTATTTTCCTGTTTATGCTGATTCTATTCGTAGTTTTGTTTATACTATATGTAAATGTAACCATGAAATACAATCGTTTGAAAAACAGCTATGCAACATTTATGAAAGGGAAAGATGGAAAATCCCTTGAGCAGAGTCTGAAAGATAAATTCGAGGAAGCAGAGGCGGTTCTTAAGTTTACAAAGCAGAACAGAACAGAAATCCGTGAGTTAAACCGTAAAATTAGAGACAAATTACCAGAAAGTCGGAATTGTAAAATACGATGCATTTAACGAGATGGGTGGAAAACTGAGTTTTGCACTTGCTATGCTGGATGGAAATGACAGCGGCTGGATCATCAATGCAATGCACAGTCGTGAAGGATGTTACACTTTATGTGAAAGAAATCGTAAAAGGTGAAAGCTATGTAGAGCTTGCTGAGGAAGAGGCAGAGGCACTGGATAAAGCCATCTTCCATGATATAGAAAAGATTGAAAAAAGTGAGATTATTGAAAAAAAAGGAGGATATGAGAGATGTTAGATATCAAATTTGTAAGAAATAATCCGGAGGTCGTAAAACAGAATATCAAAAATAAATTCCAGGATGATAAGCTTCCACTGGTTGATGAAGTTATCGAATTAGATCAGAGAAACCGTGAGATTAAACAGGAAGTAGAGGCTCTTCGTGCTGATAAGAATCAGATTTCTAAACAGATTGGTGCGTTAATGGCACAGGGCAAAAAAAGAAGAAGCAGAAGAGTTAAAGAAAAAAAGTTCAGGAAAATGCAGAACGAGTAGAGGCTTTATCTAAAGAAGAAAAAAGAAGTAGAAGCTAAAAATCAAACAGAATATGATGATTATTCCAAATATTATCGATCCTTCTGTCCCGGTCGGAAAAGATGACAGCGAGAATGTTGAAATTGAAAAAATTCGGTGAGCCGGTCGTACCTGATTACGAAATTCCATATCATACAGATATTATGGAAAGCTTTAATGGAATCGACCTTGAAAGTGCCGGAAAAGTAGCCGGAAATGGATTCTATTACCTTATGGGAGATATTGCAAGACTTCATTCAGCAATTATCTCATATGCAAGAGATTTCATGATTGACAGAGGGTTCACATACTGTATTCCTCCATTTATGATCAGAAGTAACGTAGTTACAGGTGTTATGAGCTTTGCAGAGATGGATGCAATGATGTACAAAATCGAAGGTGAAGACCTTTATATAATCGGAACCAGTGAGCATTCCATGATTGGTAAATTCATCGATACAATGCTGACAGAGGATCAGCTTCCACAGACACTTGACAAGTTATTCTCCATGTTTCCGTAAAGAAAAAGGAGCACATGGTATCGAGGAAAGAGGAGTATACCGTATCCACCAGTTTGAGAAACAGGAAATGATCGTTGTATGTAAACCGGAAGAGAGCAAGATGTGGTATGACAAATTATGGCAGAACACAGTAGATCTGTTCCGTTCTATGGATATCCGGTACGTACACTTGAGTGCTGCTCCGGAGATCTTAGCAGATCTGAAAGTAAAATCCTGTGACGTTGAAGGCATGGTCACCAAGACAGAAGAAATACTTCGAGGTCGGGAGCTGCTCGAACCTGGGCGACGCGCAGGCAAGAAGACTTGGAATCCGTGTAAAAGACGCTGATGGAAACAAATATTTTGCAAACACACTGAATAATACTGTAGTAGCACCACCAAGAATGCTGATTGCATTTCTGGAGAACAATCTTCAGGCAGATGGTTCTGTAAGAATCCCAGAAGTACTTCGCCCATATATGGGTGGTATGACTGAAATCAAAAGGAAATAAAAATGCATCAATATCTGAATGCCATAGGATTTGGCAGCATGAAGTCAAAAAAAAAAAAGAATTATATGAGATACTGGATAAAGTAGAACAGCAATATACATGTCATGAGCTTGTATATCAGGACGAAGAATTAGATTTTTGTGAATATCAGAAGGAATTCGGACCTGGAATGGGGATATGTCTGTGCGGAGACATGGATTCTGTGGATAACTTTACGAAAAGATATTATTATCCATATTTTCTTGGAACAGGAATCACGTCCTATGCAGATATCACGATTGAGCGCAGAATGGACAGAGAGGCTTATGTAGGAATCTGTGAAGATGCAAAAATCGGAATTACGATTATATTTTATCTGCAAAATGTGCCACAGTATTTGAAGGAAAAGCAATTGAGCGGTAACAAGATGAACTATACATCTGTAACACTTGCAGGATTATGCGAGTCAGGAACTATATTGCTGCCGGTAAAGAAAGATCATTCACAAAAAAGAACGACAGAGAGAAGAGGTGTATAACCGCATGCAGCTTCTCTCTGCTGCAAAATCCGGAGATCCCAATGCAATCGAGACGCTCACACTGGAAGACATTGATACTTACTCAAAGGTGTCAAGGCGACTGGTGACGGAAGACGTATTCAGCATTGTGGATACATACATCATGCCGTATAGTGTGGAGTGTGACCGATATTCCATATTAGGTGAGATCCAGGAACTCCATGAAATCGTGAATGAGTATACAGGGGAAAATGTTTACGTGATGAAATTAGACGTAAATGGCCTCGTATTTGACGTTTGCGTGCCGAGACAGGGGACTTCTTGGGGAACCGGCAGTAGGACGCAGATTTAAAGGCGAATATGTGGCTTCAGGGCTATATTAATTATTAGTATCTGACTATAAGATGATTATAAGACTGAAAATGTAAGATAACAAGAGAGCAGGGGATTGCCTGCTCTCTTTGTGTATTAGACGGTTATTTATCACACACTAAAATCATGAAATAGCATCAGAAAACAAATTGATAAAATATAAATATACAGAATATTTTGTTAAAATAATACAAATTATAAATTAATTAAAATAAATATCATAAATAGTATTGACAAAACAAAACCTGGATGGTATTATATAGTCAATCCAAAGGAAAACAAAATATCAAATCAAAAAAGATTTAATATAAGATTAGATCAAAAAATTAAATGATAAAGAAGAACCAAAAAAGTTCAGTAAAAAATTTAATGAAAAGATTAAATCGAAAATTAAATCAACAAATTTTAGATTAAGATAGAATAGCCTAAAAATAACCCAAAAGGTTAAATCGAAATTCGTATAAGAAGATTTGATAGAATAATTCCTTAGGAATCATCGATAGAAGTCCTGACGAGAAAGGGACGAACGAAAAATAGAAAGGAAGGAGGCTTAAACCGTTGGACAATTCAGAATCTATAAATAGTCAATATGTTGGTGGTATGGCAAATGGAAGTTCCCACAGAATAAGCCTTAACCATAGATCATAAAAATCCGGTAAGAAGATTGAATAAAAAAAGATAAATCGGAGAGAAGAAAAGATAACCGGTATAAAAGAGAAAAACATTTGCAGAACATATTGAGGATAAAGATACCGCAGTAATTCAAGGAATTAGAAGATGTGTAAAGAAACATCGAACTAATCGAGATTTATATAAAAAAAATGAGTTCTATAAAGAAGAGATGCTATAGACGGAATAGCTGGATGGTCGTAGAGTATATTGAAGAATCTCATGGAAGAGAATGATAGCGATAACTACTATGAGAAAGTTATAGATAGGGAATAGTAAGGAACTTCAATATAGAAGATGAGGGTTATATAAATCAAATCAATGAAGCGTAAATCGGCGACTTTGAATTACATGTTATAGTTCTAAAAAGAAAGGATAACAGGCAGGGAACAAGATCAACAGAAACCTCCGATAATAAAAAAAAATATGAATATAATGAAATTTAATATAAAGTAGCCATTATAATTAAGGATAATTATAATGGCTACTTTAATGTGGAAAAAGGCAGAAAAAATGTATTTGTCATCAAAAGTGGTAAATGCTGTGAAAAAATTATGAAATTAATTGAGTGGGATAACTCTTGATGATAATGTGGAAAAATTCATGAATCAGAGACTATAACGTGGAAAACTAACAGGAGAGAAGAAAAGGAAGAACCAAGGCAATCAAAGTCCGGTTCTTCTTTTTTATTTCTTCTTCACAGCTTCCCCAGTTATCCTTCCTTTTTTCCCATGTACAGATTTTATCCATGCATATCATTAAATCCGTTTCATTGCCGTCGCTGACTGATATCGAGCTTTCGGGTCATTAGCACAGGCGGTCATTACAGTATCATAGAGGATTTCTTCAGACATTTTTTGCTTGATATTTGTTGCAATTCCCCAGCTTGACAGCTTTTTGCTTCCAGTCCCATTCGGTATCTCCGTTCATACGCCGGTTTATCCGGTCTATGGAACTTTGAATTTCAGAAAAAGGCAGTTTGAAATCATTTGCCAGGTAATATAAAAAACCATACCAAGGGAATAAATGTCTGCGGTCTGGTCATAAGGCATTCCTTTGTAAACTTCCGGTGCCATAAAATCATAAGAGCCAATCACGGTCATAGTTCCTGAAATCTGCTGTCTGGCAACACCAAAATCTCCCAGTTTAAAGTAACCTTTTGGGGAGACCATAATATTTGCCGGCTTGATATCACGATGAATGATATTTTTTGCATGACATACTTCTAAGGCATTGCAAATATCAATTCCCAACTTCACAATTTGTTTTCTTGTAAGTCCATTACATTCGTCTGCAAAATCCATCAGATCTTTCAGATATTCCATCTGGATATAAAGCTTCCAGTAATTTAACTCCGGCATTTTTTTCCGTACAGCTTCCTTTCAACTGCACAATCGTCTTCATTCCCACAAATGATTCTAATAGATTCACTTCTTGTGTCATCTGGTCGAATCGCTGCGCGTAGCTTTTCTGGCTTCGTCCCAATCCTTGGTAAATTCATACCGTACCGTATTGTTATCCAATGTCCAGTTTATAATTTTCAGGCCGAAACCTCTTCATTTTCCGTTCCTTTATCTTTTACTAGTTTATAAACAGAACCGTAAGAACCATGACCTAATTCTTCTGTAATCTCATAGCCGTTCTCGCTCCACTGTATTGGTAATTTTGGAAATGTCATCTTTTTTTGTTCCTTTTTTATTTTAGAATTGCGATTTTAATTAAAAAGCTGATACTTTTTCATTATATTCTGGATGATTGAAAATTACTAGATTAGATACCAAAATGAACTTTAAACTTTAAATATAAAGATAGGTCTGGACGCACGGAAGTTATTTCTCAATGCGCCTAAACCTATCAAGTGGTTTTTGGAGGGCAATGAATATGCTGTGGGCTACTTTACTGGCTGTCATATAGAAAGCCTGCTGTAAATCATATTAAAATTTGAAATAATATACAGGCAATGATGAAAAGCAATAATACTCTTTGCAACTGTCCACAGATCCCGTTTGATGGCTCTGTCCCTTTCAGGACTGTCGTAATTACCTTTGATTGCGGTGATGATATCTCCAAGTGTAGCTAAAAACAAAAATTTGAGAAATTCATAAATACTGTAAATAAATAAACCATATACAATGATCATCGTAAACTCCTTTCCAATCCTTTGGATTGCTGCATTTGTAATCTGATGACGTTATTGTAAAGGATTCGAATAGTGATTTTGTAATGACAACGGAATCCATAAATTTTTCCGCCACAGGAGGAAGTGTGTTGAAAGGTTGTCAGAGGACTGATACAATGTCATATATAATATATCAGCTGGGAGATGACTCCCACCTCTATAGGTGGTGAGAAACAAGCTTGTATCAGTGGTGGGAGTCAATCCCCCAGCTGATATAGCCTCCGGCAGGATTGCAGAGGTGCGCAGTAGAAGGATGTCATGCAATTGCATGACGCGCATTCGCAGCAAGAATGCCGAGGCATTCTTGAATGTGAATACATTGTGGAGGAAAGATTTTGATGAGAAATCTACAATTTCCGGAGCTGCCAAGACAGTGGAGTTCTCATGGATATGAAATTGATGAACTACTGGGGCAAGGCTCTTATGGAGCTGTTTACCGCATGGTGAGAAATAAAGGAACGGATCAGGAAGAATATTGGGCTTTAAAAGTTATCGAGAAAAATCTTACAAAAAAAAAGAATCAGATTCCAATATCGTAATGACATAGCGGCCGCGAGAAGAGATTTTGGTAAGGAATTTAACAAGCTTGCAAGGGAAGTTAATATATTGGAATCATTTATGGATGAGAAGCATATTGTCCAAATTAAAGGCAGTTGTCTGGAAAAAATGCCGGAGGAAAATTACTGGCGTGCCTACATACAGATGGAATATCTTACGGAGCTGATGGACTATGCTTATCCGGAGGAAGAGGATTTAGAGAGTAGTAATTTGGAAAGCAGCGATTCACAAAATCAGGATTTCAAATTTACAGAGGAACGCATGAATCAGGAGGAAATCATCCGGCTTGGAATTGAAATCTGTCAGGCGCTGGAGGTCTGCCATAAGGAAAATGTATTGCATCGGGATATTAAACCGGAGAATATTATGGTTGCGAAAGACGGAACTTTTAAACTTGGCGATTTTGGTCTTGCGAGAGAGTGGGATGATGGATCGATGACAGTAATTGGTACGAGAAATTATATGGCACCGGAAGTATATAATACATTTTATGATAAAAGTGCAGATATTTATTCGCTGGGAATGGTACTATATTATTTTGCAAATGATATGAGGCTGCCATTTTGGGACATTCTCCATGATTCAGTTGCTCAGATGAATGCTCGTTGTAAGGGAGAATTGCCGGAGCCCAAGACAGCATTTGAACCGCTGAGAAGAATTATTTTAAAAGCATGTGCCTTTGAACCGAAAGACCGTTATCAGTCTGCGGCAGATATGAGAGCAGATCTGGAAAATGCAAAAAGTATCGGAAATAAGGAAAAGGAGATAAGAAAATATGTCTAAGGAAAATATGTCCAAGAAAAATATACTGGATTACGATAAGGAGAAAACAATCCGTCCACAGAACTTCACGCTTACAGCTATGAAGGAATTTTATGATACGATTGAGTCAGATCAGTTCCAGGGAGCGAGTGAAGATACGATCTATAAGTATCTGACGAACATCATGGAGATTGTATCATTTAAAGACTTTTTGAGAAGATATATTTATGAATATGCAGGGATTAAAGAAAACTTTAATCAGGTCACAAATTATCCTGAGCTGCTGTTGGAAATCTTTGCGAGAAACGATTGCTATGATCCAAGCGATGTAGAAGAAAAAAAGAAATTAAAGAAAAAAAGCGAACCGCTGGCTGACATCAGAGAGTGTAAAGCGTGAGAATATGTTTTATATCGGATTTGGACTGGATATGAATGATAAACAGATTTCTGAATTCCTGACACTGGTATTAAAGGAGCCGGATTTTGATTTTACGAGTCCTTCGGAAACGATTTACTGGGCACTGCAGGTATAATGGAAAGTCTTGGATGGAGGCGCAGAAGCTTCTTGAAGCTTATGAGAATCAGGCAGAAGATCCGTCCATTCGGGAGAATCATATGTGGCAGGCAATGCAGAATGACCCGAAAATGTATGTGAGCAGCGAGGAAGGTCTGGAGAAATATTTACATTATCTGAAACAGCTTGGCGTTGCAAAAAAACGTGAGACACAGGCGCGGGAAGTGTTTATGAGACTGTACGAGAGAGCGCAGAAGCTGTGTGCAAAGCATTTGAACCGTTATCCGGATTTGATTGAAAAAGATGGAAAACAGGCGGAACTGAAAGCGGAAGATATCAATCCGTCCAGAATGGAGAGCATATTGTATAGTGGAGTGGCTGTAACAGATAATGGTAATCTGATGTCCTTTGCAAAGCTGAAAGAACAGTTCAAGAGCAAACGTCTGAGCCGTGCCAGAATCAATGGAATTTTAGGTGGTAAGCCGATTGAGCGATTTGATCTGGATTACACTGATTTTCCTGATTTATGCATTGGACGAAGAAAAACTGACGAAAAGTGCACCGGCACGTTTTAATGAATTTGTAGATGAGACCAATGATTTGTTAATAGAAGCGGGAATGATCGAGTTATATCCGGTCAACCCGTATGAGGCATTTGTCATGATGTGTGTCGTATCAGAAGATCTGTTAGATACATTTGCAGGAGTATGGGAGAAGTCATATGACGAAGAATAAGGAAAAGTTGGTGAAAGTGGAAGCGGTATGTACCAGCATGACCGGCGAGTTCCGGGACACGAACGAAGACAATTTTTATTTTAACGGGAAATACATGGATTCGGACGGGGGAATTGCGCTGCGTCTGGACGTCAGGAGAGCCGGAAGAAGTGGAACCGGAGGAAGATGAACTGTCTGAAGAAATGTTGCAGATTATTGAAGAGAGTTATAGAGAAGCGGAAGAGAATGGGGAGATTCCGGATTTCGATGATTTCGATGTGGCAGAATTACTGGAAGATAATCCTATAGGTGAAATCCTTCATGCGCCAGAGGCTGATGTGTCAGGTAAATGGGTTGCTGTGTTCGACGGAATCGGCGGCCTGCCGTGCGGAGAGATGGCTTCGTATATTGCGGCAGTGACACTTGCAAAGGCAGAATGCCCATGGAGATCGAGAGAAGAGGCTGACTATGAAGCATGTATGTGGAAAATTGCAAAAGCAATGGAAGCCAATCTTATAAAATGGAAGAAAATGCAGAAGGTAAGACAAACGGGGACGACCATGGCGGCGTTAAAGTTCGGTCGGAATTACATTTTCGGAATGTCTCTTGGAGATTCCAGGATTTTACCGGCTGCGTGAAGGGAAGCTTGCGCAGTTATCCACCGATCATACTTATCGCCATCCGGGGCATATACGAAGTGCGCTGGTCGGTTATATCGGAACGGAGTATGCAGATGATTTTAAAAAGATGGATTTCTACAAGCTTGAATATCAGAAAGGTGATAAGTATCTGCTTTGTACAGACGGTGTAACGGATATGGTGAGAGATGAAGTCCTGGAAGAAATCTTGCAGATGCCGGTAGCGGAAGCGCGTGGAAAAATGGTCGATGAAGTCAATCGCATGGGCGCGGAAGATAATGCAACATTTATTATTGCGGAGATTATATAGAAGATGAGAAGGTACCCCTTCCCGGTTACAGATGTGAAAATGTGATGTAGTAAGATAGAGACATAAACAAAGAAACACATGAAAACAAACACATTTGAACATATATTTTCAATCGAAAATGAAAACAAACCTGGGAGGGTACATTTATGTTAAGAGAAAAAGCTTTTTGATTTCTGGAAAACTTATATTGGACTTATGACAAAGGGCGGAGTTGACGCCTCGATGACAAATCCGGCAGTAACCTTTACAGCTGATGCAAAGGCCGGAGAGTATGATGACATAAGCGATGAAGAATACTATGAACTTCTGGACTTTACAGAAGAACTTGCAAGCTTCTGGAAGAAAAACCGGGAAGCGACAGCCGGGGCGGTTCTCCTTGAAGCACTGGTCAATACAGATTTAAGTCTCAGCGAAACAGATAAGCTGGCTCAGATTCTTGCTGAAGCATCAGAGCGTAAGACTTATAAGTATATAAAGCCAGAGCCGGAGTTCGAAACAACTTTTGATAAGACGCCATTTGACGAAGGCGAAGTCGAATGGACACCACAGATGATCTACGAATATTTGGACGAGAATGTCTACAGACAGGAGAATGCAAAAAAAGCAGCAGCAATCATGCTCTACAATCATTTGAAAGGACGCAGACGGAATATGATTCTTGCCACCGACCGGATGTGGTAAAACAGAAATCTGGCGCTCCTTTCAGAAGAGATTCCCGTTCATCAAAATCGTGAATGGTCATCCTCAGATTGCCTGTGACGGCTGGAAAGGCAGCTATCATGTAAAAGATATTTTCCTTGAGGAGCCTGCCGAAAAAGTGAAAAAAATGCTGATTGTCATCGATGAGGCAGACAAGCTCTTTGAGCCATCGATCGGGTCGGCCGGAGTAGATTATTCCCGAAAAATCCAAAATGAATTTCTAAAGATTATGGACGGAGATAAAGTTGATTTCGTCTCAGAAGGCAATGATGCCAAAAAAAGACGACAATTGATTGCAGTCATGTTTCATTTGTCTTCTGCGGAAGTTTTGAGACGCTGCTTCAGAACCGTGAAGACAAACCGGCAGCAATCGGATTCTTCCAGAGCGTAGCTTCTGATGAAGAAGAGGATTCAATCACAATCGAAGATCTTGTCGAGTACGGAAATGTCCGCCGGGAGATTGCAGGACGTATCCAGCAGATCGTAGCGTTAAATGCTCTGACCGTCGATGATTTTTGAGCACATTCTGAACAGCAGAAAACAGATGTCCCCGATTCGTCAGCTGGAGAAGCTGTATATGGTGAATCTTTCCGTAGACGATAAGACAAAACGAATCCTGGCAGAAAAAGCTGCCGGAAAAAAAATCTCGGATGCCGTTACATGCGATCTCAGATTCAGAGCATGCTGGATGAGAAGATGTTCGACGATCCGGATTGCCGAAATTTCAAACTTTCACTTGTGGAAGAGAAGAAGAAGGACTTCCGTGGTGCGCAGCGTAGCCCACGGAAGTCCCTGACACTGAAACAGAAAGTCCATGACATAACAGTAAAAAGGGGAAAAAACATAGTTTACTTGCACAATGTTGTAAGGCTATAAAAGAACAAGATAAAATCATACTACATAGGAGATAAAAAAATATGGAACAGAACAATTATCTGAATTTGAAAAATCTAAAGCAGCAGTTTATACGATTATGGAAGCTTGCTTTCAAGATGTATTTGATCTGGAAGATGATGAATTGGGAAGTTTTCATGATGAAATTGACGAATATATGAACCAGAATCAGAAAGGCAGCTGGCTTCCGGAAAATCAGATGATTACAGACCGTTTTTTATGAGTGGCTGTTTGAAGAACTCCCGTACTTTTTATGTGGGACTTCTGACAAGACCGGTTCTTGTAAACTGGTTATTTAAAGTGATGTATGAATCTGAAAAAAGAATAATAAAAAATGCAGGCTTATGAAGTGAATCCAGAATTTGTTGACAGATCTTTCCCAACAGAAAAAAAAAGTGCTGTACATGAGGTTGATTTTATTAAATATGACGGCGTATACAAGGTTGACTTCACAAAATATGATGAAGAGTTATATCATACATTTGCAGATAAAATCAGCGAAGGACTTCATCGGATACAACCATTAAATTCAGTACTCAGTGTCTGTTGTGGTACGATGTCAGATCAATATAAGATAATGATTCGTTTTATTGTGGGACATTTTCTTGAACTGCTTTTCCTTCTGATGCATGATTTGGAAGTGTATATAATGTTGGCTAATCATTTGGCAAATATTCGAATAGAAATAAACTACATGCTTGATCCATTTGGATGTGAGGAGCCGCCTGAATGGGAGGAATAGAAAAGCCGTGCGGCAGCAACGCCGCCGCAGGCGCTGGAATGTGCCGAGGCACATTCTTAATTCTATAACTAATTCTCTACAATACTCTGTTTTAATATAGTGAACATCTTTTCCCGCATCTAATGGTTTTGCAATGAATCCATTCATTCCAACCTTTTGTGCCATCGCAATATCTTCTTCAAAGGCATTTGCGGTCATGGCAACGATCTGTGTGGCTGCTTTTTTCGGGTTTTCCATCTGCCTTATCTTTGCGGTTGTATCATAGCCATTCAAGATTGGCATCTGAATGTCCATAAGAATCAGATCATAGTATCCTTCATCCGCTTCTTCCAGTTTATCAAAACATTCCTGACCGTCTTTGACCCAGTCGATCAGAAAGCCCTCTTCTTTTAATAGCTCCATCGCAATTTCAGCATTTAATTCATTATCTTCTGCAAGAAGAATACGCTTTCCAATATTCTTATCGGTCATAAACGTTTGCTCTGGCAGTTCTTTTTTGCATACATACCCATCTTCTTCAGAAGCAAGTTCCAGTGGGACTTCTACTGTAAATTTTGTTCCTTTTCCCGGCTCACTTTCCACATGAATCCTACCATTCATCAGTTCCACAAAGGATTTCACGATAGAAAGACCAAGACCTGTACCGCTGACTTTATTCTCCGTAGCTGTATGTTCTCTGGAAAATTCATCGAAGATATGAGGAAGATATTCCGGAGCCATTCCAATTCCAGTATCTTCGCAGACAAATACATACCGTGCTTTTTTATCATCGAATTCCGTCTCATTAATAGTCACATGAATCGAATGACCGTCAGGAGTATACTTGATGGCATTGCTCATGATATTCAAATATATTTCCTGGAGCTTTGTCTTATCACAAAATGCATATTTATGTTGAACATTTGTATCGATAGAACAGAGGATTCCTTTTCATTTGGATATCAGATTCTAATACTGTATTTACCGAATAAAATAATTCGCTCAAATTTGCTGCTTCTGTTTTTAATATAGCAGTTCCGCTTTCGATACAGGCCATTTCCAACACCTGATTAATAATCGTCATCAGAAAGTTTCCGGAAGATTTAATCTTTTTTCAAATATTCTCGTACTTTTTCTTCGTTGTCAAGATTCTTTCCGAGAAGATCTGAAAACCCAATGATTGCATTCATCGGGGTTCGGATGTCATGGCTCATATTAAACAGAAATCGAGTTTTTTTGCCTCACTTGCTTCTCTTGCCTGTTCAGCGGACTTTTTCAGTTCCACTGCATACTGGTTTTCACGATATTTTTACTGCGCACCTGATTAAAAATAGTGGCGCCCATTAAGGACGTTATACAGGAAACGGCAATAACAGCAATCCATTGATAAATGGAAATCCAGCCTTCGTCTGGTACAATATCTACATACCATGTATCATTAGAATTTCGCATTCTACTGTAAGGCTGTTCTTAGGTATGTGTTCCTGACTTTGTGCCTAGGGAAAGGGGAGCGTATGGATGTCATACGCTT
>VOFJ01003243.1_pt1 | contig 23464 bp, 34 predicted proteins | sample 5384081 | NCBI WGS metagenome assembly VOFJ01 (sample SAMN12384729, study PRJNA508395) | human gut metagenome | isolation source: healthy gut I | host: Homo sapiens | reverse complement strand
GCCGCCTACGCCCAGCTGCTCAAGGCAGGCAAGATCACCCCTTCGGTGACGAGGTGGACTTCTGTGTGCCCACCGGCAACTTTGGCGATATCCTCGCCGGTTATTACGCAAAGCAGATGGGTCTGCCTGTCGGCAAGCTGGTCTGCGCCTCCAACCAGAACAACGTCCTGACCGACTTCCTTTCCACCGGTACTTACACCGCAAAGCGGGAGTTCTATAAGACCACTTCGCCCAGCATGGACATCCTCGTGTCCTCGAATCTGGAGCGCCTGCTGTACCATGTGACCGGCAGCGATGCCGAGGTGGCGGGCTTTATGCAGCAGCTGGCTGCAACCGGCAGCTATACCGTCCGTCCCGAGACGCTGGCAGCTATTCAGGAGACCTTCTCCTGCGGCTGGAGCAGCGAGGCCGAGGTGGCAGGGGGAGATCCGTTCCCGCTACGAAAAGGACGGCTACCTGTGCGATACCCACACCGCCGTGGCCTTCCATGTAATGGCTGCACAGAAAAAGCGGCAGGGCGTGCCCATGGTGGTGCTTTCCACCGCATCGCCCTTCAAGTTCCCCGCAGCGTGCTGAGCGCACTGGGCAAAACCGCCCCGGAAAACGATTTTTGAAGCCATGCAGCAGCTGGAGGCTGCCACCGGTCACGCCGCACCGGCAAGCCTTGCCGCTCTGCGCAGCAAGCCGGAGCGCTTTGATACCGTCATTGCCCCGGCACAGATCGCTGAGGTGGCGCTGGGCTATCAGGCATAAGCTTCTGCGGACAGACAGAACAGGAGTAAACAACTATGGCACTTTTTGTGCTTGGCGACCCCCATCTTTCTCTGGGCGCATCAAGCCGATGGATATATTTCCCGGCTGGAACGATTATGTGGACCGGCTGGAAAAAACTGGCGCAAGCTCATCACCCCGCAGGATACCATCGTGCTGGCGGGGGATATCAGCTGGGCCATGCGCCTGACCGATACCCGCAAGGATTTTGCCTTTTTTGCAGCAGCAGCTGCCCGGACAGAAGATCATCATGAAGGGCAACCACGATTACTGGTGGTCCACCGCCAACAAGATGAACGCCTACCTCAAGGCCGAGGGCTTCGATACCCTGCATATCCTGCATAACAATTCTTACAGCGTGGAAGGGTACGCCATCTGCGGTACCCGCGGCTGGCTGTTTGATGCAGGCGAGGCCCACGACGAAAAGGTGATGAACCGCGAGATCGGACGGCTGCGCATGAGTCTGGATGCCGCCGAACCCGGGCTGGAAAAGCTGGTGTTCCTGCACTATCCGCCGGTCTACACCGGCACCAGCGCCCCAGAGATCGTAGCTACCCTGAAGGAGTTTGGCATCAGGACCTGCTACTATGGCCATCTGCACGGCAATGCCATCCGCTATGCGGTGCAGGGCGATGTGGATGGCATCCACTACAAGCTGGTCAGTGCCGATGGGCTGCGTTTTTGCCCGTACCGCATCAATTGACAGCGACGTTCTAAAAAGCTGCAAAAAAAAGCGACAAAAAATTAAAAATTTGGTATGGCAATTGTGTCCAGAGCGTGCTATAATAAGTTTTGACGCGATTGTTGCATTCCAATTGAGCGCGCGCGTCCCCGCATGTGTGCAAACAGCATTCAGGACGCAGTGCGCGGTTGCCCCGGGCAAAAACTTCCTGCCCTGAGCAATAGAATATTTGAGTGGAGGATAAACAAATGAATCTCATCAAGTGTGAAAAGCTCGAGAAGAGCATGGCAGAACTGCAGTTCTCCATCGACGCAGAGGCCTTCAAGAAGGCTGTTGCCGATGTTTTCAAAAAAAAGAGGGCAAGAAGTACCCTGTGCAGGGCTTCCGCAAGGGCAAGGCTCCCAAGGCTCTGATCGAGAAGATGTACGGCGCAGACGTCTTTACCTACGACGCCATCAACGAGCTGTTCCCGGAGGCTTTCGAGGCTGCCGCTAAGGAAGCCGGTGTGGAGCCCGTGGGCCGTCCCGAGGTCAGCGTGGATTCTGCCAGCGAGAGCAGAGGGCGCTACCCTGACCGTTAAGGTCGCCGTGAAGCCCGAAATCAAGGTTGGCAGCTACAACGGTCTGACCGTGGAAAAGACTGTCCATACTGTTACCGACGAGGCTGTGGACGCTGAGCTGAAGCGTGTGCAGGAGCGCAACGCCCGTGAGCTGACCCGTGAGGGCGCTGCTCAGAATGGCGATATCGCTGATATCGACTTCGAGGGCTTTGTGGACGGCGTCGCATTCGAGGGCGGCAAGGCTGAGCACTACAACCTGACTCTGGGCAGCGGCAGCTTCATCCCCGGCTTCGAGGAGCAGGTCGTTGGCCACTCCGCCGGCGAGGAGTTCGAGGTGAACGTCACGTTCCCCACCGAGTATCAGGCTGCCGAGCTGGCTGGCAAGGCTGCTGTCTTTAAGATCAAGCTGCACGAGGTCAAGTACAAGGAGCTGCCCGCTCTGGATGACGAGCTGGCAAAGGACTGCTCCGAGTACGACACTCTGGACGAGTTCAAGGCTTCCATCCGCAAGAACAATCAGGAGCAGCTGGACAAGCAGGACGATCTGGCTGTCGAGAATGCTCTGGTCGATCAGGTCATCGAGAGCATGGAGGGCGAGATCCCTCAGGCTATGTACGATGTCCGCATGGACGAGATGGTCAACGACTTTGCTTTCCGTGTGGAGCAGCAGGGTCTGCGTCTGGAGGACTACCTGAAGTATATGGGTCAGTCCATGGAGCAGTTCCGTGCCGCTTTCATGCCGCAGGCTGAGAAGCAGGTCAAGATCGGTCTGGCTCTGGAGGCTGTTGCCGCTGCTGAGCACATCGAGGCTTCCGAGGACGAGATCAATGCCGAGATCAAGCGCATTGCTGACCAGTACAAGATGGAAGAGGACAAGGTTCGTGAGCTGATCAACCTCGAGGATCTGAAGCAGGATCTGGCTCGCACCAAGGCCATCGACTTCATCAAGAGCCACGCTAACATCGTGGTGAAGCCCGCAGAGGCTGAGAAGGCTGCTGACGCTGAGTAATCAGTGCCGGGCCCTGTAAAGCGCCGCAGGCGTTTTATCAAAGGTTGTTAAAATTGACCGGTACGGCTGAACTTTACAGGGGACCCGTATCGGTCAATTTTGCCAATAAACTTAAACCATTTCAGGAGGCGAACTTTATGAGTTTTGTTCCTTACGTTGTTGAACAGTCGTCCCACGGCGAGCGTTCCTATGATATTTTCTCCCGTCTGCTGAACGATCGCATCATCGTGCTGAGCGAGGATGTCAACGATACCACCGCCAGCCTTGTGGTCGCACAGCTGCTGTATCTGGAAGGGCAGGACCCCGAAAAGGATATCAGCCTTTATATCAATAGCCCTGGCGGTTCCATTTCCGCCGGTATGGCCATCTACGATACCATGAACTATATCAAGTGCGATGTTTCGACCATCTGCATCGGTATGGCGGCTTCCATGGGCGCGTTCCTGCTGGCAAGCGGCACCAAGGGGTAGCGCTTTGCCCTGCCCAACGCCGAGATCATGATTCACCAGCCGCTGATCGGCGGTCAGGGCGGCGGCCTTTCCGGCCAGGCCACGGACATCATGATCCATGCCGAGCACATGGTCTATATCCGCGATAAGATGAACCGCATGCTCAGCGAGTATACCGGCCAGCCGCTGGAAAAGATCCAGCAGGACACCGAGCGCGACAACTACCTTACCGCGCAGCAGGCAAAGGAATACGGCCTGATCGATGAGGTCATTGCCCACCGGTAAACCGCTATAATCTATCCAGGATAAGGAAAAACAGCTATGGCAAATAACAATTCCGGCAAAAACGAAAAGGATCTGGTTTGCAGCTTTTGCGGCAAGCATCAGGACGAAGTGGAGCGCATGATCATTGGCCCCGGGGTCAATATCTGCAGCGAGTGCATCGGCCTGTGCCACGATCTGCTCTCTGACAAGCCGGATCAGCCCAAAAGCGCCCGTCCGGCTCGCGGCAACGCAAACCGCGGCCCATGTCCAGCCCGCTGCTGCAGATCTGGATATCAACATCATGACCCCGGCCGAGATCAAGGAAGGTCTGGATCAGTATGTCATCGGTCAGGACGAGGCAAAGCGTGTGCTGTCCGTTTCGGTCTACAACCACTATAAGCGTATCCTCAGCGGCAAGGGCGGCGATGTGGAGCTGCAAAAAGTCCAACGTGCTGCTGGTGGGCCCCTCCGGCGTGGGCAAGACCATGCTGGCGCAGACACTAGCCAAGGTGCTGGGCGTCCCCTTTGCCATTGCGGATGCCACCACCCTGACCGAAGCCGGTTATGTTGGCGAGGATGTGGAAAACATCCTGCTCAAGCTGATCCAGGCGGCAGATTTTGATGTGCAGAAGGCACAGATCGGCATCATCTACATTGATGAGATCGACAAGATCGCCCGCAAGAGCGAAAATCCCTCCATCACCCGCGATGTCAGCGGCGAGGGCGTTCAGCAGGCACTGCTTAAGATCCTGGAAGGCACTGTCTCCAATGTTCCCCCGCAGGGCGGCCGCAAGCACCCGCATCAGGAGTTCATCCAGATCGACACCCACAACATCCTCTTCATCTGCGGCGGCGCATTCGACGGTCTGGACAAGTATATCCTGCGCCGCACCGATAAGTCCGCGCTGGGCTTCGGCAGTGCGCTGAAGGATAACTCCACCGAGGCTGAGCGCGCATTGCTGCGCAAGGTAGAGCCCCACGATCTGGTCAAGTTCGGCCTGATCCCGGAGCTGATCGGCCGTCTGCCGGTCATCACCGTGCTGGATGATCTGGACGAGGATGCGCTGGTGCGCGTGCTCAAGGAGCCCCGCAACAGTCTGGTCAAGCAGTATAAAGAGCTGCTGGGCATGGATAACGTGGAGCTTACCTTCACGGACGAAGCTTTGCACGCCATTGCCCGCAAGACCATCGAGCGCAAGACCGGTGCCCGTGGTCTGCGCAGCGTGATGGAAAGCATTCTGCTGCCCATCATGTACGAGGTGCCCAGCGATGCCACCATCATCCGCGTGACCGTGGATGAGGACACCGTGGAGGGCGGCGAGGCACATCTGGAATACGGTGCCGTGCGCAAACGCTATAAAAATCAGGCCGCTCTCAGCTGACGGTATCGCCGCACAGCAGGGGGAGTGTTCCTGCCTAAAAGCCCTGTTTTAAAAGCTTTTTGCTTTTGGCAGGGCTTTTTGCTTTCAAATTCTTGTTTCTGACAGGAAAATGTACTATAATAGCAAAGTGTGGATCGTGCGGCATGTGCTCTCTGGCAGGGGCATACCGCAAAAGACGAGCCATAGTATTGGGTAACAGGAAGAGTACTATAAAGGAGTGTGTTTTTTTAATGGCAAATTATCACGAGATGGATCGCGATGCGCTGACCGCTGAAAAGGCAGCGCTGGAACAGGCTTATAAAGAGTTTCAGGCAAAGGGTCTGAAGCTGAACATGGCACGCGGCAAGCCCGGCCCCCACCAGATGGATCTGGCAATGGACCTGTTGAAGATGACCGACTACACCACGGATGCAGGCACCGACGCCCGCAACTACGGCGAGCTGGAGGGTCTGAGCGAGGCCCGCACCCTGTTTGCAGATGTGTTCGGCGTAAAGCCCAACGAGGTGTTCGTGGGCGGCAACGCCAGTCTGCAGCTGATGTATAACCTCATCAACATCGGCTATGTGTTCGGCTTCCCGGAGTCTCCCCTGCCCTTGGTCTCAGGTGGAGAAGCGCAAGTTCCTCTGCCCGGTGCCCGGCTATGACCGTCACTTTGCCATCACCGAAGAGTTCGGCTTTGAACTCATCACCATGCCCATGACCCCCAACGGCCCCGATATGGACGTTGTGGAAAAGCTGGTAGCAGAGGATGATACCATCAAAGGGCATCTGGTGCGTGCCGCAGTACTCCAACCCCGATGGCTACACTTACAGTGATGAGACCATCGAGCGCTTTGCCAAGATGAAGACCGCCGCCCCGGATTTCAAGATCTTCTGGGGATGAGGCCTACATCGTCCACCACTTGACCGAGGAGATCATTGAGACCCCCGTGCTGCTGAACGTGAGCAAGAAGTACGGCACGCAGGACCGCGTTTTCATGTTCACCTCTACCAGCAAGATCACCTTCCCGGGTGCCGGTGTTTCTGCCATTGCCTGCAGCGACAACAGCATGAAGTATATGTGCAAGCGCTTTTCAGTGATGATCATCAGCTACGATAAGATGAACCAGCTGCGCCACGTCCGCTTCCTGAAGAACAAGGAGGGCGTTCTGGCACACATGGCAAAAAGCACCGCCGCCGTCTGGTGCCCTGCTTCGATGCCGTCAAGACCGCTTTTGCCGCCAACCTCACCCCCTGCGGCGACATTGCCCACTGGACGGACCCCAAGGGCGGCTACTTCATCAGCCTGTATGTGATGCCCGGCTGTGCAAAGCGCGTGGCGGAACTGTGCAAGAACGCAGGTCTGGTGCTGACCGGTGCCGGTTCTGCCTATCCCTACCACAAGGATCCTCAGGATTCTCACCTGCGCATTGCACCTACCTATCCCAGTCTGGACGAGGTGGAAGCTGCATCCGAACTGCTGTGCGTCTGCGTGCGTCTGGCTGTTGTGGAAAAGCTGCTGGCTGATATGGCTTAAGGCTTAAAATAATTTGTATATTCTCCTCTGCGGGGCTCTTTGCAGGGCTGGCAGGGGAGTTTTATCACAGAAAGGTCGGCACGACGGCTGCTCTGTGAGGAGAGGAAACCCCGTCGGCAAAACTTGCGGTTCACAACAAAACGGCTGCGGCTGCACAGCCGCCGCTTTTGGAGGTTCCCGACTTATGAAAACTAAAGGCAAAGCATGGCAGCTGGTCGTTACCGCGCTGCTGATCGTTGTGTTTGTTTACACCGCCTTTTTTGGCGTGGCGGCAAAATACGGCGATGTGACCACCACCTATATCAAAGGTGCAAAGGATATCCGCTTTGGTGTGGATATCAAAGGCGGCGTCAACGTCACCTTTGTGTGCCCTCGGATGGCTATGATGCCACGGACGAGCAGCTGGATGCCGCCCGTCTGGTCATCGAGAACCGTCTGGTCGCCCTCAACGTGACCGACTATGAGCTGTATGTGGACAATAACTCCGACAGCCTCATCCTCGAGTTCCCGTGGCAGTCGGGCGAGACGGAGTTCGACCCCGAGTCTGCCATTCAGGAGATCGGCACCACCGCCTACCTGACCTTCCGCGAGGGTGCCAGCAAGGACGGCGAGCTGATTTTGGACGGCTCCATGGTCGAAAGCGCTTCGGCACAGTACGGTGCTGTGAGCAACGGCGGCAGCTCTGAGTATTACGTTGCCCTCAAGTTCACCACCGAGGGTGCCAAGGCCTTTGGCGATGCCACCACCAAGCTGGCCGCCGATAAGGGCAGCATCAGCATCTGGCTGGACGATGAAAACGTAAGCACGGCCACCGTCAACACCGCCATTACCGACGGACAGGCCATCATCACCAGCTCGGCGTCCAATCCCTTTACGCAGGATGCCGTGGTCAAGATGGCACGCCAGATCAACTCCGGCGCGCTGCCCTTTGCCCTGAGCGTAGACAGCTACTCCACCGTGAGCCCCAGTCTGGGCGAAAACAGCCTTGGTGCCATGGTGCTGGCAGGCCTGATCGCCTTTGCCCTCATTGTGGTGTTCATGACGGTGCTGTACCGTCTGCCGGGCTTTCTGGCCTGCATCGCGTTGGCCGGTCAGGTGGCGGCTACGCTGGCCTTTGTGTCCGGCTACTTCCCGGTGTTTGAAAGCTTTACCCTGACCTTGCCCGGTATTGCAGGTATTATTCTGGCCATCGGCATGGGCGTGGATGCCAACGTTATTACCGCCGAGCGCATCAAGGAGGAGCTGAAAAACGGTAAATCTCTGGACGGCGCACTGAAAAGCGGCTTTGCCCGCGGCCTGTCCCCCTATCATTGACGGCAACGTGACCATCGTCATCGTGGCCATCGTGCTCATGGGCGCCTTCGGCCCCTCGGATGGCCTGTTTGCTAAGGCGCTGCATTTTGTATTCTTTGCCTTCGGCCCCTCTACCGCAGGCACCATCTACGCCTTCGGCTATACGCTGCTCACCGGCGTGCTGCTGAACTTTGTGTTCGGTGTGTTCGCTACCCGTGTTATGATCCGCGGCGCAGCCGCCATCAAGGCACTGCGCAATCCGTGGCTGTACGGCGCTGCAAAGCCCGGGCAGGAGAAGGCCGAAAAGAAGCCGGTGGATTTCGTATCCCTGCGCAAAAAAGTTCCTGACCTTCTCTGCCTGCCTGATGGCAGTTATCCTGCTGTGCGCCGCGGTGTTCGGTGTGCATCTGGATACCGAGTTTACCGGCGGTGCTATGATCACCCTGTCCTACGAGGGCGGCTTTGACCAAGCCGCTGTGCAAAGACCGCTGCTGCGGCGCTGGAAAACACCGGCCTGACCCTGCAGACCGGCGAGAATGTGGCCACCGGCGACCAGACCCTGAAGATCTCCATGCCCGGCACCGAGACCGTGACCACCGAGCAGGTGGAGAACCTGCTGGATTCCTTGAATGAGAACTACCCGGACAACCAGTTTGCCCAGCTGTCTCTGAGCAACGTCAGCGCAGCCATGGGCACCAAGTTCCTGCAGAAGAGTCTGGTGGCTGTGGTGTTTGCACTGGTGCTCATTCTGCTGTATATCGCCCTGCGTTTCAAGAACATCGGCGGTCTGACCGGCGGTATGATGGCAGTGCTGGCGCTGGTCAACGACCTGATGGTGGTGTTTGGCACCTTTGTGCTGCTGCGCACCGCACTGGACGGCAACTTTATCGCCGCCATGCTCACCATCCTCGGCTACTCCATCAACGATACCGTTGTGGTGTACGACCGTATCCGTGAGAACCGCGCTCTCATGGGCAAAAAGGGCAGCTTTGAGGAGCTGGTCAACCAGTCGGTCAATCAGTCTGCCCGCCGTACCCTGATCACCACCATCACCACCGTGATGGCACTGGGTTTGTGATGTGCATCGTGGCAAAGCTCTACGGTCTGGGCAGCATCTTTACCTTTGCATTCCCGCTGATGATGGGTATGATCAGCGGTGTGTACACCTCTCTGTGCGTTTCCACCTCGGCATGGGTGCTGTGGAGCGAGCGCAGCAAAAAGAAGAACTGAGGCGGAGGAACAAAAGATGAAGTGCCCTTATTGCGGTGCGGAGGAATCCAAGGTGATCGACTCCCGCCCCACGGAAGATAACGAGCGCATCCGCCGCCGCCGCGAGTGCCTGAACTGCCACATGCGCTTTACCACCTACGAGGTGGTGGAACCAGTGCCGCTGGTGGTCATCAAAAAGGATAACTCCCGCGAACCCTTTGACCGGCAGAAGCTGTTCAACGCCATGTTGCGCGCCTGTGCCAAGCGTCCCGTCAGCTACGAAACGCTGGAACGTGCTGTCAGCAGCATCGAGCAGTCCCTGTTCAGCTCCTACGACCGCGAGATCCCCAGTGTGCGCATTGGCGTGAGCTGACCATGGAGGAACTGAAAAAAGATCGACGAGGTGGCCTATATCCGCTTCGCCTCGGTCTACCGCCAGTTTGCGGACGTGGAAAGCTTCCTTGATGAACTGAAAAAGCTTGTGGGCGACCGCAAGGAAAATCAGTAAACTATAACTTAAAAAGGACACTGCACGAAACACTGTGCAGTGTCCTTTTTGCGCATCTTAAACCAGACGCCGGGCAAGCCACTCCAGCCGCTCTACTTCTACCTGTGCGCGGCGCAGTTCGCCCAGTGCCTCCTCTGCGGCCTGCTGCTCAAGGTATCCGTCTGCCGCCCGCAGTGCCGCTTCCAGCTCCGTGTAGTCGGCCGTGCGCAGCAGATGGCTCATAGTCTCCCGCATGGTGTCGCACAGCTCTGCACCCTCGGCAAGCGCCTGCCGCGCGGTGGGGAAGTCCTTCTGCCGTACAGCCTCAAGGGCGCAGTCCAAGTCAGCCGAGATATCCTGTGCAAAACCCCTGCACCCGGTCCGCTACTGTAAAGGGATACTGCCAGCAGCGCCGCCACAATCAGGATACACGCATAGATCCGCTTCATCCTTTTCCTCCCGGCTGACGGCCTTCCTTCTTCAGCAGAAAATAGTCCTCGGTCTCGTTGCCGATAAGCAGTAAGATCTCCTGTGGCAGCACCGTGTTTGCCGTGGCGGTGCGTTCCAGCCACGCACGGTCCTTGCCGCACCAGCGCAGATTATCCTCCAGTACCTGCCCGTCCAGCACAAAGGGGATGGTGGCCTGTGTCTGCTGTACTTTCAACTGTAAATCGGAGAGGGTGGCTGCTTCCTGCTCCGGGCGCAGCGCCGCCGACAGTGTGCCGTTTGTTTCAATTACGGCGTAGGACACCCTGCGCGGGTCAAAGATATCCTTGCCGCGCAGCGCCTCCATCAGGTCAGCGGTGGTCAGCCGCAGCATCCGCAAAGCGTTCTGGTCGATCTTTCCGTCCAGAATGACCGTTTTGGGACGCCCGGAAAGAAAATTGAAGAATTTCTGGCTGCGGAAACTCACCACCGACCCCAGCAGCTCCAGTGCCGCAATGAGGAACAGCGGGATGAGGCTGGCGGTAATGGGCACATCCTCCGATTCAATGGAGATGGACGCCAGATTGGAGATCAGGATGGTGGATACCAGCTCCTCCGGCTGCAGCTCTCCCAGCTGACGCTTGCCCATCAGCCGCATGGCAAACAAAAGCAGAGACAAGAAAAATTAGCAGCAAAGTCATGGTTAAACCTCCGGTGCGTGCGCCGCAAAGCGGCAGGAGACAGCGAAAACCCCGTCTACTACGTCCAGTATGCGCACGCGCGCATCTGCACGCTGCTGGCTGCCATGGCGGAGAGCGGCTGCACCGTGCCTGCCGCTGCGGATGTCGACGCAGCGCTGCTCTCGACGCCGCAGGAGCGCGAGCTCATCAAGCAGCTCGCCATGCTCCCGGAGGAGATCCACCTCGCTGCGCGCGATTACGATCCCAGCCGCATCAACCGCTATGTGACGGAGCTGGCCGCGCGTTTCCACCGCTTCTACAATGTCTGCCGCATCAAGGACGCAGAGCCCCTCGTGCGCGACGCCCGCCTGAAGCTGGCCGATGCGACGCGCTGCGTGCTCGAGATCGGTCTGGGCATCATCGGCGTGACTGCACCGGAAAAAATGTGATTCGTACAAACACAAGCTGCCCTCTCCCGCGTATGCGGGGGAGGGCAGCTTGTTCGTATAGGCCCGAAAACGGCAACAACGTGCCGCCGGAGAGTGGCGACACGTTGCTGTCGAGAGAGCAAAAATAAGAAGAGAAAAGAAAAGAAATCGGAAGAACGTTGAGTTAATTTATTAACTAACGTGATTATTTTATAACACATTCCGTCGGCTTTGTAAAGCAAAAAGTGCGTATTTTTGCAAAATAGGCGTTTTGTCAAGAAAATATCAACCTCGCCGTCTGCTTTTGTGCACTTTGTCGTCCGCCTATGTACCCCAGAGACAGCGCACCAGCGCTGCGGCCGTGACAAAGCCGGTCACGTCGGCGACGATGGCGGCGGGGATCGCCCAGCGGCTGTGCCGGATGCCGCATGCGCCGAAATAGACCGCCAGCACGTAGAACGTCGTCTCGGTTGAGCCGAGCATGACGGCGGCGGTGCGCCCGATGCGGGAATCTGCGCCGTAGGTCTGGATGATGTCGCTTGCGGCGGCCAGCGCACCGCTGCCGCTGATCGGCCGCACGAGCAGCAGCATCGCCGTCTCCGGCGGGATGCCGAGCCAAGCCAGCACGGGCGCACACAGCCGCGTGAGCGCCTCGAGCGCGCCGGATGCGCGCAGCATGCTCACCGCCGTCAGCAGCGCCACAAGCGCAGGGAAGATGCGCATGACGGTTTTCAGCCCGTCGCGCGCGCCGTCAGTCAGCGCAGAGAACACATCCGTCCCGGTCAGCACGCCGCAGAGCCCGACACCGGCCAGCAGCAGCGGCACGGTCAGTGTCAGCAGTCCACTTACGGCCATATGCGCGCGAGCCCCCTTCCGGCCAGCAGCCCCCGCCGTGACCGAGCAGAGTGAGCTCACCCATACGGCGGGCAGAATGTCGAACGGCACGGCAGCGCCCGCTGCCTCGCGCACGGCGGCGATCGTGACCGGCAGCAGCTGGATCGAGGCTGTGTTGAGCACCACAAGCAGGCACAGCTCGTCGCTGGCGGTGTCGCCGCGCAGCTCGCGCGCCATTGCCTGGGCCGCGCGCACACCGGCCGGTGTCGCTGCGTTGCCGAGCCCGAGCAGATTCGCGCTCACGTTCATGCTCAGCGCATCGAGCGCCTGCACATCGCGCGCGGCGTGCGGGAACAGCCGCCGCAGCACAGGCCGCAGCAGCCGCGACAGCCCGCCTGCGATGCCGCAGCGCCGCATGAGCTCCATCACGCCCGACCAAAGGCAGATCATACCGCCCACCGTCAGGCAAAAATCCACAGCCTGCTGCACGCCCTGCGCCGCCGCAGCACCGAGCTGCGCACCGCGTCCGGACGCCGCGCCGAAGGCCAGCGCGACGCATATCATGCTGACCCATATCCGGGACAGTGCCATTTTGGTCGCTCCTTTCTATCAAAAAATTTAAGTTTTCGGTGATTATTCACAAAAAATAATTATGCGCAAGGGAACCAAAATATGCAAATGGTAGAAAAGCGTAAATTAGCTGTGAACGTTTGTCGAATCCGTTGACATTTTGACAACCTTTGGTATAATGCAGTTGTTGAAATGAATGATTTTGAGTCATCCTTTCCCTTATCCCATACGTATTGGAGGACACATTTATGAAATCTACCGGTATTGTTAGAAAAGTAGACGAGCTCGGCCGCATCGTGCTTCCCATCGAGCTGAGAAGAACGCTCGGCATCGAGGAGAAGGACCGCATCGAGATCTTTGTGGATGGTGAGTCCATCATCCTGCGCAAGTATCAGCCGGCCTGCATCTTCTGCGACAACGCGAAGGACATCATCAACTACAAGGGCAAGAACATCTGCCCCGACTGCATCCGCGCTATGAACGAAAAGCTCTGAGCGGAGCTGAAAAAAGTCCCCTGACCTCAGGTCAGGGGACTTTTTTGCGCCAAAAATCAAAATATTATTTTGATAGAAGATCCTGCCATCTACGCTCAGGCGTTGAGCGCCATCTGGTACAGCTCGTTTTTGCCGAAGCCGGTGTCGGCGGCGGCGAGCTTGCACGCCTCCTTGAGCGCGCGGCCCTCGCTGCGGTAGCGCGCCACGATCTCCAGCGCCTGCTCGGCCGTGACCTCGGGCTCGGAGCGCTCGGGCGCGCCGCGCAGCACGAGCACGAATTCGCCCTTCGGCGCGTTTTCGGTGAAGTGCGCCACGGCGCCGTCGAGCGTCGTGCGCAGCGTCTGCTCGTGCAGCTTTGTCAGCTCGCGCGCAAGCGTGATCTCCCGCTCGCCGCCGAACGTGTCGCGCAGGTCGTTGAGTGTGCGCAGCAGCTTGTGCGGCGCTTCGTAGAAGAGCATGGTGCGCGTCTCGCCCTGCAGCCGCTGCAGGTGCTCGCGGCGGGTTTTGCCGCTCACGGCGAGAAAGCCCTCGAAGCAAAACTGCTGCGTCGGCAAGCCGGACACGGCCAGCGCGGCGATGGCGGCGCACGGGCCGGGGATGACCTGCACGTCGATGCCCTGCTCGGCGCACTGACGCACGATGTCCTCGCCGGGGTCGGAGATGGCGGGCATGCCGGCGTCGGTCACGAGCGCGCACGTCTCGCCCGCGAGCAGCCGCGCGACGATCTTCTCGCCGCTGGCGTACTTGTTGTGCTCGTAGTAGCTCACGCACGGCTTTCTGATCTCAAAGTGGTTGAGCAGCTTTGCGGTCACGCGCGTGTCCTCGGCGGCGATGAAGTCGGCGCGGCGCAGCGTCTCCAGCGCGCGCACGGACAGGTCGCCGAGGTTGCCGATCGGCGTGCCGACCAGATACAGTGTTCCGCTCATTGTTGCGTCCTCCTGTGATAAATTCTGCAGATCTCGTCCGAGTCCGCGCCGTCGGGCGTGCACAGCGCCAGCGGCGGCGAAACGGTGAGACCCGGCTTTCCGCCGCGGCGCGCCTCGACCAGTACGAGGTTGGGCGCGGCGTCGGCCTTGTATGCCACGGTGCGCAGGCGCTTGGGCTCGAGCCCTGCGGCCGTGAGCGTGCACAGCAGCTCGCTGAGCCGCTCCGGCCGGTGTACGAGCGCGGCCGAGCCGCCCCAGCGCGTGAGATAGGCCATGACGGCGCAGATGTCCTGCATGGTGCAGGTGCGCTCGTCGCGCGCGTGCGCCCGCATCGGGTCGGGCGAGGTGTAGCCGCTGCCGGCGGCGAAATACGGCGGGTTTGCAACGACAAGGTCGAAGCTCCCGGCGGGGAGCAGCGTGCGGTGCGCGCGCAGGTCGGCGCAGAGGATCTGCGCCCGGTCGCTCAGGCCGTTTGCTCTGATGTTGTCGCGCGCGAGCTGTGCCGCGTCCGGCTGCAGTTCAATGCCGACGGCGGTCGCCTGCTCCAGCGCGCGCAGCAGCAGCACTGTCAGCACGCCCGCGCCGCAGCCGAGGTCAGCAATGCGCCGTGCGCGGCGCTGCGCCGCAAAATCGGCCAGCAGCACGCTGTCCGTGCCGAGGGCAAACCCCGCGCCGGAGCGCACAAAGCGCGGTCCGCCGGGCCACAGGTCGTCAAATTCCGGTTGGGTCATGGCGCACGCTCCTTCCGTTGCCGTCATATAGACAGAGGCGATATGCAGCTTGCATATCGCCTCATTCGTTTGCGTTGTTCTCCGAGCGGAACTCAGTCGACGGAGATCGCACCCACCGGGCAGTTCGCAGCGCAGGTGCCGCACTCCATGCAGCTGTCCGCGTTGATGACGTACTTGCCGTTGCCCTCGGAAATTGCCTCAGCCGGGCAGTTGGCGGCGCAGGTGCCGCACATGACGCAATCATCGCTGATAACAAAAGCCATTGTCGTTACCTCCTATGTTTTTCACCGGGTATCGCTACCACTGGTATGAGAGCCATTGTAGCACAAAAATCTGAAAAATCAACCGCGTTTTTCGAAATTCGAAAATGTGTGCTGATTAAAACCCGGGAAGACGTGGAAATAATACAAATCAGTTTCCCGGATTCGGCACATTCCTTGCGCCGGCCGGAGGATAATAGAGGCGTATGACCGGCGAAGGAGGCAAACGATCTATGCGCGGCAGTGAAAGGTTTACACAGCGGGCATCCACGGCGATCCGCAAGGCGCACGATGCGGCGGCGGGAATGGGGCACAGTTATGTGGGCACGGAGCATATCCTGCTCGGGATCATCCGGGAGGGGGAGGGGCTCGGTGCGCGCATTCTGGCGGACAACGCGCTTACCGATTCCGTGCTCACGCGCATGGTCACGGAGACGGTCGGGCGCGGCGTGCCCGGCACGCCCGAGCAGGGACTCAGCCCCCGCGCGCGGCACGTCATCGAGCTGGCCGCCGAGGATTCCAACCGCCTCGGTCATTGCTATGTCGGCACGGAGCACCTGCTCATGGGCATCCTCCGCGAGGCGGACAGCGCCGGGGCGCGTATCCTTGTGGCGGCGGGCGGCGACCTCAACAAGATCTATACGGACATCATGGACGTCTTCGGCCGCCCGGAGTATAAGCCCCGGCCGCAGCAGGGCGCGCCGCGCGCACAGCCGCGCCGCGCTGCCGAGACGAAAACGCTCGACCAGTACGGCCGCGACCTCACGGAGCTTGCCGCAGCCGGACGTATGGATCCGGTCATCGGCCGCGACCGCGAGATTGAGCGCGCCATCCAGATCCTCTCGCGCCGCAGCAAGAATAACCCCGTGCTCATCGGCGAGCCCGGCGTCGGCAAGACGGCGGTGGCCGAGGGACTCGCGCAGCGCATCGCCGACGGCAGTGTGCCCGAGGACCTGAAGTGCAAGCGCATCGTGAGCGTGGATCTGACGGCCATGCTTGCGGGCACAAAGTACCGCGGCGATTTTTGAGGAGCGCGTCAAATGCGTCCTGCAGGAGGTGCAGCGCTCAGGCAGCGTCATCCTCTTCATCGACGAGCTGCACACGATTGTCGGCGCGGGCTCTGCCGAGGGGCGCGATCGACGCGGCGAACATCCTCAAGCCCCCGCGCTCGGGCGCGGCGAGCTGCAGATCATCGGCGCGACGACGCTTGAGGAGTACCGCAAGATATATTGAAAGGACGCGGCGCTCGAGCGGCGCTTTCAGCCCGTGCGTATTGCAGAGCCAACGCCCGAGCAGAGCCTGCAGATCCTGCGCGGCCTGCGCGCGCGGCTCGAGGCGCACCATCGCCTGAAGATCACGGACGAGGCGCTCGACAAAGCGGTCGCACTCTCGGTGCGCTATATCGGCGACCGCTGGCTGCCGGACAAAGCCATTGACCTCGTCGACGAGGCGGCCTCGCGTGTACGGATGCAGGCGCTGGTGCAGCCCGAGCGGGTGCACGCGCTCGAGACGCAGCTCGCCGCCGCAGCGGCGGAGATGGAACGCGCCGTGCGTGCGCAGGACTTTGCGCGTGCGGCCGCCCTGCGGGAGCGTGAACAGAAGCTGCGTGCGGAGCTGCGCATGCAGCGCAGCCGCTGGGAGCAGGCCAATTCCGGCTCTGTGCGCGCCGTGACGGGCGAGGACGTGGCCGAGATCGTCTCGCTCTGGACGGGCATCCCGGTCGCGGGCATCACGTCGAGCGAGAGCCAGCAGCTGCTGCAGATGGAGGCGTCGCTGCGCCGCCGCGTCGTCGGGCAGGAGGAGGCGGTGTGCGCGGTCTCGAACGCCATCCGCCGCAGCCGCGTCGGGCTCGGCGATCCGAACCGGCCGATCGGCAGCTTTCTCTTCCTCGGACCGACCGGCGTCGGCAAGACGGAGCTTTGCCGCGCGCTTGCCGAGGCGCTCTTCGGCGATGAGCAGGCGCTCATCCGCGTGGATATGTCGGAATATATGGAGCGGCACAGCGTGTCGCGGCTCATCGGCTCGCCGCCGGGGTATGTCGGACACGAGGAGGGCGGCCAGCTCACGGAAAAGGTGCGGCGCAAGCCTATGCCGTCGTGCTCTTCGACGAGATCGAAAAGGCGCACGAGGACGTCTTCAATCTCCTGCTGCAGGTGATGGAGGACGGGCAGCTCACGGACTCGCTCGGGCGCAAGGTGAATTTCCGCAATGCGGTCGTGGTCATGACCTCGAACGTCGGGGCAAAGGCCATCACCGACAGCCGCCGCAGTCTCGGCTTTGCACAGCAGACGGGCACGGATGCGGGGCGCACGGATGCCGAGATCCGCAGCATGGTCATGTCCGATCTGAAAAAGACGTTCCGGCCGGAGTTTCTCAACCGCGTCGATGAGATCATCGTCTTTCACAAGCTCACGCGCGCCGATACCCGCCGGATCGCGCAAAAGCTCCTCGGCACGGTCAACCGGCGCATGGAGCGCGCGGGCGTGGAGCTGCGCGTGCCGGATGCGGCGCTCGATGCGCTCTCGGCGACGGGCTACGACCCCGTGTACGGGGCGCGGCCGCTGCGCCGGGCGATCCAGAGCACGATCGCCGATCAGGCGGCGGGGATGCTGCTCGACGGCTCGCTCCGGCGCGGCGATGTGGTCACGGCGCAGGTGCGGGAAGGAAAAATTGTTTTGACGAAAACGTGCGAACGTGGTATGATAACGCCCTGAATGTAATCTGGACGGAGGCGTACCCCAATATGGCACAGAATATGCAGACGGAAAACAAGGCGGTCTATCTCGACCCGTTTCGTTATAATGAGTTCGAGGGCTTCAATTCCCACAACCACATCGTCGTCACCGAGGTCGGCGACGGCACCAGCGTTGTCGAGGTCAAGCTCGCGCAGGAGAGTCTCAACCCGCTCGGTATGGCGCACGGCGGGCTGATCTTCACGCTCTGCGACGTGGCGACCGGTGTCGCCGCGCGCACCGGCGGGCGCATCACCGTGACGCTCGACAGCAACATCCACTTCCTGCGCCGCGCCAAGGACACGGAAAAGCTCGTCGCGCGCGGCTGCGTGGTCAAGGAAGGCCGCACGACCGGCCTAGTCACGGCGGAGGTGTTCAATGACGAGGGTAAGCTCATTGCGACATCGGACATGACGGTCTATTATGTGGACGAGAACACGTACACCGACCCCGCGGCACAAAAAATAAGCACGGAATAAAGAAAAAGAGACGTCTCGGAGACGTTTTTGTTCCAGCCTTCGGCGCGGATGAGCGCCGTGCCGGGGTAGTAGTGCGCGAGAATGTCGGCGTAGCCGCTGCCCTGCACCGCCATGACGTTTCGCGCCGTACTGCTCATGCCGACGCCGCGGACCAGCGTCGGCGGACGGTGAATATCCCGCCGTATGCGACGCACGTATTGCTATGCGGCTGAATGTCCGGGCGTGGCGGCTGTCCTATGAGTACCACATCCACTATGAAAGCGCCCGAACCCATGCCGGGCGGAGTATCAAGCTCACGTTGGAGGAACCCCAGGCGTGACGACCGTGACAGCTGTGACAGCTTTTCGGAGTGCGGAGGCGGTGTGTAAAACATCGTCACGGTCGTCACGGCTGTCACGGGGAGCGGGGGCGAAAGTCAAGGGGGGCATACCTGCGGGTGGAGATTGCCGCAAGGCAATACAACCCGTACCCCTTGACTTTCGGCCCACGGAAAACACTTGCCGGGCGGTGGAAAGGCCCCTGGCCTTTCCACCCTGCCCAACGGCGAGTGACAAAGTTTAGGCGGGGTGCAGGGTGCCCTTTTCAAAGGGCGGCCCTGCTGGGGGAGGCAACCGCAGTTGCCGGGGGCAAAGCCCCCACACCACCCCGTAGGGCGCAAATGCGCTTTTGATGGCCGTCAGGCTGTCAAAAGTGCTTTTGCGTTACTTTCGCAGAAAGTAACAAAGGCTCGCCGCTTGCGCGGCGGAAAAGGGAGGAGGGATTGATTTGAAAAGGACAATCAGCGCCATGGTGGGCCAAGGATCGGTGAACCATAACAGTAGAAAATTCCACGCCAAGAACACTGACCCGGAACGCTCCCACTTGAATATAACCTACTGCCAGGAGAATATCAAGGCGGTGTACCATGAACTCTTTGACGAGGCCCTGGAGCGATACAACGCCAAACAGACCAGGGCCGACAGGCGGATAGAAAACTACTATGAAAAAATCCGCTCCGGCAAGCAGGAAAAGCCGTTTCACGAAATCATCCTGCAAGTGGGCAATCGAGATGATATGAGCGCCGACAGCGAGGAGGGACAGCTTGCGGCAGCGGTTTTGGACGAGTACATGAAGGGCTTTCAAGAGCGCAACCCCCAACTCCGGGTGTTCTCGGCCCACCTCCACATGGACGAGGCTACGCCCCATCTGCACATTGACTTTGTACCATTCACCACCGGGAGCAAGCGAGGGCTGGACACGAGGGTATCTTTGAAACAGGCGTTAGCGGCCCAGGGTTTCCAGGGCGGCACCAGAGGCGACACGGAGTGGAGCCAGTGGGTGCGCTCGGAGAAAGAGCAGCTTTCCCTTGTGATGGAGCGCCACGGGATAGAGTGGGAGGACAAAGGCACCCACGACAAGCACCTGTCTGTGCTGGACTACAAGAAAGAGCAGCGGGCAAAGGAGATCGCCGTTCTGGAGACGGTCAAGGCGGAGAAAGAAAACCAGGTGGAGAGCCAGGAGCGGCGGCTCAAAGAACTTGCCCCGGCGGTGAAAAATATGGAGCGGTTGGCAGCGGATTTCTCCGCCAATCCGGAGGAGATTTTGCCGGAGCCGGGAACGCTGGAAACAGGCCGGGCCTACCGAGAGAAAAAGGCAAAGCCCCTGCTGGCCCAAATCGTCAAGGTGCTGCGCTCCCTGTATCTGGCCTATGTGGAGCTGAAATCCAAATTTGAGCGTCTGCAAGGGGACTATGGCCGGGTGAGGGAGAGCAACATCCGCCTGTCTGATCGATTGCAGGAGGTCAAGTTGGAAAACAAGGCCATGCGGCAAGTCTCCGCTGACTATGAGCGGGTCAAAAGGGCCTTTGGCCCAGAACAAGTGGACAGAATATTAGAGGCAGCTTACCAGCAGGAACATGCCGAAAAGGAACGGAAACGGGCCGCAAAGTCAAAAATTCGGATAGACGCACGATAATCACCAAAACCGGAGGGTATTCCAGTGAATACCCTCCGATTTTATTTGGGGAATCGGGTAAAATAATTTCTTGTTTTTTAGAGCGCACTATGATATACTGTTATTATCCTGATTTGAGGAGTCTACCAAATATGCGGCAAGGTATTCTTAAATAAAATTTGATAATGGGCGCAAAAATGCTTGCCCCTTGCAGGGGCTTGGTTTTTGTACCCAATTTAAGAATACTTTTGCCTTTTAAGCAAATATCGTGACGGACAGCAGCTTATGTAAGCCGTGTGTGTTTTTGTGTGTCCGAAGTCATGATCCCCAGCGGTAAAAGTATTAGCCGCTGGGGATTTTTGCGCCCATTTGGGCCTTGCATGGAGGATAGACATGAATATAATCAATATCGGGATTCTTGCCCATGTAGACGCCGGCAAGACGACACTGACAGAAAGTCTGCTGTATGCCAGCGGAGCCATTTCAGAACCAGGGAGCGTCGAAAAAGGGACAACGAGGACGGACACCATGCTGTTGGAGCGGCAGCGTGGGATTACCATTCAAACGGCAGTCACTTCTTTCCTGTGGCACAGATGTAAAGTCAACATAGTGGATACGCCCGGCCACATGGATTTTTTGGCGGAGGTGTACCGCTCTTTGGCCGTTTTAGATGGGGCTATCTTGGTGATCTCCGCTAAAGATGGTGTGCAGGCCCAGACCCGTATTCTGTTCTATGCCCTGCGGAAAATGAACATTCCCACCGTTATCTTTATCAACAAAATCGACCAGGCTGGCGTTGATTTGCAGAGCGTGGTTCAGTCTGTTCGGGATAAGCTCTCCGCCGATATTATCATCAAGCAGACGGTGTCGCTGTCCCCGGAAATAGTCCTGGAGGAAAATACCGACATAGAAGCATGGGATGCGGTCATCGAAAATAACGATGAATTATTGGAAAAGTATATCGCAGGAGAACCAATCAGCCAGGAAGAACTTGCGCAGGAGGAACAGCAGCGGGTTCAAGACGCCTCCCTGTTCCCAGTCTATCATGGCAGCGCCAAAAAGGGCCTTGGCATTCAACCGTTGATGGATGCGGTGACAGGGCTGTTCCAACCGATTGGGGAACAGGGGGGCGCCGCCCTATGCGGCAGCGTTTTCAAGGTTGAGTACACCGATTGCGGCCAGCGGCGTGTCTATCTACGGTTATACAGCGGAACGCTGCGCCTGCGGGATACGGTGGCCCTGGCCGGGAGAGAAAAGCTGAAAATCACAGAGATGCGTATTCCATCCAAAGGGGAAATTGTTCGGACAGACACCGCTTATCAGGGTGAAATTGTTATCCTTCCCAGCGACAGCGTGAGGTTAAACGATGTATTAGGGGACCAAACCCGGCTCCCTCGTAAAAGGTGGCGCGAGGACCCCCTCCCCATGCTGCGGACGACGATTGCGCCGAAAACGGCAGCGCAAAGAGAACGGCTGCTGGACGCTCTTACGCAACTTGCGGATACTGACCCGCTTTTGCGCTGCGAAGTGGATTCCATCACCCATGAGATCATTCTTTCTTTTTTGGGCCGGGTGCAGTTGGAGGTTGTTTCCGCTTTGCTGTCGGAAAAATACAAGCTTGAAACAGTGGTAAAGGAACCCTCCGTCATTTATATGGAGCGGCCGCTCAAAGCAGCCAACCACACTATCCATATTGAGGTGCCGCCCAACCCGTTTTGGGCATCCATAGGACTGTCTGTTACACCACTCTCGCTTGGCTCCGGTGTACAATACGAGAGCCGGGTTTCGCTGGGATACTTGAACCAGAGTTTTCAAAACGCTGTCAGGGATGGTATCCGTTACGGGCTGGAGCAGGGCTTGTTCGGCTGGAACGTAACGGACTGTAAGATTTGCTTTGAATACGGGCTTTATTACAGTCCGGTCAGCACGCCGGCGGACTTCCGCTCATTGGCCCCGATTGTATTGGAACAGGCATTGAAGGAATCGGGGACGCAGCTGCTGGAACCTTATCTCTCCTTCATCCTCTATGCGCCCCAGGAATACCTTTCCAGGGCTTATCATGATGCACCGAAATACTGTGCCACCATCGAAACGGCCCAGGTAAAAAAGGATGAAGTTGTCTTTACTGGCGAGATTCCCGCCCGCTGTATACAGGCATACCGTACTGATCTGGCCTTTTACACCAACGGGCGGAGCGTATGCCTTACAGAGCTGAAAGGATATCAGGCCGCTGTCGGTCAGCCGGTCATCCAGCCCCGCCGTCCAAACAGCCGCCTGGACAAGGTGCGCCATATGTTTCAGAAGGTAATGTAAAGATACATAATCGTCAAGACGGCAACAATCAGAAGTTATGGAGGGTAACAATGGAATATAGTAAGGAAGATTTAATGGAAGCAAAAAAGCAAATTTGGGGAGTGGGAGAGAACATGGGAACAGAGGAAAGTAAAAATCTGGGAGGAGAACGCACAATTTTGGGATAATGCAATGGGTGACGAATCTAATGAATTTCACAGAGAGGTAGTGCGTCCCAAAGTAACGGAACTTCTATCTCCTAATCCTGCGGATTACATTTTGGATATTGCGTGTGGCAATGGAAATTATTCTTCGTATCTTGCACAAAGAGGCGCTTCGGTTGTCGCTTTTGATTACAGCAAAAAAATGATAGAATTGGCTAAAAGACGGCAATCACAATATGCAAAACAAATTGAATTTTGTGTGGCGGATGCGACCGATAGAAAAAGTATATTAGAATTAAAAAGAAATCGAGCCTTTACGAAAGCAGTTTCTAATATGGCAATTATGGATATTACGGATATTGAACCACTTCTTATGGCTGTTTATGAACTGTTGCAGGAAAGCGGAATTTTTGTCTTTGCAACGCAACACCCTTGTTTTGTCACGTTGACTGAAAAATATATGACACCGCACAGTTACTATGATATAGCGATTGAAGGGCAACCGAAAGAGCAGATTTATTATCATCGTTCCATACAAGATATTTTTAACCTTTGTTTTAGAGCTGGATTTGTCATTGATGGATTTTATGAAGAATGTTTTAAAACCAACAAAGAAATTCCTATGGTAATGATAGTAAGGCTTAAGAAGGTAAAACGTGATAGCTTAAAATAAATTCAAGTTTGTCGGGTAAATAGCAAACCCAGCCGAGCCAGTCAACGGTCAAGATGAACGGCGCATATGCGCAGCCGTTGACAGCCCCGCCCGCCTTTGCTGGTAGGCAATCAAGGGGCGACAGCAAGAAGTGCCACCGCCCCGCACTATTATTCAGAAAGGGGAATTTCCATGACCGACCAGATAGCCTATCAAGAATATATCCAGCGCAGGTACAACGCC
>VOFJ01001103.1_pt1 | contig 23464 bp, 53 predicted proteins | sample 5384081 | NCBI WGS metagenome assembly VOFJ01 (sample SAMN12384729, study PRJNA508395) | human gut metagenome | isolation source: healthy gut I | host: Homo sapiens | reverse complement strand
GCTTTTTATGTAGAAATGAAGAAGATATTCAAAAATGTCATTGATGAAATTATAGATAGATTTGGAAACATGCCAAAAGAATTAGAAAATTTAATTGATATAGCAAAGAATAAAATATATATCAAAGAAATTAGATATAGAAAAAATTGCAAGTAGAAAAAATGCAGTAGTATTTACATTTAAAAGCAAGTAGTAGTGAAGATAAATTTAAAATAGATATAGCACAATTGGTAAAGAAATATGGAACAAAGATAAAATTCTCAGCTGGAATAAAAGCCAATGATAACATTAGATATAGGAACAAGTAGTGAAAGAAAAGTTTTAAATGATACTACAGAATTTGTTAAATATTTATTAGGTTAAATTTATGTTTTGGAGGAATAAAAATAATGCAAGTAATATCAAGTAAAGATAATGAATTAATAAAACACATAAGAAAAGCTAAAAGGAAAAAAAAAGAAAGAGATGCAAGTAATGAATATTTGGTAGAAGGAATTAAAATAGTAAAAGAAGCAATCCAAGAGAATGCTAAAATAAAACAAATAATCTTATGTGATGATTGCGAAAAAACAGAAAGTATACCAAAAGACTTGATGTATGAAATTGCTAAACATAACTGTATATATGTAACAAGTAAACTTTTTAAATATATATCTGAAGTGCAAGAGCCTCAGGGAGTGCTTGCTGTTATAGAAAAAAAACAATGGAGATAAAACAATTGATTATACACAAGATATTATTGTAGCATTAGATGATGTTCAAGATCCTGAAATTTAGGAACAATCCTTAGAACTGTTGACAGTGTTGGAGTAAACCAAATATTGGTATCAAAAGGAACAGCAGATAGCTATAATCCAAAAGTAGTACGTTCAACAATGGGAGCAATCTTTAGAGTTAAAATAATAGAATGTGAGGACTTGAAAAAAAACTTTAAAAGAAATAAAAAAACACAAATTTAAAATAGTAGTATCATCACTTCAAACAGAAAATACAATATATGATATAAATTACTATAAAAAAGTAATAATTATAGGAAATGAAGCAAATGGAGTGGAACAACAAATACAAGACATAGCAGACGAAAAAATAAAAATACCAATGATTCGGAAAAACAGAAAGCTTAAATGCATCAGTAGCAACAGGAATTATTTTGTATGAATATGTGAGACAGAAGGGACAGGTCTAAAATGTCCCATGAATTTTGTCGAATCATATAAAAAAAAATACAAAAAAAAAGACATAAATTGACATGAAAATGGGACATTTTAGACCTGTCCCTTCTGTCTTAAAGGAGAATAAAATATGAAGTTAGATATAGTAATGGTAGAACCAGAGATACCACAAAATACAGGAAATATAGCAAGAACTTGTGCAGCGATTGGAGCAAAGTTACATTTAGTGCATCCACTAGGATTTGATATATCTGAGAAGGCTGTTAAAAGAGCAGGATTAGATTATTGGGATAAAGTTGAGATAGAAGAACATGAAAGTTTTGAAGAGTTTTTAAAGAAATATAAACCTGAAGAAAATAATATGTTTTTTGCTACAACTAAAGGAAAACATGTATATTCAGATCCAGATTATAGCGGTATGAATGAAGTGTTTATATTGTTTGGAAAAAAGAGACAAAAGGATTGCCAGAAGATATTTTACAAAAAGTATATTAATCAGACAATTAGAATACCAATGAGGCATACATTGCGTTCATTAAATTTATCAAATTCAGTAGCAATTGTAGCATTTGAAGTTTTAAGGCAAAAAAAGATTTTGAACAGTTGGAAGAAATAAGCAGTTATTTTGATTAAAATATAAGTACGAATGTAATACATATAGAACATAATTGTCGAATTTTTTGCGATGAAAAATTAGTGAAAAACAGGAAAAAAAGCTTGGATTTTTCCTGTTTTTGTGGTTTAATATATTTAAGGTGATTTCAAAATAATTTAAATCATAATTTATTTTTTTTTAGAAATTTTAATTCTATTTTTAAATTCGAAAATTCAATCTAATTACCAAGAAATAAAAAATAAGGAGGTGGTATACAGGCTATATAAGAAAAATACATTTTACTAATTAATAAATATTGACATTCACATCAAAAAACAATATAATAGGGAGGAGAGATTTGAAAGTATTTACATACAAAAACTACATTAAATGTATACATACTTTAAGACTAAATGCGATTTTTCAATTAGCAGAGGAAAATGCTAATTATAACATAAATCGAAACAAAATTAATAACAGACATGACAAATTAATAAAAAAATATCCTAAAAGATGAAAAAAAGAAATGAGAAAATTTATAAATGATTTTCTTGAACCTAATGAAAAAAATACAAAGTCAAGACCTTATAAAATATACTAATAGTTATATTACAAAAAAGTATAAATCAAAAGAAGCGGACATAGTTTATAGGCTAAAAAGCAAAGAAGTATTTTTTTAGTAGAACATCAATCAAAAATTGAATAACAATATGCCATATAGAATTCTAAATTATTGTATAGATATTATCCAAGAATGGAAAAAGTCAAACAAAATAAATCAAAATACAAGATATCCAATTATTGTTCCAATTATTATTTATACAGGAAATGAAAAATGGAAAATACCAAAAAATATTTAAAGAAAAGCAAATATCTGATTATGTATTCGAAAATTACAAAATAGACTTAGAATATAATTTGATTGAAATAAACAAATTATCTAAATCATTTTTATTGCAAAAACAAAGCTTATTTGGTTATGGAATGATAATAGAAAAATCGAAGAATAAACAAGAACGAAAAAGAAAATCTAGAGCTGATTGTAAAACATGCGAAAAATAAAAAAACAGTTGTATGAGATAAGTGATATAATATATTATTTGCTAAATGATACATTGGAAGAAGTAACCAAAAATGAATTACTAGAAAAAATTAGAAATTAAAATAAAGAAAAGGAGATATTATGAGTGATTTATATGAAAAGACTAGTAAATGAAAATCGAGAAATGATAAGGAAGGGAAAAAAAAGAAGGCAAAATAGAAGGCAAAATAGAGGGAAAATTAGAAGTGGCAAAAAGATTAATAAAAAAAAAGGAATAGATGAAAAAAATAATAATAGAAAGTACTGAAATTAATAAAGAAGAATTGCTAAAGCTAAAAGAAAGAAGTATTATAAATAAAATTACACTTTTAAATTTATTTAAATTAAAAAACAAGATATTAAACAAGAATGTTTTCTGTATCATACAGGAGACATTATTTTTATACTATTAGATTAATTTTTAGCAAAAAAAGAACTCCTTATATATATTTTACATAAAATATATTAGAAAAAAATATGAGGAGGAATGAAATGGAAAATATTTTAGAGGTAAAGAATATAGGCAAAAAATATCAAAATAAAGAAGGAGAAATATTAGCCCTTAAAAATGTAAATTTTAGAGTAAAAAGGGCGAATTTGTAAGTATTATAGGACCAAGTGGATGTGGAAAATCCACACTATTATCAATTATTGCAGGACTAGAAGAAAAAAAACAACAGGAGAAATATACATAGAAGGAGAAAAAGTAAATGGAATTTCTAGCAAAATAGGATATATGTTACAAAGGGATTGTTTACTAGAATGGAGAAATATTTTAAGCAATACAATGTTTGGACTAGAGGTAAAAGGAAAAAATGATAATGTAAATAAAGAATATGTATTAGAATTACTAAAAAAATATAATTTATACGAATTTAAAGATAAATATCCATCAGAATTATCAGGAGGAATGAGACAAAGGGTAGCACTTATTAGAACACTTGCAGTAAAACCTAAAATCTTATTATTAGATGAAGCATTTTCAGCTTTAGATTACCAGACTAGAATAATGGTTACAAATGATATTTATTATATTTTAAGAAAAAGAAAAAATCACAGCAATTATTGTAACACATGATATTTCAGAAGCAATTAGTATGTCAGATAGAGTGTTAGTATTAAGCAGGAGACCAGGGACAATAAAAAGATATTCATAAAATTAATTTTGGTATAGAAAATAGAACGCCAATAAATTGTAGAGAAAGCCCAAAATTTAGTCAATACTTTAATACTCTATGGAAGGAGTTGGGAGTAGATGAATAAAACAATAATTTCAAAAAAGATAGAAAAGAATATTTAAGAAAAATTAAAAAAAAAGAAAATATTTAATTTTATTAACACAAATATTAATACTTGTATCTTTTTTTAGGAATATGGGAAATTTTAGCTGATAATGGTATAATAGACAGTTTTATAACAAGCCAGCCAAGTAAAATATTTGCAACCTTTATGAATTTGACTTCAAATGATTTATTAAAACATATAGGAGTTACAGTATATGAAACAGTAGTAGGATTTTTAGTAGGAACAACTTTAGGAATAGCAATAGCAATTATTTTATGGTGGTCTAATTTTTTGTCAAAAGTTGCAGAACCATATTTAGTTGTATTAAATAGTTTTTACCTAAAGTAGCACTTCGGACCAATAATTATTATTTGGGTTGGAGCAGGAACACCAGCAATTATTGTTATGGCAGTAGCAATTTCTTTGATTGTAACAATATTAGAAAACCTAAATGGCTTTTTAAGAACTGATAAAGAAATAATTAAAATGGCAAAAAAACGTTTAAGGCAAGTAAATTTCAAATACTAACAAAAATTATTATTCCAGCCAATATATCAACATTTATAAATTCACTAAAAGTTAATATTGGACTTTCTTTGGTTGGAGTTATATCTGGAGAATTTTTAGTATCAAAAGCAGGATTAGGATATTTAATTGTGTATGGAGGGCAAGTATTCAAATTAGACTTAGTTATGACAAGTGTTATTATATTAGAATTGTAGCTGGAATAATGTATTTAGCAGTGTTGTTACTTGAAAAATTTATAGTAAAATCAAGAAATGCTTAATAAAATTCACACCTTTTTATTATAAACATAAAATATATAAAATAAAAAAAGGAGGTGTAATTTTAAAATGAAAAAAAGAACTATAACTTACATCATAGTAATACTTATCATGCTAGTAATAGCAATAGGAGTATTTATAACAAAAAAACATAATGAAAATGCTGAAGAACTAAAAACTATAAAAGTCAACGAAGTAACACGATCGATATTTTATGCACCGCAATATATAGCAATAAACAATGGATATTTCAAAGAAAAGGGATTAAATATAGAATTAACAACAGGTCAAGGTGCAGACGCTGTTATGACAGCAGTTTTAAGTAATCAATCTGACATAGGATTTGCAGGACCAGAAGCATCAATATATGTATACAATCAAGGAAAGGAAGATTATACACAAGTATTTGCACAAATGACCAAAAAAAGATGGATCGTTTTTAGTTTCAAGAACGAATACAGATAATTTTGATTGGAAAGATTTAAAGGGGGAAAACGATAATACCAGGAAGAAAAGGTGGAGTACCTTATATGACATTAGAATATGTTCTAAAAAAAAAAAAATAATGGAATTGACCCTAAAAAAAAGATGTAACTTTAGATGATAGTATTAAATTTGACTTAATGGCTGGAGCCTTTGCAAGTGGTAATGCAGATTATGTTACATTATTTGAACCAACTGCATCTATGACAGAAAGTCAGAAAAAAAGGATATGTAGTAGCTTCTGTTGGAGAAGCAGCAGGTGAAATACCATATACAGCATATTTCGCTAAAAAAGTTATATAGCAAATAATGAAGATACTATACAAAAATTTACAGATGCAATTTATCAAGGAGAAAAATGGACAAAAAGAACATACAAGCAAAGAATTAGCAGAAGTTATTACAAATTTCTTCCCAGGAACAGATATAGAAATGTTAACAGCGGCAATTCAAAGCTATAAAGATATAGATGCATGGAATGATACACCATATTTAAAAGAAGAAGCATTTAATAGATTACAAGAAGTAATGAAAAGTGCAGGAGAATTAAGTCAAAATGCTCCATATGACAAAATTGTTAACAATAAATATGCTGAAAATATAAAAAAATAAACTGAAAAATAGCATAATTCAATTTAGAAAAAAAGTGAATTATGCTATTTTTATATTATAGGAAAGTTCTCCGAACTTCCTATAATATAAATACTTTAAAATTTTTCAAAAACATAGAATAATCAAAAACAACGAGATAAATCGAGAATTAATAAATAAACATTTACATATACTACAAAACGAGATTTTGACAACTAGAACTTATAATGATAAATTTACAAATGAGAAAGGACGTGAAAGAATGAAAATAATAGAAGCAAATATTGACTATAAATTAATAGGTGAAAGAATAAAGGAAGCGAGAAGGAAAAAGCAGGATTATCACAAGAAAAAAATTAGCAGAAATGATTGATGTTACAACAGTATATGTTAGCAAAATAGAAAGAGGAGGACAAATAAATTTAAAAAAGATTATCTCAAATGTCAATAGCGTTAAATGTTCCAATAGAAAAAATACTAAATGGAACAACAATGGAAAATGAAAATTATTTAAATAAAGAATTTCAGGAATTATTAGATAAATGCTCAAAAGATAAACAAAGATTAATATATAATATTGCAAAAATTGTATCTGGTATAAAATTTGCGTAGAAAGCATTTATAAGCTTTACAAAAACATAAAAAAATAGTATAAACTATTTCTATGAAAAGTACTATTAAAATCAGGTATGGTATGCCGTTTTATAAACTATACCTGTTTTTTAAATGGACTAAGAAAGGTGATAATAAATGTATTTAAAAAGATTAGAATTGCAAGGATTTAAATCTTTCGCTGATAAAACTATATTAGAATTCATGCCAGGAATTACAAGTGTAATTGGACCAAATGGATCAGGAAAAAGTAACATATCAGACAGCATAAGATGGGTGCTTCGGAGAGCAAAGCATGAAATCATTAAGAGGAACAAAGTCATTAGACATTATTTTTTGCAGGAACCCAAAATAGAAAATCATTAGGATTTGCAGAAGCCTCACTAGTATTTGATAATTCAGATGGAGCGTTACCAATTGAATATACTGAAGTAACAGTAACAAGAAAGATTTATAGAAGTGGAGAAACAGGATATTATATAAATAAAGTACCTTGTAGGCTAAAAGATGTATTAGAATTATTTATGGATACAGGAATTGGAAAAGATGGATATTCAATTACAGGACAAGGAAAAATTGATGAAATATTAAGTAATAAATCAGAAGATAGAAGAAATATATTTGAAGAAGCAGCAGGAATAGTAAAATATAGAACAAGAAAGCAAGAATCAGAGAAAAACTAGAACGTACAAAGCTAAACTTACTTAGAATTAATGACATTTTAACAGAAATAGAAACAAATATAGAACCATTAAAAAATCAGGCAGAAAAAGCTAAAAGATATCTAGATTTAAGAGAAGAACTAAAAAAGTATTGAAATAGGCTTATTTATATATAACATAGAAAAATATAAATCAACTTTAGAAGAAATTATAAAAGATGAAGAAATTTATACAAATCAATGTAATGACGAAGAAGGCAGATTAGAAAGAATCAAACAATTAAAAGAAGAATTACAAAATGATATAGATGATATTACAGTCAAAATAGAAGAAATGTCAAATATAGATTTGAAAGTCAAAAAAGAAATTGAAATGTTAAATTCTGATATAAATGTAGCTGATACAAGAATTTTAAACAACAATGAAAATAAAAAGTAGATTTGAAAAAGAAATAGAAGAAGCACAAAATAGACTAGAAGAATTAAAAAAGGAAATTGAACAAAAACAAGAAAAACAACAAAATTTAAAACAAAACAAAGAGAAGTTTGAAAAAGAATTAAAAGAAAAAGAAGAAGAGCTAGCTAATCTTACAAAGAAACTTTCAAGTAAAGAATTAGAAATAGAAAATTATAAATTACAAGTAGAAGCTAATATAGACAAAAAATATGAATTACAATCAGAAATAAATAGTAAAGAGATAAATTTTTTGATAATTATGAAAAAAAGGCAAGCACAAATAAAAAGTGAAGTAGCATCTCATATTTCAGAATTAGATAGTACAAGATTACAGAAAGAAGACATAGCAAAAAGAATTTTATGAAATTGATTCAAAAAAAAGAAATAAAATTGTATCAAGTTTAGAAGAGATTAATAAGAAAAGAGAAGAAGCTGACAAAAAATCAAAGCTTATGAAGATGAGATAAATAGATATCAAAGTGAAATAAGAATAAAAAAAGAATCAAGATTAAAATTTTAATTGAAACAGAAAAAGAAAAAGAAGGATATATAAAAAGTGTAAAAAATCATTATTAAAAAGATTGTGAAAATATTAAAGAACTAGGAAAAGGAATGCATGGAGTTTTAGCTAATATAATAGAAGTCCCAGAAGAATACCAAACAGCAATAGAAATGTGTTTAGGAGCAAGTCTACAAAATATAGTAACAGAAACAGAAGAAGATGCAAAAAAAAATTAGTACAACATTTAAGAAAAAAACAATTTAGGAAGAGCATCATTCTTACCAATTACATCTGTAAGAGGTAGAAAGCTAGATAAAATAAAAAGGACATGAAAAAAAGGTGTAGTAGGTATTGCAGCAGACATAGTTAAATTTAATAAAAATATGAACAAATTGTATTAAACTTATTAGGAAGAACTGTTATAGTAGACAACATGGAAACAGCAATTAAAGTGGCTAAACAAAATGGATATACATTTAGAATTATAACAATTGAAGGAGATGTAATTAATCCATCAGAGCAATTACAGGAGGATCTGTAGCAAAGAAAACTGTTAATATTTTGGGAAGAGGAAGAGAAATTGAAAAATTAGAAAAAAGAAACTAAAAAGTTAAGAGAAAAAGTTGTAGAATTAGAAAAAGAAAAACAGGAATATGAAAGATCAATGGAGGATACTTTTGAAGGAGCAACAAGTTTAGAAAAAGAATTACAAGAAATTGATATTACATATGCAACAGAAAAAACAAAAAAATTAGTTTCAATTGAAGAAAATATTGCTAAAATAGAACAAAGAGTAAACAAACTAAAAGAAGAACAAGCAAATATAGAAAAAAGAAAAAGAACAAACAATTTTAAGAAAGCAAGAAACACAAAAAGAAATAGAAAATTTAACAGAAGAAACAGATAAATTAAATAAAAAGTAATAAGCGAATTTGCAGATTTAAATAAAGATAATCAAAAATATGCAGATGATTTAAATTTTGATATTACAAACTTAAAAATATCAGTATCATCTTTTGACGAAAGTGAAGCTTCAATCCAGGAAATACAAGAAAGAATAAATGTAGAAATAGAAAATACAAATAAAAAGTATAGAGAATAAACAAAGACAAATAGAGCAAATAAAAACAAGATAACTTTAACTTAGAAAAATCAAAAGAAGAAATAAAAGAGAAAAATTAATGACATAAAAAAAAAAAGAAGTAGAAAATAGCGGAGTAAAAATAGAACAATTAAAAACACAAAGAGTAGAAAAAAAATGAAAAATTAAAGAAACAAGAAAATGAAATTACAGAAAAATTTAAAACAATTGAAGATTTAAAAGCTCAAATTGTTAAAATTGATGTAAAGAAAACTAAGATTGAAGAAGATATAAATACTATAATTAACAAAATGTGGGAAGAATATGAATTAACTCCAAATGCAGTAAAACATTATAAAAACCAGAAAATGTAGCATTAACACAGAAAAATGTAAATAATTTGAGAAAAGATTTACGAGAATTAGGAAGTGTAAATATAGACTCAATAGAAGAATATAAAACAATGAAGGAAAGATATGACTTTATGTGTGAACAAAGAGTTGATTTAGAAGATACAATGTCAAAACTAAGAAAGATTATTAATGATATGACAGCAACAATGAAAGAACAATTTAAAACTCAATTTGAAATTATTAATAAGAATTTTGCAGAAGTATTTAAGGAATTATTTGGTGGAGGAAATGCATCGTTAAAATTAGAAGATGAAAAGAAAATATACTAGAATGTGGAATTGAAATAACAGTTCAACCACCAGGAAAAAACTTCAAAATATGATGCTATTATCAGGAGGAGAAAAAGCATTTACAGCTATTGCATTATTATTTGCTATATTGAAAAATAAATCCAGCGCCATTCTGTGTATTAGATGAAATAGAAGCAGCATTAGACGATGTAAATGTTTATCGTTTTGCAGAGTATTTAAAGAAGTTCTCAAAAAACACACAATTTTTAGTAATAACACATAGAAAGGGAACAATGGAAGCAGCAGATACAGTATATGGAGTTACTATGGAGGAAAATGGTATTTCAAAATTATTATCTATGAAATTAAAATAATGAAATTTAATATTAAACAACAAATCTTACTACTCCTATTAAAACAAGCAAAATACCAGAAATAACAGACCAAATATTATCAGGCAAATTACTTAAAGCGATGTAACTTTTTCCCTAACATATTTCCAATACTTAAAAAAACAAGTTGAAAAAATGGATATAAATACAGGAAAAAGAAAAAGAGCTAACACCAATAATACTTCCAAAAGCTCCTATGCAAAAGCAATCCAAAGAAAGAGCAAATCCTAAAAAATAAAGCTTCCTTACTATCTATAGAATGAGAAGAATCTAAATCTGATGAAGTAGGATTTTTAATAATTTTAATAGTAATACCTAAAAATTCAATAAAAAAAACTATAAATCTTTTCATTATTTTTTGCAAATAGGCTCAGAAGATGCTAAATTCTGAGTCGTATTTTTTTTTATCTTTATGTATAGCTTGAAAACACACAAAGAGACCCATAGCAATTAAAATGAAATTTCCAATTAATTTTGTAGCAAAATCAGAAAAAATATTTTTTTAAAATATCACCAAAACAGACAGATAAGAATGAAATAAAAAAATGAAATTACAAATAAGACAATTTTAGCCATATAAGAAATTCTTGTATTTTTAATACCATATGTAATTCCAATCCCAAGAGAATCTATACCTACTAGAAAGTGCTAAAATTAATGAGTTAATAAACATAATAATACCTCCTTAAAGTATAATATGTCGAAAAAAGAATATTGATATTATTAATATAAAATTATTAAGTAAAATTTATAAATTGTCATAAACAAAGTACAAGCCACATAGAATGAAAGTATAAAAAAAATACAAAGGAGAGAAAAATATGTGGGAAACTTTAAGAAAAGAAGAAATTTTTAAATTATTAAAAACAGATAGAAGAAGTGGTATAACAAAAAGAGCAAGTAATAGAAAGAAGACAAAAAATATGGTGGAAATAAGTTAGAAGACAAGCCAAAAAGAAACAATGTTTATAAAATTTATAAAAGCAATTCAATGATTTTATGATTATTATATTAATATTAGCATCCATTGTATCTGCAGGAATTTCATATATACAAGGCGAAAATGATTACATAGATTCAATTATTATAATAGCTATTGTAATATTAAATGCTATAATGGGGAGTAGTACAAGAATTCAAAAGCAGAAAAATCAATAGAGGCATTAAAAAGAAATGACACCTCCAAAAAGCAAAAGTAATAAGAAACAATATAACAATAGAAATAAATGCAGAAGAATTAGTACCAGGAGACCTAATTATATTAGAAGCAGGAAATTACGTACCAGCAGACTGTAGATTAATAGAAAGTCATAACTTAAAAATAGAAGAATCTAGTTTAACAGGAGAAACTGAAGCAATTTTAAAAGACTCAGATATGATATGCAAAAAAAAGATATTCCATTAGGTGACATGTTAAATATGGCTTTTATGAGTAGCATTGTAGTAAATGGACATGCAAAAAAGCAATTGTTACAGAAACAGGAATGAATACCAGAGTAGGAAAAATAGCAAATATGATTATACAAGATGAAGCACCAGAAACACCTATTCAAAAGAAATTGAGTCAAGTAGGAAAAATATTAGGAATAATATGTTTAGCAATATGTTTAATTATATTTGTAATAGGATTAATAAAAAAATATAGATCCTATGGAAATGTTTATGACATCAGTAGGGCTAGCAGTAGCAGCTATTCCAGAAGGATTACCAGCGATTGTAACAATAATGTTATCACTAGGTGTTACAAAAATGGCAAAGAATAATAGCATTATTCGAAGATTGCCAGCAGTAGAGACATTAGGAAGTAGTAAAGTTATTTGTTCAGATAAAACAGGAACATTAACAAAAAAAATGAAATGACAGTAGTGGAAGTAAAATCAAATAATTCAGAGTTTGCAATAGAACTTTCTACGATGTGTACAGATTGTGATATTTTATATAAAAATGGCAAAATAGAAGTAAGTGGAGAGCCTACTGAAGTGGCATTAGTACAAAATGGATTAAAAAAATAACAAAAATAAAACAGAATTATATCATAATATGCCAAGAATAAATGAAATTCCTTTTGATTCTAACAGAAAGATGATGACAACAATCCATAAAATTGGAAATAAATATAGAATCATAACAAAAAAAGGTGCGCCAGATGTTTTATTAAACAAATGTCAAAATTCAATAGGAGAAAAACAGAAACTTCAAAGAGAAAATTTACAAATGGCAGAAAGGGCCTTAAGAGTAATAGCAGTAGCATATAAAGATTTAGAATATATGCCAAGTAAAATAGATTCAGATAATATAGAAAACAACTTGAATTTTGTAGGATTGATAGGAATGATAGACCCACCAAGAGAGGGAGTAAAAGAAGCAGTAAGAACTTGCCGACGAGCTGGAATAAAAACTGTTATGATAACAGGAGATCATATAGCAACAGCTAAAGCAATTGCAAAAGAATTAAATATATTAGGTGCTCAAGATAAAGCAATTACAGGTCAAGAATTAGATAAAATACCACAAAACAAATTAGAAAAGGAAATAGCAAAATTATTCTGTATTTGCAAGAGTAACTCCTGAACATAAAGTAAGGATTGTAAAAGCTTGGCAAAGTACAGGGGCAGTAGTAGCAATGACAGGGAGATGGAGTAATGACAGTCCAGCATTAAAAAAATGCTGATATAGGAATTGCAATGGGAAAAAACGGAACAGATGTAGCAAAAAATGCTGCAGACATGGTTTTAACAGATGATAATTTTGTAACAATTGTAAAAAGCAGTAAAACAAGGAAGAAATATTTATGATAATATAAAAAAAAGCAATTCATTTCTTAATTGCAACAAACATTGGAGAGATAGTTACCATATTTATGGGATTAGTATTAGGATTTAAATCACCTTTATTAGCAATACAATTATTATGGGTAAATTTAGTAACAGATTCGTTACCAGCTATTGCAATAGGTTTAGAACCACCAGAAAAAGATATAATGAATCGAAAGCCAGTTGATAGTAAAAAAGGACTTTTTGCAGATGGATTATGGAACAAAATTATAGTAGAAGGAATTATGTTAGAATGCTTACTTTAATAGCATTTAGCATAGGAAACAAATATTACGGAATTGAAGTAGGAAGAACAATGGCTTTTATAGCAATTGAGTCTTAGAACTTGTCCACAGTTTTAATATAAAAAGTGAACAATCTATTTTTTAAAGTAGGAATTTTGGAAAATAAATTTTTAATAGGAAGTTTTATTTTGGGAGTACTAGTTCAAACAATTGTTGTAATTATACCTACATTAGCTAATATATTTAAACTAGTTCCATTAAATCAAACACAATGGATAATAACAATTTTAATATCAATTCTTCCAATTCCGATTATGGAAATACAGAAGAAAGTAAATGAAATAAAATTTGGAAAGATAATTTATACAGAAAAACAAAAATATAATGACTAAGAGAAATCTCTTAGTTATTTTTTAATTGATATTGTGTTATCGTTATTAGCTTAGCCTTCTGTGTAATATTTATATGCAGAATTAAAATAACACAGGAACCAGAAAAAAATCAACAAACCACTTGCCAAATACTAGAAAATATGGTAAAATAGCTATGTTTTGAAAAAACATGGCTGTTTTGTTATGTTTAATTCAAATCTCTACTTACAGAAAATGTAGGTTACAAATCCAAAGGGAGGTGAAAATAATGAACAAATACGAAAGTATTATCATTGTTAACCCAAATGTTGATGAAGCATGACTAAAAGCTTTAGAAGAAAAAAATTCACAGGGTTAATTAATGAAAATGGAAAAGTTGAATCAGTAGAAAACATGGGAAAGAAAAAAATTAGCTTATGAAATCAAAAAAATTCAGTGAAGCTACATACATGTTATTCAATTTTGAATCAAATCCAAATTCAATAGCAGAACTTGAAAGAGTTTATAGAATTACAGATGATATTATAAAATTTATCGTTGTAAAAAAATAAAAAAATTAAATAAAGTAAGGGGGCCTTTATTTAAAGTAAGAAAGGTGATAGAAAATGAACAAAGTAATATTAATGGGAAGACTAACAAGAGACCCAGAAGTAAGATATACTCAAACAAACAATACATTAGTAGCATCTTTTAGCTTAGCAGTTAACAGAAGATTTGTAAGACAAGGCGAAGAAAGACAAGCAGATTTCATAAACATAGTTGCATGGAGTAAGCTTGGAGAGTTTTGTAGCAAATACTTTAAGAAAGGTCAACAAGTAGGAATTATTGGAAGAATACAAACAAGAACTTGGGATGATGACCAAGGAACAAAAAGCATTATGTAACAGAAGTTGTTGCAGAAGAAGCTTATTTTGCAGATAGTAGAAGAGATGGAGAAGCAGGAAGTACTTCTTTCGAAAATACATTTGGAAATACAGCTCCAGGAAATATGGGAGCAGATTTTGAAGTATCTTCAAGTGATGACCTACCATTCTAATTAAGCAAGGGGGGAAAAAATAAAATGGCAGATAAAAAACAAAATAGAAGAAATAATAAAAATTATGATGAGGATTATAATCAAGATTCAGAAAACAAAAAAAAAAAGTATGTGTATTATGCAGTGATAAAAACTTTGAATTAGATTACAAAAATCCAGAACAATTAAAGAAAAATTTATCAATGATAAAGGAAAAAATATTACCAAGAAGAACAACTGGAGCATGTGCAAAACATCAAAGAGATATTACAATAGCAGTAAAAAGAGCAAGACATATTGCTATGCTTCCATACTCACAAAATTAATTTAAAATATAAATAAAAAAAAGGAAACATTTGTTAAAAAAATTGTTTCTTTTTTTTATTGTTTCAAAACATTTACTTTTATAAAGGCATATGTTATAATTCAATATGAATAAAACTAATGAGGTGAAAAACTTTGAATCAAATATTAAGTGTAGAAAGTCCAAAAAAAGAAAAAAAAGAATAAAACTAGAAGAACTGGACCAATTGAAATTGAAAAAATAATAAAATTTTTCTCAATAGCAATTTTGCTTTTTGGTGTATTTATGATTGGAAGTGGATCTTATTCTATGTATCAAGATTCTAAGTCAGAAGGAGAATCAAACAAACCAACTATAGAAATAAAAAGAAGATGCTGCGACAGAAATTACATTACAAATATCAAGTAATAAAAAGAATTAACAAAAGTAACATATCATTGGAATAATGAGGACGAAATAGAAATTGATACTAAAGGAAAGAAAAAAAGTAGAACAAAAAATAGAAATACCAACAGGAAAAAATACGTTAAATATATATGCAGTAGATGTAAATGGAAAAGAATCAACATGTCAAAGACAATATACAATACAAGGAGACATTAATGTAGAATTAAAAGTAGAAGGAAATAACATTAAAATCACTGCAAATGGAAAAGAACAACTTTCATACATGACTTATAGATGGGATGACGATGAAGAAACAAAAGTTGATATTAATAGTATGCAAACAGAGCAAACAATAGAAACTCAAAAAGGAACACATACATTAACAGTTGTTATGGTAGATATTAATAATAAAACAGAGACAAAGACCCAAGAAGTAAAAGGAGTTACAAAGCCAAAAGTTGAAATAACAACAGATGGTTCAGCTAATTTTATTTATAAATGCATCAGATGAAGAAGGAATAAAGAAGGTAGAATTTGTTATTAATAAAGAAGAACAATATGTGTTAAATTTAGATCAGGTATTACCATTAGAGCAAAGAAAAGAATTTCAATATTCATATCCATTAAAAGATGGAGAAAATAACTTAAAAGTAATAGTGTATAACGAGAGTAATATAAGTGAAACATATGAAGTAGTAGTAAGAAAATAGAAATACCTCCTACAAAACATTGTAGGAGGATATTTAATGAAAAGAGGGGAAACTTCCATGGGAGCAAAAATATTTGAAATATTAACATATTTTATTATATATTCCTTTTTTGGGATGGATTATGGAATCTATTGTAAGATCTGTATCAGAGAAAAAAATAATAAATACGGGCTTTTGAAGGGACCAGTTTGTCCGATTTATGGAATAGGAGCTATTATTATGTTACTATTTCTAGAAAGGTATCAGAACAAGCCTATTTTACTATTTTTTATAGCCATTATAGTACTAACTACATGGGAGTACTTAGTGGGAGTTTATTAGAAAAAATATTTCATACAAAATATTGGGATTATTCTGAGCAAAAATTTAATTTTCAAGGAAGAATTTGCTTAGTAAATTCAATTTGTTGGGGAATATTAGGAGTTATATTTGTAAAATATATTCATCCATTTGTAAAAGATTCAATCTTTAAAGTTGATATAAAATTATTACATTATATAATTTCAATTATAGCAATAGTATTATTAGCAGATTTAATTGTTACAATCATTAAAGTAAAAAAATATAAAAATGACATTAAAGAAAGTAGAAGAAATAAATAAAGAAATAAAAAGCAAAACTAAATGAAATCAGAAAATTAACAAAGGAAAACAATAAAAGTGAAGAAAAAACTATAAAGACTGAAAATGTTCGAAAATTAGTAAGAAAATTAAAAAAAAAGAGAGATAGAATGACTTTAAGTTTGTACAAAAATGTATATAGACTAAAAAAAAGCATTTTCCGGCTATTAATACAAAAAGAGATAACAGAAATATTAAATAAAAAAATACAGATTAGAAAAATAAAAAAAAATACTTGAAAGTTAATAAATATTTTGTATATAATAAATCAAAAAAAAAGTAGAAAGATTAAACAAAGGAGTAAGAATATGGTACAAGAAATATACATTATTGATGATGATGACTCATCAATTGTAATATTTAGAGAGCTATTTAGAAATGATCCAGAATATAAATTTATAAGTGTAAAAACGGAACAAATTGATATTGCATTAAAAAATATACCATCACTTATTGTAATTAACGAAGATGCTATAGATAGAGATGTAGTAGAATTATGTAGAAAGATTAGGAAAGATGAGGATAACACTATAACACCAGTTATTGTGGTGTCATCAAAAAAAGTGAAAAAGAACATAGAGTAAGAATACTACAAGAGTCAATAGAATACTTTATAAAAAAACCAGTAGATGAGCAATACTTATATTATACAGTAAAGAATTTAAACAGATTGTTGTCTAGCAACAGAAGAGTAAGTCCTCTAACAGGATTACCAGGAAATGTACAGATACATGCAGAGCTAAAAGAAGAGAATATTAAGGCAAGAACCATTTTGTGTATTATATGTTGACTTAGATAATTTTAAAGCATACAATGATGTGTATGGATTCTTAAAAGGTGACGAGATTATAGAATTTACAGCTGAAACAATTGTAAAAATGGTTCATAGTGACGAATTAGAAAAATACTTTTGTTGGTCATATAGGAGGAGACGATTTTGTAGCAATTGTACCAGGAACTAATTGCGAAAAAACTTTGTCAAAATATAATAAGTTATTTTGATAAAAATGTAGAAAGATATTTTACAGAAGCAGATATAGAAAAAGGTTATATAGAAGTTGCTAATAGAAAAGGAATTATTGAACAATTCCCATTGACTTCAGTATCTATTGGTGTAGTAGTGTCTGATGTAGGAAGATTCCATAATATTCTAGAAATAGGGAGAAATAGGACACAAGTAAAACATGCGGCTAAATCTGTTATGGGAAGTAGTTATGCAGTAGATAGAAGAAATTTATAAAATTATATAATAAGCCAAAAAAAAGCTTTTATCAAATTAGAAGATAAAAAGCTTTTTTTGTTCTAAAGAAGTGATGTCCAGCATAAACTAATAGAGAAAAAAAAAGGAGGAGAGATATGGACAAGCTTCAATTATTAAAAAAGTTAAATCATTAACATTATATACAGGAACTTATGGAAGAAAAAATGTACATGTTCTTGTATTGGATGTACACAAGAAAGTTATGGAAGAAAGCATAAAGAATATCAAGGAAATTTAGAACAAATACAAAAATTATAGAGAAATTACCTAATTTAGAAGAAGCATATATATTAGGTAATCCAGATGTTTCAGTAGATACAGAATTTTGCAATTTGGCAGCAAAAGAATTTATAAAACACGGAAAAAAAGGTAATGTTTTCTACTTCAGGCTATAATGGTGTAAAAAGTAATAAAAAAAATTAATACAAGAAATAGATCCAAACAATATTCAATATCTAAGTTATAGTATAGACAGCTTAGATAACGAAAAATTACAATTTTTAAAAGGAACCAAGAAAATTGATATAAAAGAAATTGATAAAGCAATTTACTATTGTAAAGAAAATCGGAATAGCTGTAAAAATTCAACCAACATTATGGGAAATAAACCAAGAAGATTATATAGCAATAATAGAACATTATTTAAAATTAGGAATAAACTGGTACACTTTTCACGCAGGAAGTTTTGAATCTTTATGGGACAAGAATATAGTATTAAATCATATACAGCCAGAAAAATGGAGAAATATAATACACGAAATAGAGAATTTAGCAAATGAAAGAAATTTAAAAATAAGAATTCCAAAAAATATTTTTAAATGATAGCGAAAATATAAAATATCAAGCTGAGAATGAAACATATTGCCAAAACGGAGGAGAAGGAATTCAAATATGGTTGCTACAAGAAGATGGAATAAAAGCAACATTTTGTCCACTTCTTGCAGAAATATATCCACAATATATTTTTGATTTGGAAAAAGATGAAACAAGATTAATAAAAGGTAAAAAAAAATAATTGTATGATTTGTGGAAAATGTTTAGATAAAAAAGTAATAAATAAATCAATTAATAAAGACGGAAAAGAGTTTATATTAGACAATAAAGTATTACACAATGTATGCAGATATTATTCAGAAAAAAATAAAATATGGATAAGGATGATAAAAAATGAGTGAAAAATGTGTAATTACTATAGAAGATGTGTTATATCAAGCTAAAAGAAAAAATAGAAATATTGATACATATAAAATAAAAAAGGCATATTCATATGCTGAAAATAAACATAAAAAATCAATATAGAAAATCTGAGAGCCATATATTATTCATCCATTGCATGTAGCTTATACATTAGCAAAATTAGGGTTAGATACGCAAACAATATGTGCTGCTTTGTTGCATATGATGTTGTAGAAGATACAAATGCCTGTTATGGAGATATTGAAAAAAGAATTCGGAACAGAAATTGCTCAGATAGTAGAAGGAGTAACAAAAATTACTGAATTGTTTAAAAAGTGTAGAAGAAAAACAAGCAGAAAATTATAACAAAATGTTTGGAGCAATGGAAAAGGATATAAGAATTATTATATTAAAGTTAGCAGATAGGTTGCACAACATTAATACATTAGAACATTTGAAAAGAGATAGACAAATAGCAATTAGCAAAGAAACAATAGAACTATATGCTCCAATAGCGTATAAATTAGGAATGTATGAGTTAAAGACACAATTAGAAGATGGAGCATTTAAATATTTATATCCAGATGATTATAAAAAATATAATAATAGAATTAGAAGAAAAAAAAAAAAAAAGCAAGAACTTCTAGAGAAAACTAAAGAAAAAAAAAAACAAGAATTAAAAAAGGCAAAGAATAACTGCAATTGTAAAAATAGAAACAAAACATTTATATAATATATATAAAAAAAAATAAATGAAAAGAAAATTGAATGGATGAAATAAAGGATTTATTTGCAATAAAAAATAATAACAAAACAAAAACAAGAATGTTATATGATATTAGGAATTATAAATACTTTATATAATTTAATTCCAGGAACATTTAAAGACTATATAGTTACTCCCAGAAACAATATGTATGAAGCAATACATGAGATTGTTTTAGGGGAAAAAGGAGTAGAGTTAGAAGTTCAAATTTGTAGTTATACAATGAATAAAATTGCTAAATATGGTATAATAAATTATCTTCCATATATAAAAAAAAAGAAGAAATGAATTTTAAAAAAGAATTTATCAGGGATACATTATAGTTTAGAATTAAAAAAAATTTTAGAAGATCCTAAAGAATTTTTAGCAACTTTAAAAAGTGAACTTTTTAGAAGATGAAATATATATATTTACTCCAAAAAGGAGATATTAAAGTATTACCAAAAGGAGCAACGGCAATTGACTTTGCATATTCTATTCATGACGAAGTTGGAAATCATATGATAGGGTGTAAAATAAATAGCATAGACATGCCACTTGTTACTAAATTGAAAAATGGAAATATTGTAGAAATTATAACAAGTGAATTAAAAACTGTTCCAGAAGAAGAATGGATTGAAGTTATAAAAACAGCTAAAGCTAAAAAAATCAAATACTAAAATTATTACAAACCAAGAAAGAGGAAGAGAAAAAAAAAGTATAAAAAATAGAGATATTAGCATTTGATAGGAAAAAATTTAGCATTAGAAATTACAAATGTTTTTATGAAAAGTGGTATAAATATAAAAGAATTACAAACAGAAGTTACAAATAATAAAGCAAAGATTAATATTGTTGCAGAAATTAGAAGAATGGAGCAAGTAGATAAATTATCAGAAGAGCTAATGGAAATACCAAATATGATAAGAGTAATAAAATAACTAATCTTATACAGCAAAAAAAAAGTAAAGTGCTTAGGCACTTTATTTTTTTTGAATTTAAAAGAAATAAATATATGGGAATAAGTATAAGTTCATTAACAAATCTACTTTCAAACAGTAGATATATTATAGTAAATAAAAATTTAATAAAAAACTTTGAGTGGAATGTGCAATTATAATAGGAGAATTATGTAATAAATATTCATATTGATAAAAACAAAATAAATAGAAGATATTTTTTTATTCCATTCTATAATAAAACTAATAAATTAATTGCTTATATAATAAGTATTGAAATTACTGGAAAGATATGGTAAAATGATTATGTAAAAATAAAGGAGAGAAGTATGATAGATCTTCATATTCACACTAATTATTCTGGAGGACAAAGTAATTTAAAAAGAGGTATTACAGATTGCACAAAAGAAGGAAAGTTTCTATAATAGCAATAACGGATAATAATACTTGTGAAGCATATAAGGAATTAAATAATATATTAATAGCTAAATATTACGAAGGAAAGATAATACCAGGATGTGAATTCTCTACAATAGTAAACAATGTTCCAATAGAGTTAATAGGATATAATATTGATACAGATTTGGCACAAGAAGAAATATCGAAATTATATTTATCAAAAGCTAGACTATAATATATATGAAACTAATCTAATAATTCAGAAATGCTTAGAAATGGGATTGAAAATAGATGTGTCAAGGATACAATATGATGTAAATAAAGAAAAAGGAAAAAAAGAGCGGTATTTAAAGAAATCACTAGACATATAGAAAATAAAAAAAATATTTCAGATGATGCATGGAATAATTGTAGAACGTTCTTGCTAACATATACTGCAAATCAAATAGCGATTTTTTTGTGGATTTTTCAAGCCTTATACCATCTTATAAACAAGTTGTTGAATTAATAAGAAAAATGTGGTGGGAAAGTTTTTATGCCACATATATTTAAGTATAATGAAAATTCTAAAGGTGTTTTTGGAGACTTTAGTAAATGAAGGATTATTGGATGGAATAGAAGGGTATTATCCATACTATTCACAGGAACAACAAAAATTTGCACTTGAATTTGCGAAAGAACATAATTTATATATTTCAGGAGGAAGCGATTCACATGGTACTCCTGATTCAGAAATAGGAATAGGTAGGGAAAAATTTAAATATACCAGAAAAAATTATATCTCCTTGGATTGATAAAACAAGAATGATAACTCAAGGAGGTTTAGATTATGAAGAACGATATTAAAATTAATATTTTAAATCACGGAAAAGTAGAAATAATAGATGATGAAGAATTTATTCAAAAATTAAGAAATAGTAAAAAATTAGAAGAGTATGTAACTTTGGAATTAATGCGAGCAGATGAATTACAGGAAATTATACAAAATGAAAAAATATATAAGTATAATGAAAATAAATTTGATTATATAAAATCTATGAAAGCTATTAATGAAAAAAGGTCAGATTGAAAATTATCATATTATTCATGGTCAAATATTTACAATAAATTATGAAGATGTAATACTTTAAATATTATAGATAAAAAAATATATGAGGGACATTTTGAAAGAATAAACGAATATAAGTATTGCTTAAAAAAATGTAGGAATAGTTGATAATAAAATAAAAGTGATTTTAAATTATATTAATAGAATAAGACAAAAAAAATGATTGTGAATTTTTACTTTATATATTAGCAAATAGAAAGGATATAATAAAGGAAGAAAAAAAAAAAAACTACTAAAGTAGAAGACGAAATAGATAATTTATTTAAGTTATGGAATATTACAGAAAAATATTATTCATACAAACAATATAAAGTCTACTTAAATTTATACGAAGAATTATATATGGATTACCTAAAAAATAATTCAGATATAAATTTATTAAAATATGAAAATATAAAAATGCAAATGAAAAAAAAATAAGAAAAGAAATTTTGAAAGGAGATTAAAAATGGAAGCGGAGGAAACAGAGAAACAAATTAAAAACATTGGTTGGACATTAGGAAATGATTGCCCCTTGTAAATGTAAACACTGTTATTCAATGAGTGTTAGAGAAAAAGGGAAAAAATCTCACAAAAAATTGTTGATAAAGTAATTAAACAAGTAAAAAAAAATAGGAGTAGAGACTATTAACTTAGGTGGTAATGAACCAATTTTTACCAATGGTTTAAAAGTTCAAGATAGTTTATTACCATATATATTGAAAGAGTTAACAAAAAAGAAACATAAAAGTAGGGATAACAACATCAGGAATAAGTTTAATTGCTCTAAAAAAATGTTTATCCAGAATGTTTAAAATTATTAAACGATGTAGATATTAGCCTTGATTCTCCTTATGAAAAAAGAGCATAATGAAAAAACAGAGGTGGAGATGTATATAAATATGCCATTGAAGCTCTAGAAATATGTAAAAAAAAGAATGATATTAAATCAGGTATTATAATGTGTGCAATGAATTGGAATTTTTACAAAAGATCGTATAGATGCTTTTGCTAGAGTTAGCAAAAATATGAT
>VOFJ01003849.1_pt1 | contig 23467 bp, 47 predicted proteins | sample 5384081 | NCBI WGS metagenome assembly VOFJ01 (sample SAMN12384729, study PRJNA508395) | human gut metagenome | isolation source: healthy gut I | host: Homo sapiens | reverse complement strand
CGGGCACTTTTTGCGAAGAGCAACCTTTTTCTACCAGATCATAGTAAACATCCGGCTTCAGATACTTAAGAGAAAGATCATCCAGTTCCACCTTTGATCTTGGAAATACCAAGCCGCATCGCGATCGGTGCATAGATATCCATCGTCTCTCCCTTTGCTTTTTCCTGCTGTTTCTCTGGTCTCATATACTGCAGGGTACGCATATTATGAAGACGGTCCGCAAGCTTGATCAGGATGACGCGGATATCCTTAGCCATTGCAAGGAACATCTTTCTTAAATTCTCAGCCTGAACCTCTACCTTGTCCTTGAATAGGACAGCTGTCCCAGCTTGGTAACACCATCTACCAGAAGCGCTACTTCAGAACCAAATTCCTTTTCTACTTCTTCATACGTCATCCAAGTATCTTCTACCGCATCATGAAGAAGACCTGCCACTATGGTCTCCTTATCCAGCTCAAGATCCGCAAGGATGATTGCAACACAGAGAGGGATGAATGATATAAGGTTCACCGGATTTACGTTTCTGATCCTTATGTGCCTCACTGGCCACTTTATAGGCCTTTTCAATCATGGAAATATCTGTAGACGGATGATATTTCTTCACACTTTTATCAGCTCCTGATAAAGAACCTCAGGGCTTGTAAAATCATGCATGGACTTTCACCGCCGCATCTGCCTTCCGGACAGACTCCATTCTTTTTTCTTCTTCCTTCTGTATCTCAATGTTTTGTTTTTCCGTATTTTTTTGTCTCTGCCATTAAATCCCACCTGCCTGTGCACAATTTCATACTGCCGTATGACTACAACAGTTCACATCCCCTTCCACCGACAAAAAATTATTTTCCGTCGTAACAGATCACAGATGCCACATTATAACCTTTGAGACGCTCACGTCCCTTCAGACCTGCAAGCTCCATAAGGAAAACCACCTTGACAACCTCGCCGCCAAGCTCCTCCACAAGCTTGATGGCAGCTTCCACGCTTCCGCCCGTAGCGATCAGGTCATCCACAATAACAACCTTCTGTCCCGGCTTGATGGAATCCTTATGCATCTCGATAGTTGCACTTCCATATTCCAGATCATAGGTTCTGGAAACAGTCTCACATGGAAGTTTGCCTTTTTTGCGAACCGGTACAAAGGGTTTGTGAAGATTATATGCAATCGGCATACCAAAGATAAAGCCTCTGGATTCAAGACCTGTGATCACATCGAACTCCTCACCCTCCAGACAATCCTGCATAGAATCAATGGCAAGCTGTAATCCATCCGCATCCTGAAGGACACTGGTAACGTCACGGAAAATAATCCCTGGCTCTGGAAAGTCCGGGATACTTCTTACATATTCTTCTATTTTTTTCATAATAACCTCCAATGGTTTAATTTGTCAATCAGATGTTAGATAGTATAGCACTTTTTCTGTAGGGAATCAATGTGCAACCCGACAGAACTCGTGGAATTACGACAGGTCCTGGACTTGCATATTGCCCAGTACAGAGCCGTTCTTTTTCCTGTTTTTCAGTCAATTACTCGCTGTCAGGATCTGCATTTTTAGTGATACTTTCTCCTGTTATTCTGTAATATAATTTCGGATTACGATCTGTAAAGTCTCTCTTCCCTGATAACGGTTGATCTCAGGATAATATGTGACCGCAATACTTCCACAGTTTTTATTCTATCAACAAATTCATCTGCTTCTCCAAAATATACTGCTTCCACTACACAGCCGGTACTGTCTGACAGCTGAAGCTTTTAGCACATTCCTATTTTTGCCAAGAATACGGTCGCTTAAAAACCCGAAGTCCCTTCTGTGCAAAAATCGGTTTGGTATTTCCTTTTCCAAAAGGCTCCAGCAGGGATATCTCTTCCACAAGTTCCTTATTAATATAGGAAACCGGCATTGGCACATCGATCCAGGATCTTTGGAGCCAGATCCTTTTTCTGTCAGAGTACAGTTTTCGTTTAACCGTCTGCGGAACTCTTCCACATTTTTCTTCTTTGATGGATAATCCTGCCGCCATGGGATGACCGCCATACTGTTCCATCAGATCTCCGCATTTTACCAGTTCTTCAAACATGGAATAGCTTTCTATGGAACGTCCACTGCCCTTTCACCATTGTTTCACCTTTGTCAGGACAAAGACCGGTTTATTGTACTTTTCCCGGATACGTCCTGCGATAATTCCGGCAAGACTTTCGTGACAGTCCGGTAAATAGATCACAAGAACCCTGTCCTGTCCGATTTCTGTCTCTTCCACAATACGGATCGCTTCTTCTTTTCCTTCTTCTGGTGAGAGCTTTTCTGCTTTGATTCAGCGCAGTCAGATCACCGGCAAGTTTTGCTGCTTCATCTTCCGTCTCCGCACAGAGCAGTTTCAGGGAACGTGCAGCGGTATCCAGTCTTCCACTGGCATTGATACATGGTCCCAGCACAAACCCTACATGATAGGCAGTGATCGGCCCCTCCTCCAGGCCATTGGCACGGATCAGTTCACGGAGACCTTTGTTAGAAGTGTGGGAAAGTCGTTTCAGGCCTTCCTTTACAAGGATGCGGTTTTCACCCTGAAGATCCATCACGTCTCCCACCGTGGCAATGGCTCCTAATTCCAGAAAATCTTCCAGCTCTTTTCCGGAATCCCGCATGCCTCATAGAGAGCTGTCACCAGCTTCAACGCAACAACTGCTCCGCACAATCTTTTCTCCGGATAATTACAGTCCGGCTGTTTTGATTTACAATGGCATCAGCCGGCGGAAGGATCAGTTCTCTTCCATCTTCCGTTTCTTTATAGGGGAATTTCATGATGATCGGTTATTATCACCGTCATTCCCTTCTCTTTAGCCATAGTGATTTCATTGTACGCCGCAATTCCATTATCACAGGTAACAATTACGTCAATCCCATCATTCACTGCTCTCTTTCGATCAGATGCTCATGGATTCCATATCCGTCCGCCACACGGTCCGGAATATATGTATCTGCCAGAGCTGCCTCGCTTCAGTCCTTTGATCAGAATGAAGGTCGATACTACCCCATCAATGTCATAATCGCCTATAATACGGATGCGTTTTTTTTCCTTTATTTTATTCCGCAGGATCTCCACTGCCTTATCCACATCTTTCATCAAATGCGGAGAAGCCAGTTCGTCCACCTTTCCATAAAGATATCTGCGAATTTCATCCCTGTCCTGTACATCCCGGTTTCGGATCGTCTGGCGATCACCGGATCAATTCCGAACTCTTTTCCAATTGCAGCAAAATCCGCCCGTTTTGCAGCAACAACCCATCGTTCCATGTTGTTTCCTCCTTTGATGCTTTGCCGCTTTCTTTCTTCAAAGCAACACAATAACCGTATTGTACCCCATAATCCCATATGGTCGCAAGTTTTTATGCCGCATAAAAATGCCACAAAAAACGTTCCGACGGAAATTATTCTTTCCCGGTACGGAACGTTTCTGTTATCTGACAGTTTTATTCAGATTTCTCCTCATTATTCTGCTGTTTTGCTGTCTTCCTGCTGCTTGCAAGGCGGTCTGCAACTCTTTACGGTTTTTCTTCTTCTTTGGCTGCTGCGCTGCCTGGCTGTCCGGATGGCTGTTTTGCCTTTTTCTCAGATTTCTCGGAAGAAATCTTTGCGGATGCTGCCGCAGCTGCCGGTGCGGCAACGCGATTCTTTCCGAATGTTTTCATGGTGTACCACAGAGCACCAGTGATGCATACAGAAGAATATGCTCCACCGACGATACCTACCATCAGCGGTGCTGCAAATTCTTTAATTGAGGAAACACCCATTACATAAAGAATTGCAACCATTACAAATGTTGTCAGGGATGTGTAAATGCTTCGTGTCAGAGTTTCTGTAACACTGGTATTTACGATCTCTTTCAGTTTCTCATCCTCAACTTTCTTTCTGCCTCTCATATTCTCACGGATACGGTCGAAGATAACAATAGTAGCGTTGATAGAATAACCAACAATAGTCAACATACACGCAATAAAAGTGTTTCCCACAGATGTTCTGGAAATCGCATAGAATGTAAGGACAACAAGAACATCATGAAGAAGTGCAAGTACTGCGCTTCCTGCAAAACGGATATCCTTGAAACGGAACCAGATGTAAAGAAGCATGAAAATAGTGGCAACAAAAACGGCTACTACCGCATCTCTTCTCATTTCATTGCTGACGGTGGAAGAAATACTCTCTGCCTGGATCAGGGATTCGTCTACACCAAACTTGTCAACAAGTGCCTTATTCAGTGCCTCACGTTCGTCAAGATTCAGGGAACGTGTCTTGATGATAACCTGATTTGTTCCAACAACCTTAGTAGGCTGTACATTCTTATCTCCTGTAACCTCTTCCACTACAGGTGTAACCTCAGAATCAATGGTCTTAATGTCCATATCTTCGTTAAAGGTGACAATTAGTAGAAGTACCACCTGAAAACTCAAGGCTGTAGTTCAGGGCTTTTTCCGCCTGTAGCCTTGTGGATCAGCATAGTGGCTGGTCCGGCAAGGATCAGGATAATGGAAAGGGTGAAGCATAATCTTCTCTTTCAACAAAGTTAATGACTTTCTTCTCTTCAGTCTTTCCATAGAATTTCTCATCGCGAACGCCAACTTCATATAATGCATTGATCACAAGTCTGGAAAATACCAGAGCTGTAAACATGGAAATCACAATACCAAGTGCCAGTGTATATGCAAATCCTTTAACAGAACCAGTACCCAGCCACATCAGAACGAATGCTGCGATCAGAGGTTGTGATGTTTCCGTCAAAGATTGCGGAAAAGCCTTGGAGAAGCCAGCTTTTGATCGCGGATCTTACGGTAGAGCCTGTACCGATTTCCTCACGGATACGTGCATAAATAATAACATTCGCATCTACAGCCATACCAATGCCAAGGATGATACCTGCAATACCCGGAAGCGTAAGGGTAATGTCAAATGCATTTAAGGTAATCAGAATGGTCGCTGTGTAGAAAAATCAGGGGAAAGGCCTGCAACTGCACCAGGTACACGGTATGCAATGATCATAAACAGAATTACGATGATCAGACCGATCAGACCTGCAATAAGGCTGGTGGAGATTGCTTCTTCACCGAGCTGTGCAGCTACAACGCTGGAACGAAGCTCTGTCAGTTCAAGGCCCAGGGATCCGATACGGATATAGGAAGCAAGCTCCTGTGCTCTCTCAACACTTTCCATACCACTGATCTGTGCCTTACCGCCTGTGATGGCTTCATTTACTCTTGAGCGCTTAATACGCCGTTGTCATAGATAATCGCGATCTGTTTTCCAACATTGTTCTGAGTTGCCTCTGCGAATTTTGTTTTTCCCTCGTCTGTAAGAGTCAGATCTACCACGTACTCTCTGCTGCTGGAATTCTGCTGCTGGATTGCACCGCCTGTAGCATCTGCCACACATCTGTACCTTCCAAACCACAGAGCCGGCTGCACGGATCTCATCAATACTTCTTGCCAGAGAGTATCCGGTCTCGCTGCTGGAATCTGCCTGGAAATTTGGTTTCCATCCTCATCATCTGCTGTGTGATAAAGCACAGGGAACCTGGCTGGCAAGTTCTTCCAGAATAGCATTTGCATCTGTTACACCAGGAATCTCTACATTGATACGGTCAGAATCCTTCCTGATATACCTGAGCCTCTGTACTGTACTGAGAAACACGCTTCTGCATCTTGTAAACAGTATCGGACATGTCTTCCTTGCTCGGATTGCTGTCCTTTGCCTGATATGTAATGCTGACACCACCAGCCAGATCAAGTCCGGTCTTGATATTCTTTGTTAGCAACCTGTTCCTGTAGGGCCAATGCCTACCGCAGCCACATAGCAGAAGAACACTGTGACAATGGCAGTCAGGGATCAGGACTAAGATACCTTTTGATTTTTTTCATTGTTCTGTCCCTTCTTTTTCAAAAATGTTCAGGATGACAGAAAGCTTTTTCTGTTCTCTTATTCAGTCTTCTGCCAGTGCGGCTTTTATCATGATAGCGCACTCCACACGCTTCCTCTGGAGTTCGCATCCGATTTCATAATTGCCTTTGATATCTCCGCCGGGCATGGAATGCATTTGCCGCACAGCCGCCGCTGCAGTAGAATCTGGCAAAACAGTCTTTGCAGGCCGGCTTTCGTGTAAACGTTGCATCCGCCGAATTCCTTCTGGATTTCCGGCTTTGTGATGCCTTCGTCTACATTTCCCATGAGGATACTGTTCTTCCCCAACAAACTGGTGGCATGGGTAGAAATCCCCCATGGAGTTACAGCCAGGTACTCTGTTCCGAACCGCAGCCTGACAGTCTCTTGTATACGCAAGGGCCACCTGTAAGGTCGATCATAAAATGGAAGAAGTTAAATCCTTTTCCCTCTTTTTTCGCGTTTTATCATCTCTTTTTTTTGCAAGAAGGTCATACTCTTCCATGATCTTCGGGATATCCTCCTCACGGATCGCATACTCCTCTGTATGGATCTGCCACTACAGGCTCTACAGAAATCTGCTTGAATCCAAGGTCTGCAAGATGAAGAACATCCTTGGAGAAATCCAGATTGTGGTGGGTAAAGGTTCCTCTTACGTAATACTTGTCCTGGTTTCGGGACTCTGCAAATTTCTGAAACTTCGGCAGAATCAGATCATAGCTTCCCTGCCCCTTTGCGGAATGGGCGCATAAAATCATGAACTTCCTTTCTTCCATCAATACTGAGTACAACATTCCCCATCTCTTTGTTGCAGAATTCCATCACTTCATCATTTAAAAGAACGCCGTTGGTTGTCAGCGTGAAGCGGAATTTTTTTTATGAAGTTTCTCCTGTTCTCTTCCGTATTTCTACAAGATCCTTTACAACCTGCCAATTCATCAGAGGCTCGCCACCAAAGAAATCCACTTCCAGATTTTTCTGGAGCCGGAATTAGCGATCAGGAAATCCAACGCTTTTTTTCCTACCTCAAAAGACATCAGCGCACGTCTTCCGTGATACTCTCCTTCTTCTGCAAAACAATATCTGCATGCCAGATTACAGTCATGAGCAATATGAAGGCAAAGAGCCTTTACAACGGTCTGGCGGTTTTTGGTAAATTCATCAATGATATTCTCATAAATATCTTTTGTAAAAAGCATTCCCTGTTCCTTAGCTTCTTACATTCAGTTACAGAGGTTTCCACATCTTTCTTAAAACGGTCATGAGAACTGTTCTTTGGAAAAAGGAGAGAATATGAGGAAAAAGTGTTGTGCAGTTTAGCTGCAAACAATGGTGGCAGGGAATGATGGGAATGTTGTGCGTGTATCAGCAGAGGAGAAATATGATCTTACCTTTTGGTACAGCATTAACACTACAGACCCGGATTTTGATGACTGGCTTGCAAATGTGGAAGATGCCACGGCCCGAACATTAATGTAATTGCGGCACCTACAGATACAGATACCGTCAGCAGAAGATCACCACAATGTAAGCTTTCCACAGGAGATGCTTCCGTGGATGTCATTCAGATCAACGATGATGAGTGCGGCATTTAAAAATTCCGGATGGCTGGAAGGACTGAATGATACAGTAATGACAGATGATATCGCTGATCAGTTTGCCCAGGGATATGTAAAGAATATGATCACAGATAAGGACGGAAACATTATCGGTGTTCCAGGCTATACAGGATATTTTGCATTCTGGGTAAATCAGGAGATCATGGATGAGGTCGGAATCAAATCCATTGATACAAAAAGAGGATTTCATGAAGTATAGAAGGCTGTTTCCAAGGACGGAAGATTCGGCTACGGCGGTTCCTGGGAGAAAACTTATGCATTTAACGAGCTGGCCAGTTTGTAAACATGTTCGGCGGCGATTATTTTGACTGACCAAAGAGGAAAACAAAGGAAGCAGTTCAGTTCCTCCACGATCTGGTTGCTGATAAAGAAACATCCATCGAGCAGATCGCTGATAAATATGAGCAGATGAATCCGAAGATCAATGACGGAAAATACGGATGCTGGTTCATGTGGGGCCTTGGAACAGATTATGCAAAGGCAGATATGCTTGGCGCAGATAAGATCCACATGGAAATGGTACCGGATTTCAGCGGCAAGGGAGAGCGTGCGATCTTTACAGATTCCTGGAGCTATGTTCTCAACAAAGCATCCAAGAATAAAGATGCAGCTGTGAAATTCCTCCAGTATATGGCTGATGAAGGCGGAATGGAAGCTTCCTATAAAGCATTTGACAGATATCCTGCAAGAAAGGATGTTGCAGAGAAGGTAGTTCCGGATTCTGACCCGGCAAAAAGAAATGTACAGCAGATATGCAAATGAATGCAATGTACAGGGACGTCCACTGGTGGCACAGACAATGGAATTTATCAGCGATATGGGAACGATCTTCCAGTCCTGTATGAAAGACGAGATTACAGTTGATGAGTTCTGCAAAGAAGGCTCAGGATGTGGTAGATATGTATAAGTAAAAGATATAAAAAACAAATGTAAAGCAGAGGTAAAAAAGTCTGCTTTTACATTGCTTGATGAACAGGGAGGAAAGTTCCATGACAATAAGCAAAAAAAACTATGAAGTGGATACCATGGCTTTTGATCCTGCCGGTTGTACTGATTCGAGGCTTTTTACAACAGTATATCCCATTCTGATGACTGTGAAAAACAGCTTTTTAATATCAGTATCCTTGCAGGTATCAATGAATTTATAGGCTTCAAGAATTACCTGAAGGTATTTTTTCTGATCCTAAAGTGCTTACATCGATCAGCTTTACGGCAATATTTGTGGTTGTTTCCATGATCTTTCATGTGATCCTCAGGAGTTATCCTGGCACTGATCCTGAATATGAAATTCAAAGGCCGCCGTTTTCTGAGGACCATCGTGCTGATCCCGTGGGCTATGCCTGCAGTAGTAGCCGGTATGGCTTACAAAATGGGCATTTAACAATGATTATGGTCTGATCAATGATTTTATCCGCTGGTTTGTACCGGGTTACCAGAACAGCTGGCTGATCAATACAGGTACTGCAAAGAGCAGCGACGGTAATTGCAATGGACCTGTGGAAGGATCTTCCGTTCTTTGCAATTCTTGTACTTTCCGGACTTCAGTTTATTTCCGGCGATATCTATGAGGCAGCAAAAGGTAGACGGTGCAAACGGGATTCAGAGCTTTTTCCGGATCACACTTCCGCTGATCGCAAAAAATGTCCTGACTTTATGTATTCCGTTCACACTCTGGAGACTGACAACCTTCGATCTGGTTTATTCCATGACATCTGGAGGTCCCTGGAGAGGATACTGCGCTGATCGCATACAGAATCACAACAGAAGCATTTACAAATCTAAACGTAGGATATGCTTCGGCGCTGGCTATGCTGCTGTTTGTTGTAATGGCGATCTTCAGCTGGCTGAATATACGTGTTATGAGTAAGTTTGACAGTTGGGGGAATTATCGTGAAGAATACAGGAAAAATATAATGTTTATCATGGAGTGGTAGCCGTTGGAAGATGGGTTCTGTTTGCCATTGTGGCTTTTCTGATCCTGTTCCCGGTTTACTGGATCTTTATTTCTTCGATCACACCGTCAGGAGAACTGTTTAAAACACCGATTGATTATCTTCCGGATCATCCCACACTGGAAAGCTATAAATTTCTGATACAGAATGTAGGACTGCTTTCAAAAAGATCGGAAATACAGTTCTGATCGTCGGTCTTACACTTGTGATCAGTACCGTGCTGTGTGCAATGGCTGCCTATGGCTTTTTCAAGATTTAACTCAAAGGGAGTTTCTGTTGCATTTGCATTTGTTCTGGCTACCATGCTGATCCCTGAGGTTGTTACAGCCCGCCCGCTGTATGAGTTTATGCAGAAGGTAAAGCTGTATGATACATATCCGGGACTTATCCTTCTTTATATCAGTACCGTTATACCGTTTACGGTTCTGATCCTCAGAAACTTTGTCGGTGAGATCCCGATCTCACCTGGAGGAGGCAGCTGCTATTGACGGCGCATCTTTTTTTCACAGAGACTGTTTACGATCGTTCTGCCGCTGATGAAGCCGGCGATCGCTACGGTTTGCATCATCAACTTTATTACCTGTCTGAATAACTTTTTCACACCGTTGTTTTATTCAAAATGGTATTCAGGTACTTTCTGTTTCCATCATACAGCTTCCGTTACGTGACAACATGTATGGAGTTCCGTGGATCTGGTCAGCGCCATGGGATGGATCATCCTTCTTCCGATCATTATCTTTGTAGCTGTTTTGAGAAACAGATCATGGATGGTATCATGGCAGGTGGAGTAAAAGCGTAAATATAATATTTTTAATTTCCAAAAATAGAGAGGAAAAACAGATATGTATCAGGCATTTACAGGCGGACTGGGAGGATCGCACTTGCAAAGCATGGAAAAAGCCGTGCGATCAATGCAGAAAATCCTCATGGAGAAAAAGGCAGAGGCGGTATGGCTGCAAGTCATCTGGGACCGTCCAGAAAAGGAAGCCCGTGTCTCAGGGATATTGAGCCGGGAACTGTGGTAACTCTGGCAGAAATGGAAGGACCGGGACAGATCAATCATATCTGGATCACCGTTGATAACAAGACTACAGAGGCAGATTGCTTTGTACTGAGAGGATCTTGTAATCCGTATGTACTGGGATGACGAGGAAACTCCTTCCGTGGAAAGTCCTCTGGGTGATTTCTTCTCTTTGCTGCGGATTCGGAAGGGAATGTTTTGTAAATTCTGTTCCGGTGGCTGTTGTTCCAAACAGGGGCTTTAACTGCTATTTCCCGATGCCGTTTAAGAAGAAAGCAAAGATCACACTGGAAAACCAGCATGCAAATAAAATCCCGGCTTTCTTTTATCAGGTAGATTACTGTCTCTATGATGAGCTTCCGGACGATATTGCTTTATTTCCATGCGCAGTGGAGAAGGGAACGGTTGACAGAAAAAAAAAAAGATTATACAATTTTGATGGAGTAAAAGGAAAAGGCCATTATATAGGAACCTACATGGCACTTACCACACTGGAACGTTACTGGTGGGGCGAGGGAGAAATGAAGTTTTATATTGACGGAGATGAGGAGTATCCGACCATCTGTGGAACAGGAACGGAAGATTACTTTGGTGGTTCCTGGAGCTTTGCCAAACAGGTGGATGGAAAAACCGTGGAACAGAATTATAACACGCCGTATCTGGGATATCCGTATTATTCTGCCCATGACGAGCTGATCCACAATTTTTATCATAATGATGACTGCCCGCCAATGAGAGGCTTTTACAGATGGCATTTACAGGATCCAATCTGCTTTGAAGAGGATCTTCGCGTTACGATTCAGCAGATAGGCGTCGGATACCGTGGCCTGTTTGAACGACAGGATGATGTGGCAAGTGTAGCGTACTGGTATCAGACACTTCCTCATGCACCGTTCCAGCCGTTGATGTCAAAAAGAGGATAGATGGCCCAGATAAAAAGGGTAGAGATTTTCGAAAAACAGGTATTTTGCGGGTATTTGCCCTAGCTCTAGCAGTGACAGGATGTGGAGTCCAGAAGGGAAGGAGGCGGCATCTGATATTTGTGCCGGAGAACAGACAGGAACCGACGATCCCTTCATATGATGCAGGCATAGAAGGCTTTGATTCTTTTATCAGCCAAGGCGGAAAAAGATCTTGGAATAAAGATCCATATTGAAAAAAAAATGTCCGGCCAATGCGGACAATCGCCAGGGCCAAAATAGCAACTCTTCTGACATCAGGAGATGATTCTGTTGATCTGATCACAGTAAATGATGAGATGATATCCGAATTTAAACATAAGTGATTTCTTCTTCCGTTGGAAGATACGGTTATGACAGAGGAGACAGCGGCATGAATTTTTTCGCAGGAATACCTGAAAGAAATATGCCATGTCAACCGGACATATTTTTTCGGTACCGTTCAGGATGGATATCATGGCATTCTGGGTGAACCCAGGAATTGCTGGATCAGGCTGGTCTGGACAGACTCTCCTGTCTCAGTGATCTTGAGATCCTTCAGAAAAAAGCTTCAGAATACCCGGGAAAATATGCATATGGGGATGCATGGGAGATTTCTTACATATATAATAGTATCAGCGAGTATGTCGATTTTTCGGAGAGATTATACAGACTGGACGGATCGAAAACAAGAGAAGCGACAGAATATGAAGCGAATGCTGGATACAGGGGATGATATCAGAGGAGAATCTGATCGACCAGCATGACCAGCTGAATGAAAATTTATAAACGGCCAGTATGGATGTATGTTTATGTATACCGGTGTGTTGAGTACTTTTCAGAATGCAGGCGTGTATGGAAAGATAAGATCCATATGGCACCATTTCCGGAATTTGACGAGAAGGTGACCAATATCGCAACCTGGCAGTATGTACTGAATAAAAATTCTGATCATAAAGAAGCAGCCCAAGTTCCTTCCAGTATGTGTCCGATATGAGGCCAGTAAAAATTACGGACAGCTGACAAAAAATGTGTCCGGCAAGACTGGATGTGATCGAGGATAAAAAGAATTTTGATCTGGATGGCATTGAAATGATCCGGCAATATCTGAAAGATTATAAGCTGAAAGGGCAAGACCACTGTGTGCCGATTCCATAGAAGCTGTTTCAGTCCATGGGAACGGAATTTCAGAAATATGTGCTGGGACAGAAAACAGAAGCGGAATTTTTTGCCGGGGCACAGAACTGCATAGACCAGTATTACAAAAAAAAAGCATCGTACTGATGCTTTTTTTGTTTTGAAAAAAAAGAACTTTTTTTCAAAAACATATTGACAAATATTTTACATGGTGATATCTTAAAGACTGTAGATGTTAGCACTCCACTAAAATGAGTGCTAACAGATATAAAAAAAAAAGAATCAACATCCGTCAGGAAAAATAAAAAGGAAAGGAGATGGCTTCATGGAAGAGGTGTTGAATGAGCGCAAACAAAAAATCTTAAAAAAAGCAATCATCAAGACCTATATGGAAACCGGAGAACCGGTTGGCTCCAGAACCATTTCAAGTATGCGGATCTCAATGTAAGTTCCGCAACGATCCGAAATGAAATGTCAGACCTGACAGATATGGGGCTATATCGTCCAGCCTCATACCTCAGCAGGAAGAATACCTTCCGATAAAGGCTACAGACTTTACGTCAATGAGCTGATGAAGGAGAAAAAGGGAAGTGGATGACATGAAACAGATCTGATCATTGAACAAGACCGATAAGATGGATAAGGTGCTTAAGAAGGTTGCGAAAGTTCTTGCTTCCAATACCAACTATGCAACAATGGTTTCCGTTCCGAGTTATCATCGGAACAAAGTGAAAGTTCATTCAGCTTTCTGAGGAATGTGGATGAGGAACAGATTCTTGCAGTGATCTGTCACAGAGGGCAACATGGTCAAGAATAAGATCATTCAATCTGGATGAGGAAATGACGACAGACGATCCTGAAAATTGAATATTCTTCTTAACACCAATCTCAATGGTCTTCCAATCCAAGGATATCAATCCTGGGATGATCGCCAACTGAAAGAACAGGCAGGTATCCACAGTGATGTGGTCAGCAACGTTCTGGATGCAGTGGCAGCCACCATTCATGGAAGAGGAAGATTAAGATTTATACGAGGGTACGACAAATCATTTTCAAATATCCGGAGTTATCGATTCAAGCGGAGAAAGCAAGTGAAACTGATCTCCGCATTTGAGGAGAAGCATGAACTTGCCGATCTTGTAAAAAGAACAGATGTCAGATGGAGAGAATACAGGAATCCAGGTCTATATCGGAGATGAAACGCCGGTGAAGACCATGAAGGACTGCAGCATTGTGACTGCCAGATATGAACTGGGAGACGGAATGTTCGGGGAACCATCGGAATCATCGGTCCCAAACGAATGGATTATGAGAATGTAGTGGACAGTCTGAAGGAACTGAAGAATCATCTGGATGACGTTTTTGATAAGCCAAAAGGAAGAAAAAAAGAAAAGGCGGTAGAAAAAAAAGTGTCGGAGGAAAAGAAAGAAAACATCCGAAAAAGAGCATTAGAAGCGGAAAAAGAAATCCCCGCAGAAGACGGAGATCAGGAAGAAGAAAAAACCTGACACCGAGGGAAAAGATCTGCCGGAGGAAGAAAAGAAACAAAGAGGCAGAAGAAGAACGGCGGAGGATAAAAGAAGAAAAATCAAAAAAAAAAAGGGATCTTCGGAAAGAAGAAAAAAGATAAATCTGAGCAGAAGGTGGAGGAACTTACCGATCGCCTGAAACGTCCATGGCAGAATTTGATAATTTCCGTAAAAAAGAACGGAAAAAGAAAAAATCCAGCATGTACATCATCGGAGCAAAAGAAATCGTTGAAAAGATACTTCCGGTTGTTGACAACTTTGAAAGAGGTCTTGCACAGGAAGACAGGAAGGCGATGCTTTTGCAGATGGAATGGAAAAATCTACAAGCAGCTTACACAACACTGGATGACGCTTGGCGTGAAACCGATCGAAGCAGTGGGAAAAGAATTCAACCCGGATTTCCACAACGCAGTGATGCATGGAGGAAGATGAAGAGGTTGGAGAGAATATCGTGGTGGAAGAATTCCAGAAAGGGTTACACTATGGAAATTTCGTAGTACGCCACAGCATGGTAAAATAGGTTGCCAAAGATATGGACAAAAATCATAAATTAATTTTAACAATTTTAACAGATACAGAATAAAAACAGGAGGAAAAAATCATGGGAAAATTATTGGTATTGACTTAGGTACAACCAACAGCTGTGTAGCCGTTATGGAAGGCGGTAAACCAACCGTTATCGCAAATACAGAAGGCGCAAGAACAACACCATCTATTGTAGCATTTACAAAAAACAGGAGAAAGATTAGTGGGTGAGCCTGCAAAAACGTCAGGCAGTTACTAACGCCGACAAACCATTTCCTCAATCAAAGAGAGATGGGTACTGATTACCGTGTAGACTATCGACGACAAGAAATATTCTCCACAGGAGATCTCCGCAATGATCCTTCAGAAATTGAAAAGCAGATGCAGAAAGATATCTTGGGAGAAAAGTAACTAAAGCAGTTATCACAGTTCCTGCTTACTTCAACGATGCACAACGTCAAGCAACCAAAGACGCAGGTAAAATCGCTGGTCTTGAAGTAGAACGTATCGTCAACGAACCAACCGCCGCAGCACTTTGCTTATGGTCTTGACAATGAAAAAGAACAGAAGATCATGGTATACGACCTTGGATGGTGGTACATTCGATGTATCTATCATTGAAATCGGTGACGGTGTTATCGAAGTATTATCCACAAACGGTGATACACACCTTTGGTGGTGATGACTTTGACCAGAAGATCACACAGTGGATGATCGATGAATTCAAGAAAGCAGAGGGTGTTGATTTATCTACAGATAAGATGGCACTTCAGAGATTAAAAGAAGCAGCAGAGAAAAGCTAAGAAAAGAGTTTCTTCCGCTACAACAACAAAACATCAACCTACCATTCATCACAGCTACAGCAGAGGGTCCGAAGCACATTTCGATATGACTCTTACCAGAGCAAAATTTGATGAATTAACAAGTGACCTTGTAGAAAGAACAGCAATCCCGTTCAGAACGCCGTGCACTGTCTGATGCAGGTATCACAGCTTCCGAGCTTGGCCCAGGTATTACTAGTTGGTGGTTCTCCCCGTATCCCTGCGGTACAGGATAAGGTAAAACAGTTGACAGGAAAAGAGCCAAGAAGAACCTGAACCCGGATGAATGTGTTGCACTTGGTGCTTCCGTATCAGGGTGGTAAACTTGCAGGTGATGCAGGTGCCGGTGATATCCTTCTTCTGGATGTTACTCCACTATCACTGTCTATCGAGACAATGGGTGGAGTTGCAACTCGTCTGATCGAAAGAAATACTACAATCCCGACAAAGAAGAGCCAGATCTTTTCTACAGCAGAAGACAACCAGAGTGCAGTAGATATCAACGTTGGTACAGGGTGAGCGTCAGTTCGCGAAGGACAACAAATCCCTTGGCCAGTTCCGTCTGGATGGTATCCCGCCAGCACGTCGTGGAGTTCCGCAGATTGAAGTAACATTCGATATTGATGCCAAACGGTATTGTAAATGTATCTGCAAAAGACCTTGGAACAGGAAAAAGAACAGCATATTACAATTACAGCAGGATCTAATATGTCTGATGCAGATATCGACAAAGCTGTAAAAGAAGCTGCAGAATTTGAAGCTCAGGATAAGAAACGTAAAGAAGCAATTGACACCAGAAATGATGCAGATGCCTTGGTATTCCAGACACAGAAGGCATTGAACCAGGTTGGCGATAAGATTGATGCGGCAGATAAAGCTGCAGTAGAGGCTGACTTAAATGCACTGAAAGATTTCCTTGATGCAAATCAAAAGGCTGAAAACATGACAGATGCTCAGGTTGCAGAAATCAAAGCAGGAAAAGAAAAACTGATGGAAAGCGCTCAGAAACTGTTTTTCGCCAAGATGTATGAGCAGACTCAGGCAGCTCAGGGGAGCCGCTGGGTGCAGGCTGGTCCTGGACCAGGATGCAGCCGGGCAAACTGGGCGGTTCCGCGATGATGATGTGGTAGATGCTGATTAAAAAAGCAGTATAATACGGCGATGATGTTGTAGATTTGGCTGATTACAAGGAAGTCTAAGACACAGTAGGAAATAAATTACAATGGCAGAACAGAAAAAGAGATTATTATGAAGTCTTAGGTGTGGATAAAAACGCCGACGACGCAACATTAAAAAAAGCATATCGTAAGCTTGGTTAAAAAATATCATCCGGATATGAATCCGGGGATAAAGAGGCTGAGGCGAAATTCAAAGAAGCGACAGAGGCATACAGTTTTAAGTGATGCCGACAAGAGAAGACAGTATGATCAGTTTGGTCATGCAGCATTCGAAAACGGCGGCGGAGGCGGTGCCGGCGGCTTTGGCGGATTTGACTTCAACGGCGCAGATATGGGAGACATCTTGGAGATATCTTCGGAGACCTGTTCGGCGGCGGAGGCAGAACCAGACGGCCAACAACGGACCGATGAAGGGCGCCAACCTTCGTGCACGTGTGAACATTACATTTGAGGAAGCAGTTTTTGGATGCGAGAAAGAGCTGGAAATCGTTCTGAAGGATGAGTGTACCACATGTCACGGAACCGGAGCGAAACCTGGAACATCACCGGTCACATGTCCGAAATGTAAAGGCCAGAGGTCAGATCGTTTACACCCAGCAGTCCATGTTCGGTATGGTACGAAACGTACAAACCTGTCCGGACTGTGGAGGAACCGGTAAGATCATCAAAGACAAATGTCAGTGACTGTCGTGGAACCGGATATACTTCTTCCAGAAAGAAGATCCAGGTTTCTGTACCCGGCCGGTATTGACAATGGCCAGAGCATCCGCATCCGTGAAAAAGGAGAACCGGGAACCAATGGCGGACCGAGAGGCGATCTGCTGGTAGAAGTACAGGTAGCCCGTCATCCGATCTTCCAGAGACAGGATATGAATATCTTTCCACAGCACCGATCACATTTGCACAGGCTGCACTTGGCGGTGGAGATGCGTATCAATACTGTTGACGGTGAGGTTGCATATGAAGTGAAACCAGGTACTCAGACAGACACAAGAATCCGTCTGAAAGGGCAAAGGTGTTCCGTCCCTTACGTAACAAGAACGTTCGTGGTGATCACTATGTAACACTGGTAGTCCAGGTCCCGACAAATCTCAATGAGGAAGCAAAGAAAAGCTCTGCGAAGCTTTTGATGCGGCATGTGGAAACCGTCCGTCAGCAGGACAGCACATCCGAGACTTCCGAAAAAACCGAAAACAGAAAAGAAAAAAAAGGTTTCCGTGAGAAAGTAAAGGAAAACATTTGAGGAATAAATAAAGTAAAACAGGAAAAGAGGCACAAAATGCCTCTTTTCTTTTTTTTTTGTATTCGTGTATAAACGGAAAGAAGTGCCCGTTTTCGGGAGAATAGAAAACAGGCGACAGACTGGAATGAAAATCCATAAATGTGTATACAGCATAAGGAGATATAAAAGATGAAATGGAACCGTTTTACACTTAAGACAAAAACAGAGGCAGAGGATATTGTGATCTGTACACTTGCCGAGGTGGGAATTGAAGGTGTGGAAATCCAGGATAAGCAGCCACTGACCGATGAGGATAAGGCACAGATGTTTGTGGATATCATGCCGGAAGGGACCAGCAGATGACGGGATCGCATATCTGAACTTTTTATCTGGAAGAGGATGCAGATACAAGAGGCAATCCTGAAAGATGTGAAGGCTGCACTGGAGGATCTGAGAAGCTTTGTGGATATCGGAGAGGCAACCATCACAGAATCCCAGACAGAGGACAAGGACTGGATCAATAACTGGAAACAGTATTTCCATCAGTTTTATGTGGATGATATTCTGATCGTACCGTCCTGGGAAGAAGTGAAGGCAGAAGATAAGGACAAGATGATCCTCCACATTGATCCGGGAACTGCCTTTGGTACAGGAATGCATGAGACCACACAGCTTGTGATCCGTCAGCTGAAGAAATTTGTGAAGCCGGGAATGGAGATCCTTGATGTGGGAACCGGAAGTGGAATCCTGGGGATCGTTGCACTGAAGCTTGGTGCAGGCCATGTAGTTGGTACAGACCTTGATCCATGTGCAGTTCCGGCAGTATCCGAAAATAAAGAAGCCAACCAGATCGAGGGAGAAATCTTTTGACATGATGATCGGAAACATCATCGATGACAAAGAAGTTCAGGATCAGGTTGGATATGAGAAATATGATATCGTAACTGCAAACATTCTGGCAGATGTTCTGGTACCGCTGACTCCGGTGATCGTTGCACAGATGAAAAAAGGCGCTTACTACATTACATCAGGCATTCTGGATGTAAAAAGAAGATGTCGTAGTGAAGGCTGTAAAAGACGCCGGTCTGACTTCTTGGAAGGTGACTCATCAGGGCGAGTGGGTATCTGTGACAGCAAGAAAGGGACTGATCTCATGCAGCGATTTTTTGTGGAACCTCATCAGATCGACGGGGAACAGACATGAGATCCACATCACAGGAAGTGATGTGAACCATATCGTGAAACGTGCTCCGCATGAAAAAAGGCGAGGAGCTCTGGATCAGCGACAAGGAGAAAGAATATCACTGTGTGATCGAAAATGCCGGGGAGGATGAAGTGCTGCTCCACATCCTCTATGTCCAAGGAGCCGGATTATGAGCCGAAAACCGCATTTATCTTTTTTCAGGGCCTGCCGAAAGCAGGATAAGATGGAGCTGATTATCCAGAAAGCTGTGGAACTTGGGGCGTATTCCGTAGTTCCGGTTTCAACCAGACGATGTGTGGTAAAACTGGATAACAAAAAAAGGAGAAAAAAGTATCCTGCTGGCAGCAGATTGCGGAAAGTGCGCAAAAACAGTCCAAGCGTATGCTTGTTCCGGAAGTCCATTCTGTGATGACATTTAAAGAAGCCCTTGCTTACGCGAAAGAACTGGATGTTCTACTGATCCCTTATGAACTTGCAAAAGGGAATGAAAGAGACAAAAGGAACTGATCCAGGCGATCGAACCGGGAAAAAGCATCGGTGTTTTTATCGGCCCGGAGGGTGGATTTGAAGAGCAGGAAGTGGCAGATGCCATGGAAGCCGGTGCGAAACCCATCACCCTGGGACACCGGATCTTACGGACAGAAACCGCGGGACTTGCGGTACTTTCTGTTCTGATGTTTCAACTGGAGGATGAATAGATTATGGAAGCATATTTTTGACAATTCCGCGACAACGAGATGCTTCGATGAAGTAAAGGATATTGTCAGCAAAACCATGACAGAAGATTTCGGAAATCCTTCTGCCATGCATAAAAAAGGAATGGAAGCGGAGAATTATGTCCGCAAAAAGCGCCCAAACCCTTGCAAAATTACTGAAAGTGAATGAAAAAAGAGATTCTTTTTACCTCAGGAGGAACAGAATCAGATAACCTTGCACTCATCGGTGGTGCAATGGCAAATAAGCGAATGGGAAACCATATCATTACAACGGTAGAGCATGCGGCAGTGGCTCAGCCGGCACTTTTGCCTATCTTCAAAGGAACAGGGGCTTTGAGGCACCATCTTCCTGTGGATGAGCAGGGGAAGAAAAGATGGATGCGCTGGAGGCAGCTTAAGACCGGATACGATCCTGGTGTCTGTGATGTATGCTTGTGAATAACGAAGTGGGAGCTGTGATGCCGGTGGAAGAGATCGGAAAGATGGTCCACGAAAAAAAGTCCGAAAGGCACTTTTCCATGTGGATGCCATCCAGGGCTTTCGAAATACCGCATCTACCCGAAAAAGATGGGAATCGATCTTTTTGCAGTCAAGCGGACATAAGATCCACGGACCAAAGGGTGTCGGATTTTTTGTACATCAATGAAAAAGTAAGAGTATCATCCACAGATCCTGGGCGGCGGTCAGCAGAGTGGAATGCGTTCCGGAACAGACAATGTACCGGGAATCGCAGGTCTTGGCGTTGCCGCAGATCAGATTTATAAGAATCTGGATGAGAAATGTAGAGCATATGTATGCAGCTCAAGGAGCATATCGCAGAGGGACTTTCTCAGGTAGAGGATATCCGTATCAATGGAATGCCTCTTAAGCGAAGGGGGCACCATCATGAGTGTAAGCATCAGTGTCATGGGAGTTCGAAGCGAGGTTCTGCTTCACTCACTGGAGGACAAAGAAATCTATATTTCGGCAGGAAGTGCATGCTCCAGTCACAAGAGAAAGCCAAGTGCAACCTTAAGTGCAATGGGAATGTCCAAGGATCGGATCGAGAGCACTGTCCGTTTAAGCTTCTGTGAGGAAAAACACGATCGAAGAAGCGGATTAGTTCCTGGAAACCATGAAAACACTGGTTCCGATGCTCAGACGATATTCAAGAAAATAATATATAGTTCAGGTGAAAACCTGATAAAAAAACAGGAGGAGAAATACCAGTATGATATTTCATGCATTTTTTGATCAAATATGCAGAGATCGCCATCAAGGGAAAAAACAGATATCTTTTGAAGATGCCCTTGTAAAACAGATGAAACTGGCTCTGGAGCCGGTAGAGGGCAATTTACAGTAACAAAGGGCAGGGAAGAGTATATGTGTTCTGCCCGGAGAAATATGACTTTGATGAAGCGGTGGAGGCACTGCAGCGAGTATTCGGCATTGTGGGCATCAGCCCGGTTGTGATCTATGAGGATCGGGGATTTGAACAGATGGCACTGGATGTCGTAGCTATATGGAACAAGATATCCGGATATAACGGAAGCTTTAAGGTTTGGACAAGAAGAGCAAAGAAATCTTATCCGATCAGCATCCATGGAAGTCAGCGCAGAGCGGAGAGAAAATCCTGGATGCGTTCCCGCAGGCTTCGTAGATGTGCATCATCCGGAGATGACCTTATCCGTAGAGATTCCGAGACAAGATTTACGTATATTCCCAACTATTCCGGGCCGGGAGGAATGCCGATCGGCACAAACGGAAAAAGCCATGCTTCTTCTTTCAGGTGGGATCGACAGCCCGGTTGCCGGTTATATGATCGCAAAACGTGGTGTCAAGATCGATGCGGTATATTTCCATGCACCGCCTTACACCAGTGAGCGTGCAAAACAGAAGGTTTGTTGATCTTTGCGAAGCCTGGTAGCCTGCTACAGCGGACCGATCCGTCTCCATGTAGTCAATTTTACAGATATTCAGCTTTATATTTACGACCAGTGCCCGCATGATGAAACTTACCATCATCATGCGTCGTTATATGATGCGTATTGCCGAGCATTTTGCTAAAAAGACCGCTGTCTCAGGATTTTTATCACCGGTGAGAGCATCGGTCAGGTGGCAAGCCAGACATTGCAGAGTCTTTGCTGCCACAAACGAGGTCTGCACACTTCCGGTATATCGTCCGGTGATCGGTTTTGATAAAGAGGAGAAACGTTCAGATTTCTAGAAAGATCGATTGTTTGAGACATCCATTCAGCCGTTTGAGACTGCTGTACCATCTTTGTTGCAAAAACATCCTGTAACAAAGCCGAATCTTAAAAGCGATCCGCCGTTCTGAGCAGAAACTTTCTGAGAAGATCGATGAGCTGATGGAAGAAGCTCTGAATACCACAGAGATCATTGAAATTCAGTGATCCGTTTTTAGATAAGAAAAAACAAATCAGGGAACAGCTTTTATGGAGTTCCTGGGATTATCAAACGGTATCAGGAAAAAGGGAGATCATTGAGAACAGAAGGATTCTGAAAGCATGAAAAAGAGGAACTGTATCCATACAGTTCCTCTCAAATATACATATAGATTAGTCGATTGTATATTTGGAAATAATCTGCATTACGTTATCCAGAGCAGCGCCATCTGCATGGATGTTTAAGTCAATCGGCTTGGAAAGATCCAGGCTGAAGATACCCATGATGGATCTTGCATCGATGACATATCTTCCGGATACTAAATCAAAATCGCAGTCGAATGTGCTGATCTCGTTTACGAATGCTTTCACCTTATCGATGGAATTCAGTGAGATTTTTAGCTGTTTTCATTATAATAACCTCCCTTGATAAATTTTTGTTGTTTTACAGCTTTCATCTTACCTGTCGGCCCCAGAAAAGTCAAGGGTAAAAAGAATGAAATTTTGGTTAAAATTGTTTTTTAAAGTTAAAAAATTAAAAAAACTAAAAGAATATGAGGAAAAATGGGAAAAAAAGTTGCATTCACAACCTGGGCTGCAAAGTAAATGCCTATGAGATCGAGGCCATGCAGCAGCTTCTGGAGGAGGCAGGATATGAGATTGTGCCTTTTGAGCCAGGGAGCGGATATTTATGTAATCAATACCTGTACGGTAACGAATATTGCAGACAGAAAATCAAGACAGATGCTTCATAAAGCAAAAAAATGAATCCGGAAGCAATCGTGGTAGCAACAACGGATGTTATGTACAGACCGGTGGCAGATAAGCTGAAAAAAGACGAAGCCATTGACCTTGTATGGGAAAATAACCAGAAGATCAATATTGTGGAAGCACTGGCAGAATATGCGGAAAATAAACCGGGGACATGGCTCCCATGTGATTAAGATCAACCAGACAAAAAGAGTATGAGGATCTTTCCATTGATCATACAGCAGAACATGTAAGGGCATACATCAAGGTTCAGGACGGATGTAAATCAGTTCTGTACGTACTGTATTATTCCTTATGCGAGAGGCCGTGTCAGAAGCCGTAACATTGAAAGTGTGCTGAAGGGAAGTCCATTCCCTTGCAGAAAAAGGGTATAAGGAAGTAGTTCTTGTACAGAATTCATTTTAAGTTCTACGGCGTAGATTTTCCGGAGGAGAAAAAGAAACACTGCTTTCCCTTGATCCGCGCTGTACATGAGATCGAAGGAATTCAGCGTATCCGCAATACGTAACGAACGAAGTACAACAG
>VOFJ01000067.1_pt1 | contig 23511 bp, 38 predicted proteins | sample 5384081 | NCBI WGS metagenome assembly VOFJ01 (sample SAMN12384729, study PRJNA508395) | human gut metagenome | isolation source: healthy gut I | host: Homo sapiens | reverse complement strand
TGGTGGTACAGGTGGTGCAGAAATTAATCAAAATATGAAGATTAATATTCGTGGTGCTGGCACGATCGGAGAAGGATCAAAATCAGATCCTCTAGTCCTTATTGATGGTATGGAAGGTGATATGAACGTATTGAATCCGAATGATATCGAAACTATCTCCATATTGAAAGATGCTGCAGCCTCTTCCATATACGGTTCTCGCGCTCGCTTTTGGTGTTGTTTTGATTACGACTAAAAAAGGAAAAGCCGGTAGGATTAGTATCAATTATAATAATAACCTTCGCTGGACTCATGCAATGTATGCCGCATGTTGCTGACTCTTATACATTTGCTCAGTATTTTAATCGTGCGGCAGCTGCTGATGGTCAAAATCAACATTTAACGAAAGAGACAATGCAGCGTATTATAGGGTATCAAAATGGTTCATTTACAGACACGACAGTACCTAATACGAATGATCCGAATACATGGAACTGGATAGGAAATAGTAACAATGACTGGTATGATCTTCTTTTTGGTAATACAGCATTTTCACAAGAGCATTCGTTGAGTGCAAATGGTGGAACAGAAAAAAATTCAGTATTATCTTTCTGGTAATTTTATGGATGAGAATGGTTTAATGAGTTATCGCCCGGATAATGTGAAACGATATACGATGACAGCTAAGATTAATGCAGAGCTTTTCCCTTGGTTACATGTAAATTACAGTACTAAATTTATGCGGAAAGATTATGAGAAAAAACTCTTATATGGGTAATCAGTTATATCATGAATTAACGAAACGTTGGCCGACAGAACCGGTATTAGATCCGAATGGATATATTCTGAATGATCAGATATCAGGTCTTGTTCATAGTGGTTCCGATAATACACAGACAGATTGGTTGTATCAGCAATTCCAGATCGTGTTGGAGCCGATAAAGAATTGGAAAATATTTGGAGAAATAAATTATAAGACCATTGATGAGTTTTTGGCATAAGCATACGTATAAACTACCTAAATGGAATGTTGACGGAAAGCATGTTCTATAAAGGGAGGCTTCGATGTGACTTCTGCAGAGGAATCAGCAGGGCGTACTAATTTTTTTTAATCGAATGTTTATTCAGAATATATGAAGGCATTTAAGGGAGGCCATACAATGAAGGCAATGGTGGGTTTCCAAGCTGAATTGAATAAATATCGTAAAGTTAGGTGCAAAAAGAAATGATTTGATTACGGACAATGTTCCTAACATATCTCAGGGCTACCGGGCAAGAGAAAATTACAGATTCGAAGTTGGAACATTGGGCTACGGCTGGTTTCTTTGGTCGTCTGAATTATGATTATAAAGAACGATATTTGTTGGAAGTAAATCTCCGTTATGACGGAACTTCACGTTTTATTCAGGATAAAAAGATGGAATTTATTCCCATCTTTTTCTCTTGGGTGGAATATTGCCCGTGAAGAGTTTATGCAACCTTATGAACATATTGTAAATACGTTTAAAGTACGTGGATCATGGGGGAGTTGGGTAATCAGAACACAGAATCTCTTTTTATCCATATATTCAAACAATGAAATTTGCAGCAGCCGATACGGATGGTAAATGGCTTATCAATAAATCAGCTTCCGAATACCTCAAATGCCCGGATTTAATTTCTGTATTGCTTGGCTGGGGAAACGATGCGCTCATGGGATATAGGTTTGGATATGGGATTCCTTCAGAATCGTTTGAATGTTAGTTTTGATTGGTTTGAAAGGAAAACAGTAAATATGGTAGGTCCGGCTCCTGAGCTTCCGGTAATTTTGGGGAACAAAGGTTCCGAAGACGAATAATGCCGACTTAATGTCTCGGGGATTCGATTTGGATATATCCCAGAGATCAGATTAGAGACTTGCAGTATGGTGTTCATTTTATTCTTTCTGATGACCGTCAGAAAATATTGAAATACCCGAATGAAACAGGTTCTTTGAATACTTGGCGTGCTGGTCAGTATATGGGTGAAATTTGGGGATATGAAACGATAGGTATAGCAAAAAACAGATCAAGAAATGAATGATCATTTGGCTACTTTGCCTAACGGAGGTCAGAATGAACAAGGTAGTAAATGGGCAGCCGGCGATATTATGTATAAAGACCTGGACGGTAATGGAGTGATTCATGAAGGAAAAACGATTACAGATCCGGGGGACTTTAAAATAATAGGAAATAACACACCGCGTTTTAAATTTGGTCTTGATCTGGATGCTGCTTGGAAGGGTATTGATGTTGGAGACTATTTTTACAGGGAGTTGCTAAAAGAGATTATTGGTTGGATGGCAATATGATGTTTGGTGCCAGTGGCGGAAAATGGGGATCGACTGTATTTACAGAACATATGGATTTCTTTCGTCCGGAAGGAGACGAATGGGGGACTAATCTGGATGGTTATTTTCCACGTCCGAACTTTGCTGGCGATAAAAACCAGAAGAAGCAGACGCGTTATCTTCAAAAATGCAGCTTATTGTCGCTTGAAGAATTTGCAGATTGGTTATACGATCCCTGCTTACCTGACAAAAGAATCGGTATACAAAAATCTCAGAATATTTTTTCTCGGCAGATAACTTGTTAACTATAACTTCATTACCTAATAGTTACGATCCTGAAACCTTAGGGACGGGATACGGGGCTGATAATGGTGCGACAAGTACGGCTAAAACATATCCGCTTTCACGGACTTATTCAACAGGATTTAGTGTTAATTTTTAAAATGAAGTGACAATGAAAACATGGAATAAATATATAGTTATTTTGTTCGGAGGATTCATCGGACTGACATCATGCAATGACTTCTTAGAAATGAAACCGCTTGATAAAGTGACACCAGATGACTTCTTTTGGACGGAATCTGATCTAGCATCGTATGCTGTTAAGCATTATGAGTTCACAACTCATGATGGGTATAATATAGGTATATGGAAGGAAGATAATAATACAGATAATCAGGCTACTTCTTCTTTCGATAACCAATGGGCACCGGGTGAACTAAAGGTAAAAGGGAATCATACAATAAAAGAGAAGATGATCCTTGGAATTTTGATGTTATAAGGGAACTGAATTATTTTCTTGAAATTGTACTTCCTCGCTATGAAGCAGGTGAAATTACAGGCGTTGAAGAAAATATCAGACATTATATTGGAGAGATTTATTTTGAACGTGCCTGAAATATTTTAGTAAATTGAAGACGTATGGTGATTTCCCCTGATTGTGAAGAATACCTTACCTGATGAGAAAGAGGCCTTGATTGAAGCAAGTAAGCGGCAGCCTCGTAATGAAGTTGCAAAATTTATTCTTAGTGACCTGGATCAGGCGATTTCATATTTAAGTAATACACCTCCTGGAGGAAAGAACAGGATAACCCGGAATGCAGCACTGTTGGTTAAGTCCAGAGCGCTTTATTTGAAGCCAGTTGGTTGACTTATCATAAAGGGACGAGCCTTGTTCCGGTGGACCCGGTTGGCCGGGTAAAGACTTCTCTGGGAATCTTGATGCCGATATCGCTTATTTCGTGTCTGAATGTAAAAAAAAGGCGGCTGCAGAAATAGCAGATCTTGGCTTACTAGCTGTTAATCAGTCAGGAGAAAGAAAGATGGGAAATCCTTATTATGCGCAATTCTGTCTGGAAGATATGGAGGGTTGTCCTGAAATTTTTGTTATGGAAGAAATATAATAATACTGATTTCAATATTTATCATTTTGCTACGTCGTATCTGCCAAGCGGTGGAAATTCGGGATTTACCCGTCAGTTTGTAGAAACATTTCTAATGAATAACGGACTGCCAATTTATGCTTCCGGTTCAGGATATAAAGGAGATACTTCTGTTGATAATGTAAGAGAAGGTAGAGAATCTCGTTTGGATTTATTTATGATGAAACCGATGGAAGTCATGGATACAAAAGTTGGTTTGAAATGGGGGGAGATAACGGTGCTCCTGGAATTTTGAATTTGGCAGAAAATAGAGCTGTTACAGGATATGGATTACGTAAAGGTTTAAGTGATAACTATTATAAAGGTGGACAGACGAGTATAGAAGGTTGTCCTGTATTCCGTGCAGCGGAGGCTTATCTGAATTATATTGAAGCTTCCTGTATTGAAAATAATGGTACGAGTATTGATTCTAAGGCACAGGGATACTGGACTGCAATTCGTGACAGGGCTAATCTGCCAGATTATAAAATAACACTTGATGCTACGGATTTGGGTAAAGAATCAGATTGGGGTGTATACTCTGCAGGACAGCAGGTAAGTAAATTATTATACTGTATTCGCCGTGAACGTCGTTGCGAGTTACTGGAAGAAGGTTTTCGTATGACTGATTTGAAACGTTGGAGAGCACTTGATCAGGTACGAAATTATCAAGTAGAAGGTGTAAATTTATGGGAATCAGAGTTGAAGGATGCTTATAAAGATGAAACAAGCGGAAAGAATTTATTGATCCCGCAAGGACAGGAGAATCCCAATGTCTCTAATTACACAGAGAGTGGTAAATACTTGAGGCCATATCAGATCGTGAAAACTAATAATATTATGTTCAACGGATATAACTGGTGTGAAGCACATTATTTGACACCTATTGCTTTGACACATTTCAGAATTTCGGCAACGAACCCGGATGATCTGTCCACTTCTGTAATTTATCAGAATCCTGGATGGCCGTTAACACCTTCCGGTCCATCTAAATAGTATGATATAAAAAGCTGAGTATTAGATCTATTATACTATGAATTTTATTATTATAATTATTTCATAGGTATTAGTACGCATCGTTGATGTGGGAAGGTTTCCTCCTCTGTGAAGAGGGGAACCTTTAATGTACTATATAATTGAATTTTATTATTTTACCATAAAATAGAAATGTTATGAAAAAGGCAAGACTTATGATCTTATCATATCACTGTTTGTATGTGTTATAAGTTTTGCAACAACAATAGTTACTGTATTTTTTATTTTTAATAATTTAAAGTTTTATAACTATGAGTATTTTAATTAAAGCAAATCCAGCGTGCTAATCCGCGGGACAAGAATGCACCCAAAAAATGGTATGTCGTTCAAAACTCCACCGGATTGATCGGGGAGACCGAAGTTGCCGACCTCATTGCTGATGAGACGACACTTAATCCGGCAGAGGCTTTGATGTCTCTTCGTCAATTTCGAAAAATATTGCAACGTCTGATGTCGGACGGGCATAGTGTGAAACTCGGTAATTGGGGTACGTTTTCTCCATCCCTTAACAGTAAGGGCAAGGATAAGAAAGAAGATCTGAAGGCTACGGACATTAATTGTGTAAATATTAATTTCCAGCCCGGTGAAGAATTGAAGACAGCTATGCAAAAAAGTGGACTTTGTATGGATCGACAAGCTGGTTGAAGGCAAGACAAATACCGGTGGCGGTTCTGGCGAGTCTGGTGGTGACCGTCCGGAGATTGAATAATTTCTATTTTCTGAATGATTAAAATTTCCTCTCCGGTTTTCCGGAGGATTTTTATTTCGGCTTTTCGGGTAGAAGAACTCTGTTTCGCAACATGAAGGAGTAAACTCGAAACATGAAGAGACTTGCTTTGAAACATCAAGAAGTCTTTTCCGAAACTTGAAGAAGCCAGTATCGTGAGATGAAGAGGTTGGCTTTGCGAGATGAAGAAGTCAACTTCATGAGATGAAGAAGTCGGAATTTCGAGATGAGGAACTTATAAGTTTTCCCTTATTCAGGTGCAGGTTTTTGGTATATTTTTACATTTATATATAATTTGTTTTTTATTCCGAAAAAATTTTTACCTTTGGCACATCGTTCACTATCGGACGTCCAACCATTTAAAACCTTGTACTATGGAACAGTACGTAAACATTATGTTAGATCGCGGCTTCAAAGCCGTATTCGGTAACAAACAAGTAGCTATCGACTTTATCAATGCCGCCTTGGAGGGCGAGCGACAAGTTAAAGACTTGACTTACCTGGATAAAGAAATTTTTACCCGAGTCATTGGACCAGCGCACAGTTATTTTCGATTGTCTTTGTGAAGATGTAGATGGCACGAAGTTTATTTTGGAGATGCAGAATTGTCCCCAACGCTATTTTTTAACCGTGGATTTTATTATATTTGCCGAATGATCTCCCGTCAGGGACAGATAGGTTCGGGGTGGAAGTATGAACTTCTTCCCGTGTATGGTATCTACTTGTTGAACTTCAGCTTGCCGGAGTTTTATTATTACGAACGAACGTGGTCTTGGCGAATGAAGAAACAGGTGAATCTTTTGGTGAAGTCAAACTGAAACAGATTTATATTTCGTTTGAGTTGTTTAATTTGAGTAAAGAGGAATGCGTAACTCCTTTTGAGAATCTGATTTATATATTGAAGAATATGGATATATTTGATATGTCTCCTTTCAAGGAGGAAAATGAAGCGTTTCGTCGTATACTCGATGCTGCAAACGTGAATGCAATGACATCCCATGAACGTGACGTGTATGACGAAGTCCTGAAGCGTTATCGTGATTGGCGATGTACGACCGAATATGCTATCGAACAAGCCGAGGAGAAAGGTTTGAAGAGAGGCATGGAAAAGGGCCTGGAAAAGGGCCTGGAAGAAGGTATTGAAAAAGGTCAGCAAGAAGCTTTGCAAAGAACTGTTCAAAACATGAAAGCGATGCAAATATCGACTGATGTCATAATGAAAGCAACTGGTATGACTTCCGAAGAGATCGAACAGCTTTAAAGATTTATATTAAGAAGATAGCCATAAAAAAATCCTGGGGAATTTTTCTCTCCGGGATTTTTTGTAATATGAATAAGGTTTGCAACAGTCTGTTACTTTATCGGCCGGATAATAAACTCGAACGTTGCCTTCTTTACCGGGACGAGGTATTGAGGCAATACACCCGCCGCAGGGTAGCTGTTCCTACGCCGGCCTGTTCAGCATCCATATGGACGGTGACTGTGCCGCTTCGTTTCAGTTGGTTGATATGCGTGGATGCATCGATATTGCTGTCCGCGAAAGGAACGATACTGAATTGCCATGGGTGGGCAGCCGTTACGTGCAGGCCGTTACCGGTTTCGTTGGTGATTGTTGCCCAGCGCATATCCGTGCGGTTACCTGTCGATTGCGGTTTGACGTAATAATGGAACATACGTTCCGCGTCTGTCCGGTCGATGGCGATACGGCCGCTTTGGATACGGTCTGTGTAGGTTTCTCCGGTACGTCCCAGATAGGAAACCTGTGCATATTCGGCAGGCATTTCAAAGGTCAGTCCGATGCAAAGCCAACGATTTGACGATGGTGGTGTCCGGGGTAAAGGTAGTCGCTATCTTTACTGTGCCGTCAGGGTTGACACTATAGTGCTGTGTCGCTGTCCCTACTGTTTCGGATTTGTCATTCAGTAGTGCCAGGGTTGTCTGTACGCTGTTGTTCTGCCCTGTGCGGAAAGCTGTTGCCTGTTGGCTGAGTTTGTCGAGGCCGGCGGTTTTCCAGAGGCGGGCACCATTGCGGTCGCGGTTATCGTTGTCGCTAATCGGACGGTACAGGCTGATGGTGAGAGGGGCTTGAAAGTAACCCCCACCATCGAGTTTGTAAGATGTCATGGCTCCTGTCCCGGGGAGAAAGAGATGCTTATACGGTCGTTGTTGAACGTGTTGCCGTCCTGTTTCAACGCTGATGCTTTCAGACCCGGATATTTCGGCTGATAGTTTTTATTGGCTGCCAATACAAACTGGTTGTAAGCAACTTCATGAGTAGTCGGCAAGAACGGACGTGTCTGCTTAGGTGTCCAGCTCAGGTTCAGGAAGACTTCTTTGCAGTCTTTCGGGCAAAACGGTTTTTACCCAGTGTCAAAGTAGCTGTCTCGTGAGGGATGCAATCGACGGTTTCCGTTCCTGGCGGACAGTGCGGCCGTGTCTGTAACCAACTGCCAGTTTAAGGTATATTCGTTCAGGTTACTGAAATCGTACCAGTTTTTAATGGAGAGGGTCAGATTGCGTTCGTCTGTCAGTTTTTGTCTTGATATACTGGTAGACTTTTTTTCACTTCGTTCAGATGCGGATGCGGTTCACGGTCGGCACTGACCAGGCCGTTACAGCAGAAGTTGTCGAAGCTGGGGATACCTTTTAGGACCGTAATCGCCGCCATACGACCAATACCAATTGCCATTTTCATCCAGTTCGCGGAAAGACTGGTCCACCCAATCCCCAGACGCAAACCGCCTTGTGCCATCGGTTCGTTTTCGAATACGTCCCAGTATTCTTTCAGGCCGCCGACACTGTTACCCATCGCATGCACATATTCACAGAGGATAAAAAAGGACGGTAGATTTTCGGTTCCTTCTGGTTCAGATATTCTTTGATTACGTCTACGCAGCGGTACATACGGCAATAGATGTCGGTATTGTAGTTTTGTTCGGCACGTTCGTACTGTACGGGGCGGTTCTTCTCGACCGATTTCAGCCAGTCGTAGGTACGTTCGAAGTTGATGCCGTTGCCAGCTTCGTTGCCCAGCGACCAGATTACGATGCAGGGATGGTTCTTGGAACGTTCGTACATCCGGCGGGTGGGTCCATATGGGCCGGGAGCCAGGTACTGTCTTTAGCCAGTGATTCGGGACCGTATCCCATTCCGTGCGATTCGATGTTGGCTTCGTCGATCATATAGAGGCCGTATTCGTCGCAAAGTTCGTACCATAACGGGTCGGTCGGGTAGTGGGAGTTACGTACGGTGTTGATGTTATACTGCTTCATCAACTCGATATCTTTCAGCATCAGTTCGCGGCTGACCGTACGGCCCAGTTGCGAATGTTCATGGCGGTTGGTTCCTTTCACCAATGTCGGTACGCCGTTCACGCAGAAGCGGCCGTCTTTGATTTCGACGTGCGGAAGCCTACTCTGCCTCCGGTCAGTTCGGTTTCTTTGCCACCAGCGTCTTTTCAGGGAGAGGATAAGCGTATACAGGTTCGGATGTTCGGCACTCCAGGCTTTTATACCGGGATTGTCGCTTCTTTGAGTGTAATCCGGCTGTTTTCTCCGGTAGGACTTTTGCCTTCTTTCAGGACGGTTTACCGTCGGCATCTTTCAGCTGGTAAGCGATGCGGGCGTCCGGTTGCCGGACCGGCAATCTGAACGTCCAGGTTGAAGATGCCGTCTTTGTAAGTATTCTTGTCGAGAGTGGATACCACCTTGTAGTCGGCAATATACTGCCGGGGCGTGCTGTAGAGGTAGACGCTTCGTTTACCGCTGCTCCAGGCGCCAGTCCTGGCATTCAGGTGGAGCCGCTGCTCCAGCGATAGACTTCCAAGGCTACGGTGTTCTCAGCCCGGTTTTAGCTTATCGGTAATATCCCATTCTGCCGGGGTTTTAGAACCCTGGTTATATCCTAGTTTTTCCCCGTTCACCCCATAATAGAAAAGAGATGACGCCTTCGCAGCAGAGAACCACGCGGCGACCGTCCCAGTCTGTCGGAACGGTAAAGGTGCGGCGGTAAGAGCCGACTTCATTTTCTTCATAAGGGACGAAAGGCGGATTCTTCTTGAAGTTGAACATCGGGTCGTCGAACTCATACGTTTCGTTTACGTAAATGGCGGTACCGTATCCCTGCCGTTCCCAGTTGCCGGGAACGTTGATATCTGCCCATCCTCCGGTATAGAAAGAAGGCTTGTAGAAATCTTTCGGGCGGTTGTCCGGGTTCTTTGTCCAATGGAATTTCCATTTTCCGTTCAGGCTTTGGTACCAGGGGGACGATTCGTGGTCGCGTACGGACACGGCTTTCTCGTTCTCAAAAGGCCAGACGTAAGCATGCGGTTCCAGTTTGTTGAGTCCGGTTGCGTACTGGCTTTGCCACTCGGGGCTTGTTGTTGTCTGTCGACCCTGTAGCCGCCTGGAGCATCCCCAGGCAGCACAGAGCGAAAATAGATAACCTCGTTTTTCTCATTTGTATTTTAGATTGATATGTTTCATTGTACTGTGACTTCATCTATATACATCCAGGTTCCTTGTCCGGGACGTGTATGGTCGTCCGGAGCATTTACCTGGATTTTTCAGGGCGACTCTCAGGTAACGGCCTGTAGCCTTCAGGTTGTCGAATGTCTTGTCTTCGATGCGGATTCCTTCGCGGAATATTTCTTCCGGAGTAAAACTGCGTTCTGCAACCTGCGTATATGCCTGGTTTGTCGTCTGAGACGGACAACGAATCCGGCCGGGGATATGTGCGCCCATTCCGTAATTGGTGATGCAACCGATTGTTATTTCATTCATTGCCTCCGTTTTTCCCAGGTCGATCGTAAAGGTTGCATCTTCGTCGTACCAGCCGCACCATTCGAAGTCGGATTGTTTGTTGCTGCCCCGTAATCCGTTGGTCAGGCGATATGTCTGACTGTTTCCATCCTGAACGGGGCGGGCGGTGGCCTTGTTCCAATGGAGCGGGAGGGTCAGGGGTTTTCCCCATTTGTTTGCCGTTTGCAAAGGTTGCAGCGTTGATTGTGATATCGTTGGTGACAACCAGAGAGTCGGTGTACAGGGATGATGTGGCGACCGGCTCGTTCCCGTCGGTCGTATAACGTATCTCCATATCCGGTCGGATACAGGTGAGGACAACTTTCAATGTATCGTTGTTGCCTGTTACCAGATGGTCGATGTTGAACATGGAACGGGCGTGGTTTTTACTCCCAGATAATCATAATGTTGTGTTAATACATCAAGGCGTTTCAGGAAGCCGGGCCAGTCTTTCCGGTCTTTTCCCCGACCAGGCTATTTCGGCAACGGCGGCCAGACGGGGAAAAGCAGGTATTCGACATCTTCTGCCGAATAGCAGAATTCCGTCCACATATCCTTGCACGCCTATCAGGTTGGCGGCAACTTTCGGGTCCCAATCCGGCTGTATAGGTTCATAGTCGTATACGCCTTTTTAAGGTATTGTTTCCGAAATAAGTACGTGGTTCAAACCATTGCGGGCCCTGATAGCGAATCAGGTAGAGGACGCGTGCCGGGGTCATAATAAACTTATGTCCCAGTTGCCCTGCCTTATATATCCGGCCGTCCCCATTCCTTGCCATCCCAGGATTGTGGCGCCGTCGGGTATTTTTGCTGTTGATGAGTTCGTCCCATCCGATGACCTGCTTGCCTTTACTTTTTACATAATCGGACATGCGGTTCATGAAATATCCCTGTAAATCTTCGATGTCCGTGTATCCTTCGGCTTTCATCCGTGCCTGAAGCAAAGCGGGCATTTCTTCCAGTTCTTTTAGAGGCTTCATCGCCTCCCCAGATTGATATAGGAAGAGGGGAAAAGGTCGGCCACTTCGTCTATCACATCTTCCAGAAAAGAATAGACTTTGTCGTTACCGGCGCAATAGACGATTTCAGAGGCATGTGCACCCATTCCCAATGACGCTGATAAAATCTTTTACTATGGGGCATGCCAGTTCCGGAGTAAGCGGCCAGCGAGGAATTGGTATGTGCCGGCATCTCTATTTCCGGAATGATTTCGACCTGGCGGGCATTCGCATAGGCAATAATCTCTTTCATATCCTCCTGTGTGTAAAATCCGCCTATGTGTGTCGGTTCACTCGGTTTAGCATTTTTGCGTTGGGAGAAATCCCCTTCGCGTGCAACCCGCCAGGCACCGACTTCCGTTAACCGGGGATATTTCTTTATTTCCAGTCGCCAGCCGTTTCCGTCGACGGATGCAAATTTAGTCTGTTCAGTTTCAGCATAGCCATGTAATCAATGATTTTGATTACATTTTCTTTAGAATGAAACAGCGGGAGACATCGAGTAATAATCCGCGGTAGGGGGAAACGCGGACTATCCTGTACGTTTAATGCCGGTACGTTCCATTGGATATTACTAACCGGTTCTTTGTTTTCTATAGCGGGAGGAAGCAACTGGCGGATTGACTGCACGGCATAGAAGAATCCTTCTTTACCGGCTGCCTGGATAGAGATACGGGATGGGGTTATATCCAGTTTATAGCATTCTTTTACGAGTGTTGTGTCGGTAGAAAAAATGACGGAGGCGGAAGCGGCGGACGAACCAGTGTTTACCACAGGTGTAAATCCGGCAGAAGAGGTAAACAAATCAGCTAATAATCCGGCAATCGGTTTCTGTTCCCGATTCTCGACCTGGATGACAGTATTCTTGCTGAATGTGAAATGGCTGTTTCCGGCTACTTGTTGTTCCGGTAGCGGGATGATATTCATTTCAGCCGGACCGGAGGTGGTGCATCCGGTAACTAACCAGCCAATAAATAAAAAAAAGAAGGAGTTTGCCTTTTGCCATTTGATATACTTTTAGTGTTAACAATTTCGCTTTTATACTACCGGATTATGCTGTTACAAATGTAGATGTCTAGTTGGCGGTTAATGTCAGGACTTGTACAAAAAACTTCAATATTTGTCCAAAAAAGGCGACAAATGTTGATTCCTAAGTGTTATTGGAGGAATATTAGTCCCGTAAGAACTCATGTTCTCTTATTTATTCAGCAAAGATATAAAAAGATTTTTTTTACACAAAGATGCTTCTCTTATAGTTTATGGGCCAGGATTTTATTTCTTACTTAATTCTAACAAGTATACGGTAAAATTTAGTGAAGCGATATATAGTGTTTTATAGTCAGGCTGTACACCCTAGATTCTAAAACAGTAACTATTCCTCTGGTTATTCGTTATAATAAGCTACCTGTAAACTACCGAAAGTATTTAATTCAATGACTAATTCTTTAATAATCTATTGATTAAGATACAATGGCATGAGTTCTTACGGAACACTGGTATTAATCTATTAATCAAACATTGAAGGTGTTGGCTACAAGAGTGTATATATATTTATTTTATGTCTTTTTTTGTTATTCGGCTCATACAAGCGTTATATCAGGAATGACCTGGTTCATGTTCTGTTGTAGCTTATTGGTTATAATAGGGCTGTTCTTTGTTTTCTGTCTGATCGTGAAAAAGCGGAAAAAAGAAATCATCAGTTACACGTCTGCATTGGGCGGGGAAAGTGGTTGATGCCAATCTGCACAGGTTATTCACGGACTTTTCTGTAGGAAAGTATTCCGTTCTGATTATGGAGGATGAACCGGAACTTCTGAATTATCTGAAGATTTCATTGAAAACACATTTCAGGCAAGTGTATGTGGCGGAAGAAGGGGGAGAAGCATTGAATATCGCTGTGCATTGTGTACCCGATATTGTTGTTTGTGATATGATGATGTCTCGTATGAATGGCTTTGAATTTTGCCGGCAATTAAAAGCACGCCGGAAGTCAGCCATATCCCGGTTATTTTGTTGACCGCCAGGGCAGACCAGGGTAGTACGATACAAGGATATAAAGAAGGAGTAGATTTTTATTTGCCGAAACCGTTTGATCTGGAGTTCTTGCTGGTAATGATCTGTAATCTTTTAAAGAACAGGGAAGCGGTTAAGCAACGTTATAAAAGCGATATTGCAGTCATTTCTCTTAAAGAAGATACGATTAGCAATGCGGATGAGGTATTTATGAAGAAACTGAATGAATTGATCGGGAGACAGTTGGAAAACCCAGACCTGGATGGAACTATGTCGCCACGCAAATGGCAATGAGCCGTGCCTCCCTGTATAATAAGCTGAAGGCATTGACCGATATCAGTATCGGCGATTATATTAATAAATTCAGAATGCCCCGTGTGATGGAACTGCTGGCGGATAAGAATCTCAGCATCCTGGAGGTTTCAGAGAAGGCAGGGTTCGCCAACCAGCGTTATTTTTAGTACGGTATTTAAACAGGCGTACGGAACGACTCCGTCCAAATACCGTCAGGAACATTTCAGTTGAAAATTCTTATTTCCGGATGGGCAGCAGGTAGATGATACGTGCGGAGATTACCTGGCTGGACGATTTGTTGAAGTAATCGCTTTTGCGGCTACCGTAAATATCACCCAGCGCATAATAATAGCGTCCTTCCAGCAGGAAATAACCGATGCCGGTACGCAGTTCAAGCCCCGGACCACCACACAATCCCCAATCGAATTTTTTCTGGATGGCCATGTTGTGTGTTGCTCATTGGAGCCGGCGTTCGTATTTGTCTCGTTCGGGTTTGTTTCCGTCTTTTTCGCTGAAGGCATAACCTATTTTGGGACCCAGGTTAAAATAAAACTTGAATCTGTTGCTGCCGAAATAGATATGGGTGAAGAACGGAATTTCGAAATAATTGATCGTACGACTGTATTTATAGGTCGGATGCTCTTCGAATTCCTCGTCCCATCCCTGTTGGCTGAAATTCAGTTCGGTTTGTAACCCCAGATTCTTTTCCGTGTTCCAGCGCAGCACCAGTCCGGCATTGTACCCCTGTTTCATTTTCGTATATACCTTGGGATTGAAACTTACGGACGAGAAGTTCATTCCGGAAGGAAGCACCAACGGAGACCTCCTGAGGAAACCTGTTTTGCTGTGCCATGGCGCTTATAATAATGGCCAGGCACAAAAAAGGATGTGATTATACTCTTTCTAATCATCTTACTTCGCTACGTGTTACGTTAAAATCACTCTGGTAGTGAACGATAAATATATTGGTATTGATGAATCCGCCCCAATTATTTACCCGTTCAAAATCGAATCCGGTTTGTATGCTCTTATAACGGATCTTGTCCAGGTTGTTTTCGAAATTGGAACCATATTTTTTGATGGCATCAAAAAGAACATACCAGTGTCGAATCCTAAAATACCGTATTTAGGGAACGTATTGATCAGGTTCTTACTATACCATGTCTTATATTTTGAATAGAAATCAGCAACTTCGGGCGAAAAGGTTGTCGGCATAGAAGTTACTATATATATATGTGTTCAGAGCGAAGAAGTCATCCAGGCATTCGCGGGTATACGTCTGCCATTCCGGATAACCGAACAGGGTGATATTGCATTCGGGTTTAGACTCAGCCAGCATGCGTAAAGGCGATTTGAGTTTATTCAGTGCATCCAGTGAGCCGGAAGTCGGAACGATCACGCTTCGTTTATCTGTACTGAGCATAGCTTCTATCTCGACTGGGAATGTTTCGGCTGAGTAGGTCAGTTCACGCCAGGCGATATTCCGTTGTTTCATTTCTGCTTTGAAGGCTTTGATGAAATCCGTTTTCTCTTCTGTGCCGGGCACTTTTACCAGGATGATATTATCGTTCCCAAACAGGTCGCAACCAGCTTGGGATGCTTTGGCATACAAATAGGAGTGAGGCGTATTAACTTGGTATACATGCGCATTGGATAATACATCGTCATTTTTGGAAGTGAATGGGATCACGTATTTGATATTATTCTTTTCTGCAAATTCGGCAACGGGAGCGATCTGGTCGTTTTGTACGGCTCCGATGATGAGGTTGGCATTCTTCAAGGCATCTTCTTTCAGGATCTCTTTCAGTTTCTTTGTTCCGTTGCCAGTATCGAAGACGGAAAGTTCGATCGAACAACCGCTGTTACGAAGGCTGTCGACAGCCAGCAGCATACCTTCGTAATATTCAATAAAACGCAACGTGTTTGCAGATGGAGTTGCTTCGTTTGTCATGAACGGCAATAACAAAGCTACCTTGATCATATTGACGCGCTTGATCTCTTGGGGGATCGACAAAAGGGCATTGACGTCTCTTTTCATGCATGGCAGGAGCTGTTTCAGTCACTGTCTCTTTAGTCTCTACCGGTATTTTAATGACCATACCGGCTTTTACTCCGTTTTTCAGTTCGGGGTTCCTTTTGATCAGTTCTGCACTGGACACATTGAATTTCCGGCAAATGCGGTACATCGTTTCTTTCTTGGCGATCGTATATTCGATTTCCTTGGTTACGGTCTTTACTTCTTTGGTCGGCAGTGTTTCTATAGGAGTTGCCAGGATACGGATCGTCTTGCCAATGGTAAAAGTGGAAACGGATAATCCCGGGTTTGCCGCGATAATATCAGGACCGGGCACTTTGTACCGGATAGATAATGAATACAGCGTTTCTTTAGGTTGTATAGTATGATACAGATAATTATCTTCAGCGTTTCCCATCGGAGCGGAACTTACATGTCCCTTTTGCGGGATTTTTAAGGTGGCTCCGGCCTTTATTGATTCGCGACTTTCGGGATTCAGGTGATAAATGTCGTCGACAGTTACCCGTACATGGTAGCGATCGAGTAGACTGTTTGTCCCCGTTCAATCGTATGATAAAATATATTATCATTTAATTCGTTAGTAGTAATGATCCGTGCTCTGTTGTTTTGTGAATACAAGGAGACAGCGGAAAACTCAGGCATAACGTCAATACGTATATACTAATCTTATTCATTTGCTGATTCGAATATTTGCAGCAAAGATAGTGTATGTCCGTATAAAATACTAATTTTGGAAGCTAATTAGGTTATAATATATGCAAAGGAATTGTTTAAGAAGAGTGATCGGAACGCTCTGTTTTTGTTATTGATACTTGCAGCACATGCTCAAAAAATATACGGTAACAGGGGGGGAGAGGTACGCCTTTGTTAGTGGATGCAGGTGTAGATATGAACAAGAATCAGCATTTGGAAGTCTATCTTGTTTATGGTATGGATAACGTACAAATCAGTTATACTTCATCTTCTACTTCGCATCAATGGTATAGGTATAAGACCAAAAAGGCTGGAAGCAGAGAAGATTCCGTCTGTTCAGAATGGAACAACTTCTGTGGTAAGTAATTTGGAAGAAGGATATGGGTATTATGTTGAAGAAACCGGTCTTTCGGAAGCATATGTTTGGCTTATAGATTATAGTAAATATGTGTTTGAGATATCAAGTTTTTATATAGATACACAACGTAGTAATTGTACTAATATGTATTTGGGTGGTATTGCAGAAATGCCGGAAATGAGGTATAATTATCCTCAGACAGGTACTTCAAAAATATTAAACCGTGAGTTTGAGGTTATTTATCAGACAGAGAAGATGAGAGAAGATAAGACTTCTTTTCTTTCTGAAACTGTAATTGAAACAATTAATAATCCTTTTAAAGATCCTGTTCCAGCTCCGCTTTGTGACACAGACGTTACTTTTAAAAGGTGACCTCTTCGCTCGTCATTTCGGTGTGGAGAAAACAATGACGACTGATGTCTATCAGGCCATCGCCGTTGAAGCTGTTATGAAAATAGATACTTTGTCTTATGCCTCTGATGTGCCTAATATGGTCGTAAAAGGCGACAGTCTCTCTGCTCCGGTCGAGTTTAATTTTACGGCAATTGCTAATACGCCGGTTGCTGCTATGTTTAATTGGAAGATATACAGGAAAGATGAAGGCGGAGGAAGCAGTGAAGGTAATGAAGAGGGCGAAGAGAATTACGGTACGTTATTGGGAGATTTTAGCGGAGAGGAAACCTCTTTTGTTTTCAACCAAAACGGTACTTATGTGGTTAGATTAACAGTGAACGACCGGACTGGCCAATGCCAAGGCAAATCCCCCCCTGATGTTACGGTAAACATTTCGCGATTCTTATCTCGATGTCCCGAATGCTTTTCGCCCTACATCGCCCGGTATCAACGACGAGTTCAGGGTGGCCTATCGCCTCTGACCCGTTTCAAATGTTGGATATTCAATCGGTGGGGAGTGGAAATGTATCATTGACGGACCCGTCGAAAGGCTGGGACGGCAAAAAGGGAGGCAAGTATGTGGCCCCGGTGTTTATTTTTATGTGATTGAGGCTACCGGCTCGGACGGTAAACCTATAAAGAGAAAAGGTTCTATTAACATTCTTAGATCAAAACAAATTCAGGATGAGATTATCGAAGAATAGTATATTCAGTTTTTGTCAGGCGGTCTGATCTGCCTGACTGCTTGTTTGTCTATCGGCTCAAGCGATTCGGAAAAAGTAATGGACGGGCGTCCGGTGGTGATGTCGATGACATCGTCGCCCGATATACCGGCGTCGGTTACTTTCTGTGGTAAACCTATTGATCTGACCCGCTATAATATGCGCGAAGGGTTCGACCGTGAAATGAGTAGTTTTACTTATTTCCATTCGACCACCATGTTATTGATCAAGCGAGCCAACCGCTATTTCCCCGGTTATCGAACCTATATTGAAAGCAAACGGTATCCCCGATGACTTCAAGTATCTGGCTGTGATAGAGAGTCATCTGGACCCGCGTGTGTCGTCGCCGGCACGTGCCGTGGAATGTGGCAGTTTCTGGAAGGGACAGGTAAACAATATGGTCTGACTGTTACTCCGACGGTCGATGAACGTTGCCACGTAGCCAAGGCGACCGAGGCTGCCTGCAAATATTTGAAAGCTGCTTACGACAAATACGGTGACTGGGCGAATGTGGCCGCTTCTTATAATGCGGGCATGGGACGTATCTCCGGCGAACTGACCAAACAGGAAGCCGACAGCACCTTCGATCTTTGGTTGGTAGAGGAAACAAGCCGTTACGTCTATCGTATCATGGCGATCAAACAGATATTTGAGAACCCGTATAAATATGGTTTCGTGCTCCGGGCGGAAGACCTGTACAAAGCCGGTTGCCTGCGAAGATGTGGCTGTCTCGTCAGATATTCCCGATTTGTCTGCTTTTGCACAGAAGTATGATATAACCTATGCCGACCTGAAACGCTTCAACCCCTGGTTGCGTGACCGGAAATTGCAGACATTGGGGAAGACTTATACGCTTCAGGTACCCAAACAAAGTGATATGTATTACAAGACACCAAACACGTACGTGCATAACCCGGTTTGGGTGGTAAGATAAATTCCTTCCGGGTGTAATCGGAGTTCCATTCGGATGGAACAGGATTTTCTCCCATGAAAAAGAAAAACAGTGATAAGAAGTATGAATGATAAGAATGCATTGGAAGGCGGACGTATTTCCGTTTTAGGCGCCCGCGTTCACAATTTGAAGAATATAGACGTCGAGATACCGAGAAACAAACTTACCGTGATAACGGGTATGAGTGGTAGCGGCAAGTCATCATTGGCGTTCGATACGATTTTCGCTGAGGGACAAAGGCGGTATGTGGAGACATTCTCTGCCTATGCCCGTAACTTTCTCGGAAATATGGAACGTCCGGATGTTGGATAAGATCACCGGATTGAGTCCGGTCATCTCGATCGAACAGAAAACGACCAACAAGAATCCCCGTTCTACCGTCGGCACGACGACAGAGATCTACGACTTTTTCCGTCTGCTTTATGCAAGGGCGGGAGAGGCGTACTCGTATCTGAGCGGAGAGAAGATGGTGAAATACACCGAAGAGCAGGTGCTCGACCTGATTCTGGAACATTATGAGGGAAAGAAAACATACCTCCTGGCTCCGCTGGTCCGCAACCGTAAGGGACATTATAAGGAACTGTTCGAGCAGGTTCGTAAGAAAGGCTATCTGACCGTCCGTGTCGATGGAGAGATCAAGGAGATATTCCACGGCATGAAGCTGGACCGTTACAAGATGCACAGCATCGAAGTGGTGATCGACAAAATGGTTGTCTCGGCTTCTGACGAACGCCGCCTGAAAGAAAGCCTGCGTACAGCCATGAAGCAGGGTGACGGACTGGTCATGCTGCTGGATGCCGATACGGATGAGTTGCGCCATTACAGCCGTCGTCTGATGGACCCAGCAACCGGACTTTCCTACAGCGAACCGGCTCGCATAACTTTTCCTTTAACTCCCCGCAAGGTGCATGCCCCAAATGTAAAGGGATTGGGACAGGTGAACCTGCTGGATATGGAAAAGATCGTGCCGGACCCTTCCCTCAGTATCTATAACGGCGGGATCGTGGCCCTCGGGAAATATAAGAACTCGCTTATCTTTTGGCAGATCGAAGCCCTTTGCGAGAAAGCATGGGGTAACGATCAAGACGCCGATCAAGGATATTCCGGCGGAGGCGATCGACGAGATCATGAACGGAACGGACGAACGGTTCCAGATCAAGAACGAATCCCTGGGTTCTTCCAATTATTTCCTGTCTTATGAAGGCGTTGCCAAATATATCCTGATGCAGCAGGAGAGTGAGGCATCCGCTTCCGCACAAAAAATGGGCGGGGCAGTTTATTAAAATGACTACATGTCCGGAATGTAACGGCCAGCGTCTGAACAAAGAGGCTTTGCATTACCGGATTGCAGATAAGAATATTGCGGAGATATCTTCTTATGATATATCCGAACTGTATGATTGGCTGGACAGCATCGAAGACGTCTGGATCATAAGCAGAAACAGATAGCGATAGAGATATTGAAGGAGATACGTTCGCGCCTGAAATTCCTGCTGGATGTGGGGCTGGATTATCTCTCTCTTAACCGTGCTTCGGCAAGCCTTTCCGGCGGTGAAAGCCAGCGCATCCGCCTGGCAACTCAGATCGGTAGCCAGCTGGTCAATGTGCTTTATATCCTCGACGAGGCCGAGTATCGGGTTGCATCAGCGTGATAATGTCCGTCTGATCAACTCTTTGAAAGAACTTCGTGATACTGGAAACTCGGTCGTTGTCGTGGAACATGACAAGGATATGATGCTGAATGCCGATTACGTGATCGACATGGGCCCGAAAGCCGGCCGTTTGGGCGGAGAGAGGTCGTGTACGAAGGTACGCCTCAGGAGATGCTGAAAGTAAATACATTGACATCTGCCTATTTGAACGGAGAGACTGAAATCACTATTCCCACCGAGCGCCGGAAAGGAAACGGTAAATTTATCACGATAAAAAAGGTGCCAGCGGGAACAATCTGAAAAATGTGAATGCAACTTTCCCGCTGGGAACGCTGATCTGTGTGACAGGCGTGTCGGGGGAGCGGCAAATCGACGTTGATCAACCGTACCCTGCAACCGATCCTGAGCCAGCATTTCTATCGTTCGTTGGAAGATCCGTTGCCTTATAAGTCGATCGAGGGCATTGACAATGTGGATAAGATCGTCAATGTCGACCAGTCGCCTATCGGACGTTCGCCACGAAGCAATCCGGCTACTTATACGGGGGTATTTTCCGATATCCGTAACCTCTTTGTCGATCTTCCCGAATCGAAGGTGAGGGATATAAACCGGGGCGTTTCTCATTCAACGTGTCCGGCGGTCGTTTGCGAAACCTGCAAAGGGAATGGTTACAAGACCATCGAGATGAACTTTCTACCCGACGTATTGGTGCCCTGCGAGGACTGTCATGGCAAACGTTACAACCGTGAAACACTGGAAGTGCGTTTCCGTGGTAAATCCATTGCGGATGTACTGGATATGACGATCAACATGGCGGTGGAGTTCTTCGAGAATATCCCGACCATCCTGTCCAAGATCAAGGTCTTGCAGGATGTGGGCCTGGGTTATATTAAACTGGGGCAGCCTTCCACCACGTTGTCCGGCGGCGAAAAGCCAGCGTGTGAAGCTGGCGACTGAACTGGCTAAAAAGGATACAGGCAATACATTATATGTACTGACGAACCGACAACCGGTCTTCATTTCGAAGACATCCGCGTCCTTCTGGGTGTCCTGAACAAACTGGTGGAAAAGGGGCAACACCATCATCGTCATCGAGCATAACCTCGACGTCATCAAATGCGCCGACTACCTGATCGACATGGGCCCCGAAGGCGGTCGTAAAGGCGGTCAGGTCTTGTTTACCGGCACGCCGGAAGAAATGGTGAAGAAGAAAACGAAGAGCTATACCGCCCGTTCCTGAAAGAGGAACTGAAGAAATAGACTGTGCATAAATCCCAAAAGGATTGGCATGTACGAAAGGAATCATTATCAGATACTATAATAATGATTCCTTTTTTATATATTTGCACTTAGTTAGGTCTAATCAATTGTAAATAGAAGTAATAATTATGCAATCATTAGTCATTAATAATTATAAAATTTTGAGAATCTGACATTAGGTAATCTGGCTAATGTAAATCTGATTGTAGGAAAAAAAATAATGTAGGTAAATCTACATTATTGGAAGCTATATCTATTGTTGCGTCAAATGGAGATGTCAACTGGATTAGAGAACTGTTGGAGATACGTGGAGAGAGTGTTCGTTTTTCTTCCAGAGAAAATAGTATAGAGAAAGAAATAGAACGTTTCACTTCTTTATATTATAAATAGAGATATAGACGCTTTTTTCCATTCACCGATAGAGATAAAAAGTGACCGGCTCTCTTTTTGCCTGAAACATTTCTCTTTAAATTGGTGAGATATATCGTTGCAACGGAGACGGATAACAGTGGCCTGGAAAGATCTGTGCGTAGATTTTTTGATGAAGCAGAAGAGCAGGATATAGAATATGCAAATGCTAAAATCGGTTTTTTGTCTTTGTTAGGAGATAAGAAGTCTTTATATACTTTCAATGGAGGCAGGCTTCCCGTGCCAATCGCAGATAAACAACTCCCTTTTGAATATGTTCGTACGAACCAGATTTCAGTGACAAGAATCCGGCCCTCTTTGATCGACTGGCATTGACTCCCCTTGAAAAGTATATAATTAAAAGCTCTTCGGATCATTGAGCCCAGAATTGAAGCTTTGAATTATTTGAAAAGATGATGTTATACTTTCTTCTTCGCGAAGAGATGAAAAGAGTGCCTGTCGTTGTGTTGCGTGATAGTGCAAAGCGTTATCGGTTAAGTTCTATGGGAGATGGGATCAATCGTGTCTTAACTATTATTTTAGCTCTGTTAAATTGTAAGGATGGCATTTTACTGATAGATGAGTTCGAGAATGGTCTTCATCATTCAGTGCAAAGCCAGTTGTGGAAGATAATTTTTGAGTTATCAGAGGAATTAAATATCCAAAGGTGTTTGCCACAACACATAGTGAAGACGCTATTAAAAGCTTTTCAGAAAATGCACAGGCAAACCAGAATGGGAAAATAATAAGACTTGAAAATCGGAATAACTCAATCCGGGTTGTTGAATATCAGGAAAAAAAGAACTGGCTTATATTGGTCAGAACGATATTGAAATTCGTTAACTATGGAAACACCGACATCTTTGCTTTTAGTTGAAGGGCGTAGTGAAGAAAAACGCCATAAAGGGAATTTTATAAACAGTGGAAAATAGATCTCAATTTTGATATAAGTAGTGAAGGTTCTATTACTAAGCTGAAAAACTTCCTTTAAGATGCATTTGAAAAGTTCCAATATCCTTAGAAAATTATGGGTCATTATCGATGCAGATACATCTTATGCTTGTGCGTGGCAATCTATAAGGGGATATTCTGGAAAGAAGCGGTAAAGTATAATCCTCCGTTACAGTTATGTCCGAATGGTTTGATTTTAACACCTATAGATGAAAATGACCTGGTCGTAGGCGTATGGATTATGCCAAATAATCAGGATGTCGGCATGTTAGAGGATTTTATGATGGGAATAATTCCCGAAGATAATATGTTGCTTCATGAAGCTGAAACTGTAATAACAAATCTTGAAAAGAAGAATATTCAAAAATATAAAAATGTACATCGGGCAAAAGCGAAACTTCATACCTGGCTTGCGTGGCATGATGAACCGGGCGATTCTGTAAATGTTGCTATAAGAAAGCATTTATTCAGTCAGGATAAAGAATTAGTTATTGCTTTCAAAGCCTGGTTAAT
>VOFJ01003010.1_pt1 | contig 23514 bp, 28 predicted proteins | sample 5384081 | NCBI WGS metagenome assembly VOFJ01 (sample SAMN12384729, study PRJNA508395) | human gut metagenome | isolation source: healthy gut I | host: Homo sapiens | reverse complement strand
GAGAAAAGCAAGTAAACCCAAGAAAACGGAACCAGACAATTTTATAATGTTACCCACTGTGGATTTCTGTTTTAAAGAGTTGATGCAGGATGAAAGTGCGGAAGGGCTGATAAGCATTGTTAAACGTGGAACCGACAGAAGTTGAATCAACATTGATGCCGACGATTCTCAGGAAGAGATATCCGGAGGATAAGCCGGAATCCTAGACGATGCAGTCGAATTGAAAAGCGGCGTTCAAATTGATTTGGAAATGCAGGTTGAATCGTATGACTTCTGGGCAAATCGTTCCATTTACTATGTGAGTAAGATGTATACCGAACAGATCAAAGAAGGAAGATTACGATAAACTGTCATCGAGGGCTGCCACGAAGCGATTGTGACACCGGAGGAATGGGAACAGGTGCAGGAAATCATTGACCGCAGGCCCACCATTATGAAAGGCAACGCCTGCCCCTTCTATAACCTGTTCCACGGGCTTGTCTACTGCGCCACCTGCGGGAAGTCCATGCAGGTGCGGTATGAAAAGGTCGGCAGAACCGGCAAAAACCGTTTCACCGGCGAGATGCGAGAGCCGATTGACAGGGCATACTATATCTGCCAGACTTACAACCGGCTGGGCAAGAACGCCTGTACCAGCCACAAGATTGAGGCAAGGGATTTGTACAATCTGGTGCTGAAGGATATACAGGAACTGGCGGCGCAGGCCATGAAGGACGCCGATGCGTTCTACCAGCGGCTCAGCAGCCGGATGGAGCGCCGGTATCTGGTGGACGCTTCCCAGACGGAGAAGGAACGGAAACGGTTGGAAGCCCGGAATCAGGAAATTGACGGAATGTTTCTGAGCCTGTACACCGATAAGGCCAAAGGCGTCCTGACCGAGCAGCGGTTTATGAAGCTGACGGCGGCGCTGGAACAGGAGCAGGAAGCCAATCAGAAACGCCTGCACGATCTGGCGGTGATGCAGAGCCGGGCGGACGCACAGGAAAGCGAAGTCCGAACCTTTATCAAGGAAATCCGGCGCTATGCCGCCATTGCGGAACTGGACGAGTCCGTACTGAACCGGCTTATCAGCAAAATCCTGATCGGCGAGGTTAAGAAGGTGGACGGTCAGAAGGTGCAGGAAGTCAGAATTGTTTATAACTTTGTCGGGGAAATCCCGGAGATTGCAGCGTAAATAGTTTGCCCCATCTCTCAACCATTGAGGGATGGGGCTTTTCTCATTCAGTATTCAATCACCAGTGTTTCCTCCCGTCCATCCGGGAACGTGAAACAAACTTTGCTGCTGTATCTTTGCAAGCCCAAAAGAACAGATCGTTGCACTCCATGTCCAGCTCCACATTACCCTGGAAAGTGTCGGTCAATTGTATGGTCTGAAAACAAGGAAATCGCTCCGTATTGGTGCGGGAAAGCTGTTGCCGTAAAATCTCATACATCCCTTTCTTTGTAACAGGATTTTCTAAAAATGTAGCGATAGCGGAACCGTTCATTGCTAAAGCGGTTGCTATTGATTACCCGAAGCAGATAGTCGGTAAACTTTGGTGGCATGATGCTCTCAATACTTACCACAACTTTTCGCTCCGGGCTGTTATGGATTTGAGTAATCAGGGAAGAAAGCACCTGCGGAGATAAGATGATAAAATCCATTTCTCCCTTGATAATTAGCGTGTACTCTTTCATTTCAGGCCCCTTTTTTTGCTGGGGTTAGATAGCGATACTTTTTACATCTACCATGTTGCGGCGGTCATGGTTGACAACTTGCGTCGGCTCCTGCTCGGTATCAACCTGTCCGACAAAGCTATAATGGATTTCGATTTTCCGGGTGTTGGTTTCCCGGTCTAATTCATGTATCAAAATACGGTCGATAAACTCATGGACGTTTTCATAGGTCAATTCCTGTATGTCGCTGTATTTCCCGACAATCTGAATAAACCTTGATATATCCCTTTTTCGCTCGGTAACGGTTGCGATCTGCTGTTGTAACTCGTCTATCCTTGCGGCAAGGGATTTCTTTTTCGTCCTCATAGCCGGAAGTTAGAAACACAAACCGTTCATCTGTCAGTCTGCCTAATGCGTTGTCCTCATACAGCTTGCGGAAAAAAGCGCGCTGTCAAGTTCGGTCATACGCGCCTGTGCTTTGAAAAGTTCCTTTTGCTGCTGCGCTAATGCCTTTCTCGCTTCCATGTCGCCGTACTCGGTAGCTTTACAGATAAAGTCCTGTTCGTGTTCCTTAACATACCGCAAAACCCGCCGCATATCTTCCAGCACTAAATCAAGAAGTACGTTTTTGCGGATATAATGAGAGGTACACTCGCTGCCTGTCCTTGCCCTGTTGCGCCATGCGCCGCAAGAATAGGAAAAAACTTGCGCGGCTCGATATTTACGCCCTGTTGGTAATACATCTTATGTCTGCAACCAGCGCAAAACAGCAAGCCGGAAAAAATATCAATCTCCGCTGCTTTTGTCGGGCGGTGGCGGGTAGCAATCCGCTTTTGCGCAAGTTCAAAGGTTTCCTCGTCAACAAGCGGCTCATGGGTGTTTGGGAAGAAATAGCGTTGTTCTTCTTCGTTCTTCCGGGTCTTTTTCGACTTGTAGGATACCTTGTGAGTTTTCGCGGTTATGGTATGCCCTAAATATTCCTGCCTTGCTAATATGTCATAGAGCGTTTTGTCCGGCCAAGTATAGGGGGCGATCATTGCCCGCTGATACCGCGCCTGTCCTGTGCGCTGATAGCGCAACGCTCCAATCGTCAAGACTTTGTTTTCCGCAAGCCATTTTTGGATTTCGCACATACGCACGCCGCTAACAAACATAGCGAAAACCTGTTTGACAATCGGCGCGGTTTCCGGGTCGGGTATAAGGTGGTGGCGGTTGTTCGGGTCTGGGATATAGCCGTATGGATATTCCCCGTTGACGCGCTCGCCTTTTTGCGCCTGTGCCTGTTTAACTGCGCGGATTTTCTTGCTTGTGTCGCGGGCGTAAAACTCGTTAAACCAGTTCCGCAAGGGGGTAAACTCGTTATCCTCCCGCGCTGTGTCAACTCCGTCGTTGATCGCGATATAGCGTACTCCGTTTTCGGGAAATACAATCTCTATGAGTTCGCCCGTTTTCAGATAGTTTCTGCCAAGACGGGAAAGGTCTTTGGTAATGACCGTCGCCACTCGTCCGGCTTCCACTTCCTGCAACATCGCTTGCAGCCCCTCGCGCTCAAAACTCACGCCGGAAAATCCGTCGTCCACAAAAAACTTTGTGTTCAAAAAATGGTGTTCGTCCGCATAGCGTTGAAGTATCATTTTTTGGTGCTGTATGCTTCCGCTTTCTCCGGCCTGCATATCCTCTTGACTTAAACGGCAGTAAAGGGCGGTGATTTTATTCGACTGTAACATTAGTCCTCCTTTCCGACAGCCGAATAAACAGGTATAATGTGTTGCTATCATTATACCATATCCCGCCGCCTAATGCACTACTCGGACGCTAAAAATCCCGGATTTCCGGGCTTTTTCTGCAAATCCTTTACAATGAGTTTCTCAATCTTTTTATGGATTGTATCGGTTGCCTTTTCACTCGGCAACGCTTGAACAAGATAGGTGATTTTCCCTATTTTGCGTTCGGTTGTAATTGTCTGTTTTTTATCCATTAGAAAAACCTCCTTTTCCTGTATGGATAAACTATATTCGTCAAAAGGCAAAAACGGGCGGTTGTTAGCTGCAACCTCACGGGAGTTTCACCCCGGCCCATGCTTATGGGTGCGCCGCGCAATACTTTGAGGGTGTTCAACGCGGGAGTATCATTGTGCCGCCTTGTATGTCGTCGCCCACAAGCTGCTAAACCTGTTTTACGGCGCGGTAGTTCTCGCTCGGCTTTTCCCCTATGGGGAAAAGCTGTCATGGCGTACCCGCCGACTGGCTCGGTACAGACGGAATGTACCCGTTTGCCTGTTATGCTGCGCACCAAAGGCCGCTTTCTTTGTCAAAGAACAATAGGCTTTGTCCTCTCTGCCCCTTTCGCTCCGTACCCGTTCGGGAGATGGCTCTTGAGTGCGCTTTTCAGAAAAAAGTTGAAAAAAGCAAAATGCGCCCGTCCGCAAGACGCGGACGGGCGCAAAGGAAATGTAAGCAGTAGCTAAATGTATTGACAGTTCACATTCATAGCCGGAATATCCCGCTGGCGGGTAATAGCTTTTTTTGACCGCAAAGCATTAGGCGGGTTACAGTAAATAAAAATGGACACGGCGATACCTCCCAGATACCGCCGTATCCTTAAAAAAGGGCGACTTTAATACACTACCCGCAATCCATTCTATAATAGGGAACAGCGGCTTTTGCGCAATATTAAATAAAAAGCCGATAACACATAGGTTTTTTGACCTAATGCGTTATCGGCTCTGCGTCTATGCGTCTGGCACTTTTAATCATTTTTTTTTGAATTTATTATATGTGTTAGCTAACTGTCCACAAGCCGCGTTAATCTCTCTGCCATGAGAAACTCTCATAGTAACTTCAAGTCCTGCTTGCTCTAATTGATGTTTGAATGCAACTATTTCCCGTTTCTGTGGTGCTTTAATTCTTGAATTGCTTGTTGGGTTGTATTGTAACACGTTAATCATAACTTTTTTGCCCCGAAACCATTTTGCAAGTTGTCTTACATCTGAGGGCCGGTCATTTATACCCGGTAAAAGCAAATACGCAAAGACAATTTTGCGATTATGCCTTTCAGAATAGGATAAGGCTTGCTTAACAACATCTTCAATAGCATATATGCGCATGTGAGGAATAATACGATTTCTTGCAGATTGTGTTGCTGCGTGTAAAGATATTGTCAACTGAATTTTAAGATGTTCCTCGCGCAATTTTTTTAATTGATCGACCGGACCAACTGTTGATATGGTAATGCCGTCGGTTGGAAAGTTGAGCCCATATCTATCTCGGAGAATATGGATTGCTTTTATCAAGTTGTCATAATTGAATAAAGGCTCTCCCATACCCATAAAAACGATACGGTTTACTTTTCGACGCAACAATATAATCTGTTGTACGATTTCTGACGATGTTAGATTACGAACAAAGCCATTTCGCCCGGACTCACAAAAAATACAACCAACAGGACAACCGACTTGTGTGCTCACGCAAACAGTTCCACCATCTCGCCGCTTGATAAAAACCGTTTCAATGTATTTGTTGTCTTTCAGTTCGTAAACATACTTTTCAGTATCACTGCTTTTGTAAATATTTTTTACCAACATTGATAGATTTTTTTTGCGTGGTAATTGCTTATATAATTCTTCATATAAGGCTTTTGCTTCATTCTCGCCAATAACTTCCGACATTTCTTTGTAAGTAAATCCGTATGGATCATTCCGTACTTCCGCAGGCGTATATTTAGGTAAACGTTTCATTTTTATATCCTTTCTTCTAAATAATAAAAGTTTGTTTTTCTGTATTTTTGATTACAATCTCTAATTTTTCTACATCAATGATATGCGTCAATTTGCATTTAGGGCAGAAAAGAGGAAAATCTTTTAATACAGTATTATGAAATACTTGAACTCTCGTCTTTCCGTTACAAATCGGACATTTTATCCAATATTTTTTAAGCATTATATTTCACTCGTCCTTTTTACACAAAAAAATGCAGGTCAATCCTCAACATGAGCATTGACCTGCATTTATAATGCACAGAGCAGTACAACAAAACTAAGGCATAGCTTGCACTATGTCTATACTATATCTATACGTCGTTAGTTTTTTGTATAGCATCCGCAAAATAAGCATGACAAAAAAGCCCATGTTGAAAATGGGAAAATCCTTTTTTTCAATGCTTATCTAATACGCATGCTATGCAACATAAACGCCACCTCCTTTTACATAAATTTTATTTTATCAGAAAATCAGTCTACTGTCAATACACAACAGGAAGTATTTAACCTAATGATATGAATTGTGTGGACATATCCAAAAAGAAAGGTGAACTGTAAAATGTAATAGGGTGAATGAAAATGGCAAAAAGACCCGTACCATTGTACGACTTTAAGGCTTTCGGGGCAGCTATAAAAGCCGCGAGAAATGAATACGGCGAGAGCCGCAAAAAGGTAAGCGACGAGTTATATATTTCCCCGCGCTACCTTGCGAATATCGAGAACAAGGGACAACAGCCGAGTTTACAGGTATTCTATGACCTTGTAACCCGGTATCATATTTCGGTAGATCAATTTTTCTTCCCGAACAGCAATGCGGAGAAATCCACCGGGCGGCGGCAGCTTGACGCGCTGCTGGACGGTATGAGCGATAAAGGCATACGGATTGTAACCGCAACGGCAAGGGAGATAACGGAAGTCGAACAAGCAGAGGACTAACCTCATAATATTGGAAACAGGAGATTGCAGCGCATGGCGGCTGCAATCTTTTTTTGCGTCCAAAATCAAAGGAACGCGCAACAAATACCGCCTTTCGGTGGGGGTATGGAGTAGATAGCAAGCACAGCAAACGAGTACCCGTTTGCGGAAAATGCTTGTTGGGATAATCCCAAACCCTTATACCGAAAGGCGGTGCGGAAATGGAAAACCGAAAGAGAAATATACAGATGAAGTTTTACGTTACGGAAGAAGAAAAGCGGCTGATCGACGAGAAGATGAAGCAGCTTCCTATCCGGCAATACGGCGCATACTTCCGTAAAATGGCGATAGACGGGTATATTCTTGTCGTTGACCGAAGCGACACGAAAAAGCATATATCCGGGAACTGCAAGCGGTGAGCCGGAACATCAACCAAATTGCAAAACGCGCCAATGCGACGGGGACGGTTTACAGGCAGGATATAGAGGACATTAAAAAGGCGGTGGACGAGATATGGCGGTTACAAAGACGCACCCTATTAAATCAACCTTAAAGGCTGCGATAGACTATATCTTAAATCCCGAAAAGACAGACGGGAAGCTGCTTGCGTCCTCTTTCGGCTGCGGGCTGGAAACCGCCGATATTGAGTTTGCATGGACGCGGGAAGCTGCCGGAGATCGCGGCACACATTTAGGGCGGCACTTGATACAATCCTTTGCGGTGGGAGAAACCACACCGGAAGAGAAGCGCACAAAATCGGCATGGAACTTGCCGGGGCGGTATTAGGCGGCAAGTATGAGTTTGTTTTGACAACTCACGTCGATAAAGACCATCTGCATAATCACTTGATTTTCAACGCGGTTAGCTTCGTTGACTACAAAAAGTACCATTCCAACAAGCAAAGCTATCACTTTATCCGGCGCACCAGCGACAGGATATGTAAAGAGCATGGGCTATCCGTCGTCGTACCGGGACAGGACAAGGGAAAAAGCTATGCAGAATACACCGCCGAAAAGCAAGGGACAAGCTACAAAGCAAAGCTGAAAACGGCGATAGATACTCTCATTCCCCAAGTGAAAGATTTTGACGAACTGCTGCGCCGCTTGCAGGAAATGGGGTATGAAATCAAACAGGTCAAATACATTTCCTTTCGCGCTGCCGGACAGGAACGGTTTACCCGCACAAAGACGCTCGGCGCGGCCTATACGGAAGAAGCGATAAAGGAGCGTATCAAGGGCGTGTATGTTGCCAAAACAAAAACGCTGCGGGAAGATAAGAAAATCCGGCTTGTCGTCGATCTTGAAAACAGTATCAAAGCCCAACAGTCGGCGGGCTATGAACGGTGGGCAAAAATCCATAATCTGAAACAGGCTGCTAAAAGCATGAACTTCCTAACCGAAAACAAGATTGAGTATTATAGCGAACTTGAAAGCAAGATAGCCGATATTATGACCGCTCATGACGCGGCGGCAAAGGCGGTTAAGGAAGTGGAACAGCGTATGTCTGATTTGTCGCTGCTTATCAAGCACACCACCACATACCGACAGTTAAAACCGATTTACGATGAATACCGAAAATCGCCGGACAAGGAAAAGTATCTGCGGGGGGCATGAAAGCGAAATTATCCTGTTTGAAGCTGCGGCAAGGGCATTAAAGGAAATGCAGATAAAGAAGCTGCCCGATCTCGCCGCGCTGCGCAAGGAGTATAGAAGCTTAAACGACAGGAAAACCAAATTGTATGAAGATTATCGGCAAGCCAAGAAGCAAATGCAGGAATACGGCGTTGTCAAAAAGAACGTCGATAGTATTCTTTACCCGTCCCAAAGCAGGGCGCGGGAGCAGGAGCGATAAGGCGCAAAACATGGGGTGGCAAGTGGAATGTTAAGGGCTGAAAACGCCTGTGTTTCTGCGGCTTCCAGCGCATGAAAACGACATAGACGATAAAGTATATTCAAACCCGCAAAAACGGCTTTCTAATTGTCCACGCAAGGACAAAAAAAGAACAGGGGCGCGGTGCCGGAAATCGGCAACCGCGCCCCTGTTCTCTATGGGCTATTCCTCGTCGGTCAAGATAAACTCCCTTTCGGAAAACTCGCTGTCCGTCATGGCTTGCAGCTTGTTCACCGCTGCGGCGGCAAGCTGGCGCATATCCTCGTCCATGTAGGGCATGGCGGCAAGGATATTTTCAAGCGTTGTTTCCCGGCTGTCCTCGGCGTAGATCGCAACAATGTTTTCTTCCCCTCAATGGTAAAGCGGGTATTCATGCTATCAAACCTCCAAATCCTTTTTATGCTCTTTCTGTTTATCTTTCGGCTGCTGCGCCGCCTGTTTCTTGTATTCGTCCAGCTTCTTCAAAATGGACGGTTTTTTCTGCGGCTGTTCCCGTTTCTCGGCTTTTACCGCTTTTGCAAGGTCGGTAACGGAAATCGCTTCCCCCGCCTTTGCCCGCTGCTCAAAATCTGCAACGGTGGGCGTTTGCGGCGTATTGTTGATAAGCCCGTCAAAATTGTTGTCGTTCTGCTATATGGTGTCCTCGACGTGCTTTAAGGGATTATCCCGCTGCGGCTGCTCGGCGGCTATGGCATAAGCCTGTGTGCCATTGCCCATGATGAGATACTTCCCGTCCTCCGACGCATGGTGAAAACCAAATCCCGCCGCTTCGATCTGTTCACGGCTCATATCGGTAATATGAAAATTGCCCCTCGGCGTTCTAACGGTTTCACCCGTCAAAAGGCTGTCGGGGTCGCTTCCGGCTGCTGCTTTTTTCAAGCTGCCCGTCCTTGTAGGAATATCCTTGCGCCGCGATTGCTTCAAGGGTCTTGCCCGTAACGTCGCCATAAATCCGCTTGTCTGCGTCAACCAGCATTTGCAAAGTGTCTTGTACGGTGTCGGACAAGGCTTGCTGCTGTTCGGGCGGCAGCTTGTCAAATACGGGGGTCTGCTGCTCCTGCAAAAACTCCGGCACTTGCTGAAAACCGATACTGTCTACATAGTGGGCGGTGTCCTCGTCGTTCTGATGAAGCACAACAATGTCGGAAACGGAAAGGCTATGCCCCTTAAAGTCGGCGGGTGGTCGATATTAAACCTTTCCCAAATGTCGCCCAGCGTCATATCCTTTGTAAGCGGTGCAGTATAGACGAGTTCATAATTTACCCGGTCAATGGTAAGTCCAGCCGCTTGCAGACGGTCATAAGGCTCAAAGCGCAAGTCCCTTTGTTTCGTCCCCGCGCTTTAACTGATAAATGGAAAAGGTATCGCCCTGCTCCTGCTCGGCTTGCCGCTGCTGCTGCAACTCGGTAAAATGCCCCTCAATCTCGGTAATGAGTTCCTTTGCGGTGGTCTGTATTGTTTCAAGGGACGCTTTTAACTCGGTCATTTCCTTGCCGCTGCTCCAACCCGCCACATAGCCGAAAGAATAATCGGACGTATCAAGCCCAAAGTGCTGGCAAACCGTATAAGCGACGCTTTCCGCTTCTACCTCGCAGGTATGGCGGTCAACGCGGTTTTGCTGCTCCGGCGGGGCGTTTAAGTCTACGTCGTGCAGCTTCGCATGGGCGATTTCGTGAATGGCGGTCTTTACCGCCTGTAATTCACTCACGCCCTCTTTGATTGCAATACGCTTGTCGGTCAAACTGAAATACCCATTTGCGCCGTTTGTGATCTGCTCAAATGCAATCGGGACGGGGGACGCTTTTTCAAGGGCGGCGAAAAAATCCTCGTACTGCTCCACATCGGCAAGCAGCGGTTTAACGGAAAGGTCGGGAAACTCCTTGCCCTCGGTCTGCGAAATATCAAAGACGGTTATAACCTTAAAGGCGGGGACGGTGATTTCCTTTTCTTCCTTTACCACTTTTCCCTCGCGGTCAAGCATGGGCTTTCTCGTTTCGGGGTCGATTTTATCAACCAGCTTTTTCACCTTGTAGGGCGCGGGGGCAAAGATTTTAATGCCTTTCTCGCCTTTCTTTACATGGCGGTCAAACTCCTTTTCCCATTGACGGAAGCCCATTACCAAATTGCCGCCCTGCATAGCAATTAGGATAGTGTTATTCAAACTATAATCATGGAACTTTGACATAGCGGTTAGAAACTCTTTGTAGCGGTCGCTGTCAAAAATCGCCTGTACGCCCTGTTCCAAACGCGCGGTGATCTCCTTTACCTTTTCGGCGGGCTTTTCGGAAGTAAGGATAATGGGGACGACGGGGCGGGGCTGCTGCGGCTCTGCGGCCTGTGCGTCTGCTTGCTGCGTTTCGGCTGCGTCCATATAGGCTTTGTCCTGTTCGCCGCGCTCCGGCTGCGGGTAACTCATAATGCGGTATTCTTCCGGCACTTCGCGCCCCTCAAACTGCCGTTCCCACTCGTCGCCGCTTTCCACGATATAGCCGTACTCGGTAAACGCGCCTTTTTTCCTGCGCGGCAGCGTTCCTGCCAAAAGTAGAAAGGTCAATGCCGCCTTTCCATTCTTCGGGCATTTGTACCATGCCGGATTGATTTAAGTAATAGTCGCCCAAATCGTGGTAGTTATGTACTTCGGGGATATGGACGTAAAAATCCACGTTGTAGGTGAAGTCAATTACCTGTCCAATATTTGCAAGCCCGTTTTTCTGCTGCAAAGCTGCGTTCAGCTTGCCAACCTCGGCGGGGTCAAGCTGTTCGAGCCGCGCCGCAAGAAAATTGAGTTCGTCCACGTCGGCGGCGCATACCATTTCATAAGGCAAGGCAATATGTTTCTCCGGGTCGTCGGAATAGCCGCGAATGGAAAAATCCTGCGGGTTGTCGGCGGTAATGCCGACGTTCCGCATAGCTTCGTGCAACTGCTCCTTTGTGGCGGGCATATCCAACCAATAGCCGCCGGGGTCGCCCGCGTCAAAGCGGCTGCGGTTGCCTATCATAATAGAAAACTGTTCGCTCATGTGTTCACGCTCCTTTTCCTGCCCGGTATTTTCGGGGATAGCTGCCGCCTGTTGCTGCTGCGGGGGTTCTTCGCCCTCTATGGTGTAGTCCGGCATGAGCATACCGTTTACTTTGAAATAGTCGGCGTACTCCTGCGGGATAGGCGGGGAGATTTCCGTAAACAAGCGGTCATACGCTTTGATACGCCCATTCAGATACTTTTCCATAGCTGCCTTGTCGGTGAAAACCTTTCTATCTTGTCCGGCAATCTTCGCTTGGGTTCTGCTTGGGCTGTTGGTGCGCACGCTCCATGTAAGCGTCCATGAATACGGGATAGATTTCTGCGCTTCTTTGTCGTAGCGGGTATTCTCGTAAATGTAGTAATTCATCTGATATACCCGGTTGCTGCGAATATGGCGGTTATGCTCGGTGGTCTGCCACTCGTTAGCGGTGTGCTGGACGTGCGGCGTTCTCACATATTCAAGTGTTTTATCCAGCAAAAGCGTTCTTCCCGCCTGTTCTTCCCATGCGGCGGCGCGTTCTTTAAGGTCGTCAAAAATCGCCTGTTCTGCCGCCGCGCTTTCGCTGCGCATGGAAAGTAGCTGCGCAATCGGCAAGGAAGCATAAGGGGCAATCTCCCTGTCCTTTGCTTCAAAATATATCCGGCGTTCTATCCGCATGGTTTCGGCGGCTTCTAATTTGTCATGGTCGTATGAGGAATACGGCATATTCTTTCATCACGTCCTTTCTCGGTCATATAAGGGTTTGGGACTATCCCAACAAGAAAATGCCCGCGCTCTCTATGGGAAGCGCGGGCATTTCTCGCAAACGGGTACCTCGTTTGCTGTGCTTTGCTTGCTATGTAGTTGTTTTTATCCGTAAACGCCTGTTTCTCTCGCTTTGGGCTTTCTGTCTGCGGCGTATCTTTGCCGCGCAATCGGGGCAGTATTTCGCCCGGTTGCTGCCCGCCGCAAACGTGCTGCCGCATACCGCGCAACGCTTCAAATCGGTTTCCCCGCTGCGGGTGATCTGTTCGCAAAGCTGCCTGTCGGCGGGTAATACCGCTTCGCGGAAATAGCGGCAGAGCAGCGAATAGCTGATACTCTGCACACAAACGCAAGTTTCCCCGTCGTCCAGCAGCAGACAATTCCCGCAATCGTTGTTTGCACAAGCGGCGCGGGTCATTTTCTTTACGGCGCGGTATTGCTTTTCATCAAGCCTTATCATTTTCGGTTCTGCTCGACGCGGAAGTTTACATACTTGCCGCCTGTGTCGGCAAGCAGCACAACTCCGTCAAAGGTCTTTCCCGTCTTGGTCGAGTACATACCTTTGATTTTTACCTTTCCGTCTTTCAAAAGGGCGGCGGCAATCGCCTTTGTGAAAGCCTTTTTTGCGCTGCTCAAAAAGCGGTCATTCTTCCACATCACAAAGCTGCAAGCCCTGTCGGAGCAGTAAAAGTTTTTCTTGCCCTCGTAAACCGCCGCGCCGCAACGGGGGCAAGTGCCGATTGCTTCCCGCTGCGGGGTAAACAGCTTCGCTTTATCCTCGGAAATCGCGGAATAGGTCTTGACAAGCCCCGCTGTCATTTCCTCAATCCCGCGCATGAAGTCGGCGGGGCTGTCGCTGCCCTTTGCAATCCCGGTAAGGCGCGTTTCCCATTCTGCCGTAAGCTGCGGGGACGTAAGGCTGTCGGGCAGAATAGCGACAAGGTTATACCCGTCCTTTGTGGGGATTAGCTTTTTGCCCTTGCGCTCGGCAAAGCCCGCGCTAATGAGTTTTTCAATGATACCCGCCCGCGTCGCGGTGGTGCCTAACCCTTTGCGCTCCGCGTCCTCCGGCGTGTCCTCCTTTCCCGCACTCTCCATAGCCGAAAGTAACGTATCTTCGGTAAATGCCTTTGGGGGCTGCGTGTAACGTTCGGAGATCTCCGCTGCCGGATTGTCAAAGGTCTGCCCCTCGGCAAGCGGGGGTAAAACCGCTTCCGGCTCTGCGTCCTCGTCCTGTTCCCCGGACGCGGCGCGGGATAGTCTTTCAATCTCGCGCCAACCCTCGCAAAGCGTCGTCCTGCCCTTTGCGGTAAAGGTATAGCCGCCGCAAGTGAAAACCGCCGTAACCGCTTCATACTCATAGGGCGCGGCAACGGCGCAAAGCAGTTTTGCGCATACAAGGGTCATTAGCTTTTTCTCACTTTCGGCAAGGGAAGAAAAGCCCGTTTTCACAAACTCCGCTGTCGGCAAAATGGCGTGATGGTCGGTTACTTTGCTGTTGTCGCAAATCCTCGCAAGGTCGGCTTGCAGCTTCACGCCCTGCATAAAGGGGAGAGCAGCGCAAAGGCCGGTGATAAGTTCCTTTGTGCTGCCCTCCATATCGGAAGTGATATATTTGCTGTCGGTGCGGGGATAGGTCAAAAGCCGTTTTTCATAAAGGGCTTGCGCATAGTCAAGGGTCTGTTTCGCCGTAAACCCATACAAACGGTTTGCTTCCCGCTGCAAGGCGGTGAGGTCAAACAGTTTCGGCGGGGCTGCGGTCTTTTTCTCTTTTTTAAGGGAAGTACAAACGGCCTGCGATTTCTCGCAAGCCGCTTTCATCTGCCGCGCCGCCGCTTCGTCGTCCTGCCTTTCGGAAAGGGCGGCAACGCCGCCAACGTCCAGCCGGACGACATGATATTTCTCTTTCTTAAAGCTGCTGATTGCATAGTCGCGGTTTACCAGCATAGCAAGGGTGGGCGTTTGCACTCTGCCGACATTCAATGTTTTATGGTAGAGGATAGAGAAAAGGCGGGTCGCGTTAATGCCAATGAGCCAATCGGCCTTTGCTCTGCAAAGCGCGGATTGATAGAGGTTGTCATAGCCGCGCCCGTCTTTGAGATTTGAAAAGCCCTCGCGGATTGCACTTGCTTCCATGCTGCTAATCCAAAGGCGGGAAAAGGGCTTTTTGCAATTCGCCTGTTCATAGACAAAGCGGAAAATGAGTTCCCCCTCGCGCCCGCTGTCGCAAGCATTGATAATCTCGGTAACGTCGCTGCGGTGCATAAGGTCTTTGAGAATGGAAAACTGCTGCTCCTTGCCGCTGGCAACAATAAACTGCCACTCCTGCGGGACAATGGGAAGATCGTCGTACTTCCATTTACGGAATTGTTCATTGTAGGTCGCCGCGTCTGCAAGGCTAATCAAATGCCCGATACACCACGACACAAGGTAGCCGCCGCCCTCAAAATATCCGCTGCGCTTTTCATTCGCGCCCATAACGGCGGCAATCGCCGCCCCGACGCTCGGTTTTTCTGCAATTACAAGTTTCATAGATTATCGTCCTCCTGCTCGGTCTGTTCGGTTTCGACTACTTCCGTTTCCTCGTCGTCCTCGTCAAAATCAAGGTCGTCAAGGCTGCTGCTGCCTTTCGCCGCGTCCTTTTTGGGCTTCAAAATCTTAAAGTAGTAGAACGCGCCGCCGCCCGCTGCGGCAACAAGCAGCACGACAAGCAGAATACCCATGCCGCCGCCTTTTTCTTCTTCCGGCGGCTGCTCGGTTTCTTCCGGCTCCGGCTCGGCTTCCACACCCGCGCACTCGCTCATGTTGACGCTGCAAACCGGGCAAGCGGTGTTGACGCTTCCGGCAACGCATTTATCGGTGCAGCTACAAACGGGGGCTTCGGTCTGCCCGTCCTCCATAAGGGCGGTTAAATCCGCTTCGTCCACTTGGTTAAGGAAATGGACGGTATTTTCCCCGTCCTCGGCGCGGTCAATGATGATGTAAAAATAGTTGCCACTTTTGGTAACGACGGTGATAAACTGCTTGTCGCCGGACGCTTCACCGTTATATCGTCCACAAGGGACATATTCCCGTCCGGGGTAAGGGGCTGCGGCTCATAGCCGCCCGTCGTTTCTTCCGGCTCGGTTTCCGGCGCGGGGGTTTCCTCGGTTACGGGGGTAGGCGTGTCGTCGCTTTCATCGCCACCGCCCGCATAAGCGGTAACAGAAAAGCCGCACATGATAACCAGTGCGGCAAGCAATACGGTAAACTTTCGGATTATCTTTTTATTCTTCATTGTCGTTGTCCTCCTGTTCGGCGGGGTAAGTGGCTTCCGGCTGCGGCAAGGTGATTTCGCCGCTGGCGTAAGCGGAGAGGAACGCGGCAAGCTGCGTCCCGTCAAGGTGTACCGCCTTTACCATTTGCACGATCTGCGCGTTTTCTTCCTCGACTTTCTGCGCTTCAAGGTCTTTCAGCTTCTTTTGCTGTTCAAGGATTTTTTGCCCTCGTTTTCTCAATATCCCTTTCGATACGGTCAAGTTTCGTGTTCGCCATAGTCATTTACTCCTTTCCAAACTGTTCTTTCCATGAATAGCTGCGCCCCAATCCCTTAACGGTTTTAAGATAGGGCATAGCGTTTTCTTCCAAAGTCGCCGCCCGGTTAAATAGATCGGGATAGTGTTCTTTGAGATATAAAATCTCTTGTTTCTTCATGCTCGGACAAAAGAAACAGGACGATTTACCCGGCTGCGGCAATCCTGCCGCTTTGATTTCCCGGATACAATCGTCCCTGTTCCAGCCCCATTCTTCAATGAGGGGGTAGCGGTTATGATATTTTTTGTCGGCTTCGTTGTACTTGCGGGAATGTTCATACCGTTTCACTTCTCCCGCGTCATAGCCGATATAGCGGTTGACTTTCTCGCCGCGCTGCCATACTTCGCGGCAAGGCGCATAGTGGTTGCAAAACTTTTCCTGCGGTGCGATTTTGTGTTTCTGCGAACAACGCTTATGCCCGTAGGCAATCGACGGGAGCGTATGAGAGCGCAAGCACTCGGTTTCAAGAGATAGGCGGTTGCCGTAGCGGTCAACATACTGCACAACGGTAATCTGCGGCATACCGTGTTCCGCAAGCCATTGATTGATTATCTCGATAAATTGATAGGTATGCGGGTGTTCCGCGCCCGTATCGGCAAAGGTGATAAGGTCAATCGGGATTTTGTGCTTGTATAGGCCAATAAGTAAGGCGGCACTATTCGTGCCGCCGCCAAAAGATACAATATTCATTTTTCAACTCCTTTTAATTGTAATTTAACCGCCCGTAGGCGTAAAAGTGGGATTGCCAATAGCTGGTGTCCAGCTTTGAATACTGGATAGGGTCGCCACAATGCAGCATGACGGGGCTTCCGTCCCCGTCCTCGCCCACATAAATCCCCACATGGGAAACGCCGGGGGTGTCGTATGTACCCGTAAAGAACACCAAATCCCCCGGCTGCGGGTTAGAAACAGGGGTTGAGATGTTGTAAAGCCCTTGCGCCCCAAGTCTGCCCGTATTGTATAGGCCGCTGTTCGTCAACACATAACTCACAAAGCCGCTGCAATCAAAAGAGGTTTCCGGGGTGCTGCCGCCCCACACATAGGGAAAACCGACGTATTTATCTGCTTCCTCCATGAGCCGCGCAAACTTTTCATCGGAACCCAGCAGCGCGGCGGGTACTTCATAATCGGCGGGCGGGTTTTCATAGTATTTAGACACATAGCCGGATTGCGGGAAAAGGTCGGGTCTGTTTCCCAGCGACGACATATACATAGCGTACATGGATAGCTGTTCTTCGCCCATGATGTAAACGGGGACATGGGAGAGGTTGAAGTTTTCCAAATCCACATGAAGAATGTAATAGTTATAGGGGACTTCAACCGTATAGGGGTTGCCCTCGCTGTCCGTCCTTGTTTCGGTGCGGTAGCGTACCTGTACTTCTTCCTCGACCGTCAAGATATACTGTTTCTCAAAGAGCATTTCAAGGGTGCTTTGCACTTCATCGAGTGTAAACACGCCCTCATGCCACGCGGAAAGGATAGAAATTAGCACATAGGGGTCATGCTCGATCTCGTCCGCGTTTACCCGGTATTCGTCATAGCCGGGGTATTCGCTTTCGATATTGTCCAGCATATCTTGTAACTCGGCTTCCATAGCGGCATACGCGCTTTCCGCGCCCGTTATATCCGCGTCCTCGGAGAGATAGGACGACGCAATCAAGCCGCTGCCGCTGTTGCCGCCAAAGAGGGAGCAAGAGGACAGCCCGCCGAAAAGCAGCAGCACGATAAAGGCAATCCCGCCCACAATCAAGCAGCCTTTCCAATGCCGGACGACAAAGAACGTCGCCAGTTTGGTTTCCTGCGCGGTTTTCTTCGCCGCCTTTGCGGTGGCTTCGGCGGTCTTTTTCACTTTGCCGCCCGCTTTCAGCGTCTTTGCGTACTGCTTTTTAATGCGCTGTTTCTGCCAAAAACGGGAAATGGGGTTTGAGTGCGCAAGCGCGGGGTTATCGTGCAACGCCTTTTGATAGAGAAAATCTGCGTTTGCCTTTACCGCTTGTTTTTCCGCTGCCGCCGCTGCCCGGTAGGGTTTCAGCTTATGGCGGCGTATGCCGCCCTTAACTGCCCGCGCCGCCATGCCGCCCGCTTTCTCTCCGGCAAGTTCTACCCGGTGCCCGCTTTCCACACCGACGTTTTCTTTCTCTACCTCGTAGATTTTCCCATGTACGGTACTGTTTAACTCCTGCGCCGGACGGGATAAGGGGTTATGCCGCAACTTGCCGTTTGGGGGCTTATCCGTCTTTTCAAAGGAAAGGCGCGTTTTTGCCTTGCCTTTCGCTTCGTCAAAAACGCGCTCTTTCTTGATTTTGGTCTGCTTGGGGATAGCCGCCCGCGCTGCGTCTAAACAGTCTGCCGCCTTATCCGATTTCTTGATCGCTTTTTGAAGTTCCGGCGTTGCCCGTTCCGCTTCGGAAAACTGCAAGCGGGAAGAATGGGTTTTAGGCTGCGTCGCGTCAAGGGCTTTTTTCTCCGCGCCTTTTGCTGCGTGTCGCTCAATCTCTGCGCCGATATGCTGCACAACCTTTTCCGCTGCCGCCCCTGCGGGGGCTGAATAGTTTTCCTCCTGCGGCCTTTCGCTGATACTGGACGTTTCGCCCGTCGTGAGGTTTTCCGCAACCGCACCGTCGCGGGTCATTTTTTGCGTTACCTTGTCGGGGGCTTTCAGTTCCTTGCTCAATCTTCATCACCTCCAATCCGCTGTTTTGCAAGTTCGCAATAGTCGGGGTTTAACTCAATGCCGATATAGCGGCGGTTAAGCCGTTTTGCTACCATGCCCGTCGTGCCGCTGCCGAAAAAGGGGTCAAGGACAATCCCGCCCATGGGACAGCCCGCCAAAATGCACGTTTCCGCAAGTTTCGGCGGGAACGCTGCGAAATGCCCGCCATGATAGCCGACATTGTTAATCTGCCAAACGTTGCGGCGGCTGCGGACGGGAGAAATCAACTCGTCGGCGTATGCGCCCTTTTCGCGGGGGCGGTTGATTTTCTGCGGTTGGTTTTGCCCCGGAACAGTAACGTTATACTTGTTTCCTTTGCTAACTCCGCTTTTCAGCCGCCCCGCCGTTGTGGGGGCTATCGGCTCGGCTACTGCTTGCCAATCGTAATAATACTTCTTTGACTTGGTAAGCAGAAACACATATTCATAGCAGCGGGTCGGCCTGTCCCGCGTGCTTTCCGGCATGGGGTTTGTTTTGTGCCAAATGATAGAACTGCGCAAATACCAACCGTCGCCCCGCAAGGCAAGGGCTACAAGCCACGGAATACCGATTAAATCTTTGGGCTTGCAGCCGGGGGCGCGGTGGTTGACCGCCACTTGCTGCCCGTTCCTGCCTTTGGGGTATTTGGGGTCTTGGTGGTCGGCTTTGCTGCCTGTGCCGCAATAAGTGTCCGCGATATTCAGCCAACAAGTACCCTCCGGCGTAAGCACCCGCTTTACCTCATGGAATACCGCCGTAATACGGGAAACATATTCCTCCGGCGTTGCTTCCCGTCCGATCTGCCCGTCTGCGCCGTAGTCCCGCAAGGCGTAGTAGGGTGGGGACGTTACGCAACAATCAACTGCATTTTCCGGCAAGGTTTGAAGCACCTGCAAGCTGTCGCCGCAATAGATTTTATCCGTTTCTATCCTCATGCCGACACCTCGCCGGGTTTGGTCGTCATTACACGATAGAGTTCCGTATCTTGCGGGAAACGGTCAATAAAGGGCAAAATCACGTTGCCATAGAAGATAAGCCCCTCGCCCGCGTCGGAATGGGTTACATAGGTCATTTGCTGCTGCGAAATGTTAAGCTGCTTTGCAAGGATTTCCCTGTCGCCCTGGGCTTGGTTGAGCATATACACAAAATCCGAGTTTTCAAAAATGTTCTCCACCTCGCGGGACGACAACAAATCTTTCACGTTTTGGGTGATACCTGTCGGAATACCGCCCCACTTTCTAAAACGCTTCCAAATCTCAACGCTGTACGCTGCGGTCTGTTCCTCTTTGAGCAGCAAATGAAACTCGTCGATATAGTACCGCGTCGCCTTGCCTTCGCTGCGGTTTATGGTAACTCTGTTCCAAACTTGATCTTGGACAATGAGCATACCGAGTTTTCGTAGCTGGGTGCCGAGTTCTTTAATATCAAAGCAGACAAGGCGGTTGTGAATGTCAACGTTTGTTTGGTGGTTAAACACGTTCAAACTGCCATTTACATAGAGTTCCAATGCCGACGCGATACGCTGCGCTTCCTTTTCCGGCTGCTTCTTGATTTCATTGTAGAGGTCGCCCAAAATCGGCATATTCTCCGGCTTCGGGTCTGCAAGGTAGCTGCGGTACACGCTGATAACGGCGCGGTCAATCAAAGTCTTTTCAACCGCTTCCAGCCCGTTTTTGCCGCCCATAATCAACTCGCAAAAGGAAAGGATAAAATCGCTCTTTAAGGCTATGGGCGTGTCGCCCTCGCTGTAATTGAGGTTTATATCCATCGGGTTAATGTACTGCGTGCTGTTCTGCGAAACCTTGATAACCTGCCCTTTCAGCCGTTCCACAAGGGGGTAATATTCCGCTTCCGGGTCGCAAATGATAATATCGTCTGCGGTAATGAGAAAAGCGTTGGTGATCTCGCGCTTTGCCGAAAAACTCTTGCCGCTGCCGGGTGTGCCGAGTATCAAGCCGTTAGGGTTCTTCAGCCGTTTCCTGTCGCACAAAATCATGTTGTTAGATAATGCGTTTAAGCCGTAATACAACGCTTCGCCGCTTTGGAATAGTTCTTGTACCGTAAAGGGGACGAAAATAGCGGTGCTGGAAGTCGTCAAGCCCCGCTGGATATGGATTAGGTTTTCCCCCAACGGGATAGAGGACATAAGCCCCTGTTCCTGCCGGTAGTCAAGGCGGGTGAGCATACAGTTGTATTTCTGTGCGATACTTGCGGCCTGAAATACGTCGTTGTCCAATTTCTGCTTTGTGTCTGCCACATTCAAAACTAACAGCGTAAGCAAAAACATTCGCTCGTTCCGGCTCTGCAAATCCCGCAAAAGGTTTTTCGCTTCGCCGCCGTAGGTGGCAAGGTCGGACGGAATTATATCCATATCGTAGCCGCTGCGGATTGCCTTTTTCTGTTCCTCGATTTTCATACGGTCAAGGTCGGTGATTTTCCGCTTGATCGTCTTGATCGCTTCGTTGTGGTCGATACTCTGAATGTGCAGATTGACGACAATCCCGTTTTCCGCTTCCATGAAGTCGGCAAGCATACGGTCTGAAAGTTCCGGCGCGGCAATCTGCAAAAAGGAAACCGCGCCAAACTTCCCGCCCATTTGAAACATTCGCCCGTCGCCAAAACGGAAAGAGGACGGGGCAATAAAGTCTTTGACGGAAAGGCCGCTTGCGGGTAGCCATTCCCACGCAAAGTTGAAGCGTTCCCCGTCCGGGTGGAACAGCCCATGTAGCACTTCAAGACGCTGCTTCCCGTCCAGCACCCGCGCCGCCGCGCCGATCACCTTAAAATGGTTGAGGGTGTCCGTTTCGATACGGGCAAGCCGCGCCCGCGCCGATTTAATATCTTTTGCTTCAATGGTAAAGGTGAGAAACTTTGTCTTGATAAGCCCGTTGTTGCCGCGCTCAAGCTGTGTTTGCAGCATTTCGGTGTATTCGGCTCTGATACTGTCAAAGTCGTCATTCTGTGGGGCAATCGTGATACTGCTCTTGAAATCCTCCTTGTTCGCATGGCGGCTGATTAAGGAAAGCTGCACACTGATAGAAGCGTCAAAAGAGTTATACATATCGCAAAGGGCTTCAAAAATGGCGGTCTTGTCGTCCGGCTGCGCAAGCTGATAGTTAATATCTTCAAACTCAATGCACTTGGAATACCGCCCGTTTGCAAGGCGGCAAATCCCGTCCTTATACATTCGTTCAAACGGTATGCTGTCCTGCGCCGTATGGGGCTTCCCGTCGCCCTTTGCCTGCCGGATAAGCGCGTCGATCTGTTTCTTTTCCTGCCGCGTAAGTTTACGCTTTTCGTTTTGGGTCTTTCCCTTTTCCTTTGACAATCGCCCGTACCTCCTTATCTAATCGCTCCTGCCGCGCAAGGGCGGCATAAAAATTGTTGGTCTGATAAGGTCGCTCTTTGGGGCGAAGAAACTTCACTTCCACAAATTGCCGTATAATCACTTCCAGCGGTTGCCCGTTCTTCTCGTACATAGCGAGTAGGAACATGGGCAGCATGGCAAGCACCATGCACAAAGCCGCCGTTGTCGTTCCCGCGCTGTCCTTTGTCAAAAAGAATAGCGGTAGCCCGATAGCCACCGCCGCGCCGAAACAGAGTAATTGTCTTTTGGTAAGGTTGAACATTACCTTGCTCTTGATTTTGGTTAAATCCTTTGGGACGGTTACATACGCCATTTCAAACCTCCTTTCCGGCAAACCGTATGTCGCTTTTGATTTCATTTCCCCATACGTCCCAACCAGGGGTATGCTGCCTTGCAAACAGTTCAATACGCGGTAGGTCGCCCATAAGGGCAAGTATCTTTTCCCGCGTTATATCCGGCTTTTTGCTGTGCTGCTCAACAGGGGAAATAATAAATTGATGTACCTTGTTTGATTGTCGCTTCGGGTGTCCTTTGGTAGCAAGCAAGCAGATTTCCGCATTTCCTCGCGTCCAAAAGCCCAAGCCATAAAACCAAGTGGGCGATTTCCGATTTTGCTTTTTAACCATACAAAGGCAACGGATTTATAGGTAAATCCCCAAGCCTTGATTAACTGCAACGCTTCTTTAAGCTGCGGGAACGTCGCCCATAGGAATAAAATACAGTCCTTATCCGCAATTTCTTTGACGGGTAAAGCGCAAAGTTCCTCAATACTCATAGTGGGATAGTGCTTTTCCGCTGCGCCCTGTACCTTGCTTCTCGCGTATCTCCAAGGGGGATCGGCGTAAATGATTTTGTATTTCTTCATCTGCACCCCCTTAATGCGCGCTGAATACGGATTTTGCAAGGCTTCCCGTCTTGAAAAGCGTCAAACACAAGAGGACGGTATAGCCCATGCAAGACCAGATCGCGCCGGATATGTCATCGGTTGCTGCGATTGTCTGTATCAAAACCGCATAAATACCGACGCACACAAGAATTAGAAAAGCCTGAAAACCGAGGGCAAGCAAGGATTTTAAGTAGTTCTGTCCCATGCCGCCCCATTCGTGATTTACCATTGTCGCAACGGGGATAGGGGCGATACTCGTTACAAGGTATATTTCAATCATGCGCCCGTACACCACCAGCATGATACAGATAGACAACGCTTTCATGGTAAGCCCCACAAAGAGTGATTGAAACCATAGCCCCAAAAGCCCGCCGACGCTCATAGCGTCCAGCTTTGCTTCTATATCGGTGATAACGGTTGCAATATCTATGCTTGTGTCGGATATGATAACGCCCGCGCTGTCGTTGACGACGCTCTGTGTAATGTCAAATACGCCCATGACGATGTTCCAAGTATTTGTTACCAGCAGCACCGCAACAAAGGTTTTGAAAATCCACTTGAAGAAAATCCAAGTGTCGAGATCGTGCAGATTGTTTTTCTCAATTACAAGCTGGATTAGTTCGTAGCACATGACAAAGGTAATGATAACGCCCGCAATCGGCACAATGACGTTTTCCGATAGGCTGCGTATCATATTGAATATGCCCGCGTTCCACCCGGCGGGGGTTGTGCCGACTTGCGTTGCGATTTCTCCAACCTCTGTATTTACGCTGTCGAACAGCCCGGAGAGATTAGAGAGTATTCCGTCTGTCAAAATGCCGCGAAACCAATCTTCAATCATCTGCCATATCAAAAGCTAATCCCTCCTTTCCCGCGCCCTCCCGCGTGAAGCGGGAGAGCGCGGCGGGTAGTGTTAGTTTGTGGCATTATCCAAACAGGCCGGAGAGCAGCGGGACAAGGGTAAGGCCGATGAGGGCAACGCCGCCGCCCGCCATCAACTGTTTTATCCCC
>VOFJ01001753.1_pt1 | contig 23540 bp, 32 predicted proteins | sample 5384081 | NCBI WGS metagenome assembly VOFJ01 (sample SAMN12384729, study PRJNA508395) | human gut metagenome | isolation source: healthy gut I | host: Homo sapiens | reverse complement strand
TATGTGCTGGCGTGTGATGTGACGCTGCAAGACGGCGAAACCATCGGTTTTTCTGCGGATGATAAGCACACCATCACCCGCAGCCCCGGTGTCTCTCTGCCGGAGGAGCAGATGACTCTGAAAATCTCCTATGAGCCCACAGAAGTAGAGCCAGAGACTGACGATGACAGCATAGGAATGGATGATGTTTCCTATCATATTGAGAGCATTGAGGAAAAAGAGCTTCCCATTGACCCCATCAACGCCTACAATCACATGGCGATTTATTTGCGCTGGTGCATGGAGCATGACTTGATGGGCGAAAAAATTCCTGGAAGAGCATGGTGATGTGGTAAACCAGGTCAAAGCCGATCCAGGCAGCACAGACCTGCGAACATTCATCCGGGAGGAGTTATTCGGCTGTCTATTTTCGGCTCTGTTCAACCAGAAAGGCCGTGCCTTTGCCCATTATTACTATGGAGAAAATGATGCGCCCTATTATCCTGCCGACATTGATGACTATGCCCTGAAATATTTTGGTCCGTCCCGGTATCACTCCAATGAATTTCAACAGGAGACATATTTATTTATCCCCTTTGATGAGAAATACTATCAGGCCATGGCCAAGGTCATTGGAAAAACGCTTTGTCAACTGGCAGGGACAGGACTTTGACGAGGATACGCTGGAGCCTTCCGAGGTGGCGCAGGCCATTATGGAGTATCTGGACTGTGAGTGCACCTATTTCCCGTCTATGGCAGATGATGATCCCATCATGTCGGCATACAGCTACGCCCGGCGGCTGGGCGTGCGGGAGGGCTTTATTCCCGTGCTCATCAAGGCAGATGAAACGCTGTTGGAGTGTCTGGTGCTGAACGCCGACTCGGAAAACGATGCAGACTGCTATGAATTTAACCCCAAAGCTGTGGAGGAATACCGGAAGAAGATGCTCTCTACCTCCGTCAAGGACGGAAAGGCGGTTTTGGAGGGATTGACCGGCCAGCGTAAAGCGGAGGCCGAAGATGACGATATGGACTGGGAGGAGGAAATTATTGGTGAGATAGACGGCGGTATCAACAACGACCGCTTCGCAAGTTATTGGGATTCTGATACCAATATGACCGTTCCGCTAATTCTGGCGAAAATTCCGGTCAAGAACCCCTGGGAGATTTTCGCATACCTGCCCTTCGGAAATTGGAACGACTGCCCCGACACACCGGACCTGATGGCTGCGGCCAAATACTGGTTCGAGCAGTACGGCGCAGTTCCTGCCGCCATGAGCCACGATGAGCTGGAGTTCCTGCTTCCGGCCCCCGTTCCCAAGGAGAAGGCCATGGATGTAGCTGTGGAACAATACGGTTTTTGTCCTGATTTGGACCAAAATGCAAGTATTGGCACTTTGGCTGATACTATACACCAATCCACCGTCTGGTATTTCTGGTGGGATTGATGGGAGGTACGCCCGATGACAGAATATCAGAAAACCTACATCGAACTAAAAAACAGTTTTCCGCAACCGACGGCGGTCCGGACAGTGTCCGCGCTCTCTATGCCTTTAAGGAGGAACTGGAGCAGACCGAGGACCGGCAGGCCAAGGAAGTGCTGGTGGATGTGTATGATCTGCTGGACTTCAAGAAGGATGCCTACGAACTGCTCTGCCAAATCGGAAATCGTTCCGACAAGAAGACCCTCAAGCGGCTGGGCATCTTGAAGGACTATGCGGAAAACTGGGGCAATCATTATGCCCTCCCCAGGCCCAAAACGCCGGAGGAGAAGCAGAAAGAAGGAGCGGCGGGCCCAGCTGGGCCTGCCTGCCTTCCGGTATCACCCGGACCCTCTGGATACCGGCGCGTTTGAGGAGTCCGCAGAAGGTGTTATCTGCGGCTGCTGCGGCAAGACGACCCACATCTACTATACTGGTCCATTCTATTCGGTAGATGAAATTGCATATCTGTGCCCGGAGTGTATCGCAAGCGGCGAAGCGGCTCGAAAAATATAGCGGCAGCTTTCAGGACGATTACTCCGTGGACGATGGCGTAGACGATCCGGAGAAGTTGGACGAACTCATCCACCGCACCCCCGGTTACTCCGGTTGGCAGCAGGAATACTGGCGAGCTCACTGCGGCGACTACTGTGCCCTTTTTGGGCTATGTGGGTGCCAGAGAACTGCGGGCACTGGGTGTGCTGGAGGAGGTACTGGACGATCCGATGTGGGACGATGAGCAAAAAAAAATGATCCGGGAATCTGTCAATGGCGGGCATCTGCAATGCTATCTGTTCCAGTGCCTCCACTGCGGAAAACACCTGGTCTGGATGGATTTTGATTGAAAAGGAGACATTACTATGGGACTTGACATCTACGCCGGAACATTGACCCGGTACTATTCTCACAACTGGAAAACTGTTGTGCAGCAGTGGGCGGAGGAAAACGGATACACCTTTAACCGGATCACCCCGGACGGAGAACCCGCTGACAACGAGGAGGAGCTGTCCCCGGCTGAGATCCAGGCGGCAGTGGAGGACTGGCGGGATCAGATCTGAACGCCATTTCCCAGCCGAGCCAGCCCCCCTACGCTCCCTGGCCGGAGAACAACGAGCGCCCCTACTACACCGACAAGCCGGATTGGGATGCCTTCGGCGCATGCTGCTGGCGGCCGCCTGCCATACGTACGATGAGCCGGTGCCTCCCACCGTGGAGAAGGACTGGAACTTCGGGGAGCATCCTCTGGTCGCCCGCCTTGCGGCAGATGAGGAGCGGGTGTGGTCCCTGTTTCGTGGTCGCTACCTGGTGGCTCCCTCTTTCTGACAGCTTTCTGTTCCAAGGGCCCTTGCCTACCGATGACACCGCCGCTATCGCCACCTTGGGCGGACTGCGGAAGGAGCTGGAGAAGCTGAACCAGCTGGCGTGGCAGGCCGATGAGGACACCATCCTTGGCTGGGCAGACACGGAGGGCTACCCGGTAGACGGAACCGTAGACTCAGATGGACAGTACAGCAAGGCGGACATCCCGGAGCACACCCAGTATGACACCCAGTCCCTTGCCAAGTTCGCCTTCTCCATGTTCTGGCGGGCCATGCGGTTTGCCGAGGAGCAGCAGGTACCTATCCTGCTTGACTATTAAAGAGAATTCGTCAGGGGGTGGAGGCCGTGGAGCAAAAACGGCCAGCAGATATAATTCAGGAACTTCTGGACTACCTATGGAGCGGGCTGGGCGTGGAGGAAAAGGGCTGGAAGCGTCTGAAAAAGGGCAACTTCAAAAAGAAAATGAAAAACGGGCTGACCTATCAGATCTGGTTTGAGCGGAGACGCTACAACTACATAGACTACGAAATCGGCCATGGAAATGTGGAAGTGGGCTTCAGCTGCATCATTCAGCAGGGGGATGACCGCCTCTACTCTTTCAAAATAGAACCAACAACAGGCGGTTCGTTCTTCCGGATGCTGACAGAGGATCTGCTGCTGGACACCGGGCTGCTGGACACTTTCCTGCCCTTAATCCAAGCCCGCTACCTTGACTTTATCGACCGATTTGAGGAGGACCCGGCAGAGGCGTTACAGCCGGTCTGCGCCCCCTTTACCCAGCCGGGGGATTACAGCTGGTGCATCCATGTGCGGGAACAGCTGGTGGAACGGTACCCGGAACACCAGAACAGCTGGCGGAGTACCGCCATCAGGCGGAATTGCGAGGAACGCCGGAGCATAAGGCAAAGAACGGGATGGGCTCGATGTTGTTCCATCTCTCCCACGCCCATGATGTAGATCATGCCTGGGCATCAAGCCTCACCAGAGAGGAGCTGGATCAGGTGGTGGAACTCTTTGTGCAGACCAAGCGGCAGACAGGACAGTGGATACAGGAGGATGAGGCGGGGGCTATCATCTCTACCGGCAGGAGACAGACCCGGGGAAGCGTACCTTTCGGGCCTGGTATCTCATCGCCAATCCCCGGGGCCTGCCGAAAGAGTTCGTCCAGAAAGAGCTGGAGTTCCGGTGGAAGCTGTTCCCAGACAAGAAGGAGGAAACCAAATGAGCAATCAAGTGTTCCAGCAAAACCTGGATGACAAAAAAGGGCCCCAGCCCGGTGGCCCCTATCTCATTCAAATGCTGTTCAAAGAGCCGGTAGACATGCCGGATAAAGAAAAAAAATGACTGCCGTAATGGAGAAGCATTATTTCCATCAGTGAGCGTCAGGTAGGGCTGGATGTCCGTCTTCTCCGAGATGACCGTATACACCACGGGGATCTCCACCGCGTCCTTGATGGCATGGATGGTCTCCACCCCGATCTTGCTGTTGCACACCACGCCGTAAGCCCCCTGGTGCTCTACGTAGGCGGCCATGCTGGCGGAGCGGACGCCGTTGGTCAGGCCGCCGCCCACACCACAGAACACCGGCACCTCCGACACGCCGATGATAGCCTGTGTAATGGCAGGCTGGGGCGTGAAGGGATAGACGGCGATGATGGCGTCGGCGTTGATATTCTTGATGATGGCCACGTCTGTGCTGAACACCAGCGACTTGATACGGCGTCCGAACACACGGATGCCGCTGCACTCGCTGATGCAGCGGGGCACGGACAGCGCGTGCTTGCGCAGGTTGCCCTCATAGGCCGGTACAAATTTTCTCACTGGTATTCCTTTCCCGCTGCAATATGTCTATTCTGATCGGTTAATTATACCACGCGGTCGATGCTCTGTAAATATTTCCCATTAAAATTTGAACAGTTTCTTAATACTGTCTGCTTTTCTGCACTTTTCTGTGAGGTGACTTTTATGCTTTTCATCGTGCTGGGCGACATCACCCGATCTCACGCTGACGCCATCGTCAACGCCGCCAATACCTCCCTGCTGGGCGGCAGCGGCGTGGACGGCGCCATCCACCGCGCCGCCGGACCGGAGCTGCTGGCGGAGTGCCGCACGCTCCACGGCTGTGAAACAGGGCAGGCCAAGCTCACCGCAGCCTACCGCCTGCCCTGCCGCTATGTCATCCATACCGTCGGTCCCATCTGGCGGGGCGGCGGACACGGCGAGGCATCGCTGCTGGCCGCCTGCTACCGCAATTCCCTGGCGCTGGCGACGGAGTACGGCTGCCGCAGTGTGGACTTCCCCTCCATCTCCACCGGTGTCTATGGCTATCCCGTGCTGCAGGCCGCCCACGTGGCCCTGAAAGCCATCATGGACTTCCTCCGCGGTCATCCGGACATGGATGTGCGCATAGTCTGCCACGGGGAGGACACCCTCCACGCCTATCAGGTGGTGTGGAACATGCTCTATCAGGACGTGAAGCCCCACGAAGAATAAAAGAAGTCCTCCGGCCCATGAAGTGGGTCGGAGGACTTCCTTTGCGCACCAATGCGTCAGATCTTGATGAGTTCGTAGTCTCTGACGCCGATGCCGATCTTCTCGCCGTGCTCCAGACAGCTGCGCCAGTCCGTGTCGGGGTGGATGCGCCGGAAGTGGTCGTGCTCGTGGACATGCCCCTCTCCATCGTCGGCGGCGGACCCCCGCAGGGGCGTCTGGGCGTTGACCGCGTCCACGCAGGCCATGTCCAGTGCCACGGGATCGAAGGAGGCGAACATGCCCACATTGGGCACGATGGGCACATCGTTCTCCGCGTGGCAGTCGCAGTTGGGGGACACGTCGATCACCAGGGAGATGTGGAAGCAGGGCCGGCCGTCCACCACGGCCTTGGTGTACTCCGCGATCTTCCGGTTCAGGTTAGTGGTGGTCTCGTCCCAGTTGATCTGTACCGCGTTCTTGGGACAGACGGCGATGCAGCGGCCACAGCCCACGCATCTGTCGTGGTCGATGACGGCCTTGCCGTCGGTGATGATCGGTGCGCCGTGGGCGCAGATCTTCCGGCACTGGCCGCAGCCGATGCACAGCTTCTGCTTCACATGGGGCTTGCCGGCGTTGTGCTGCTCCATCTTACCGGCCCGGCTGCCGCAGCCCATGCCGATGTTCTTCAGGCAGCCGCCGAAGCCCGCCTCCTCATGGCCCTTGAAGTGGGTCAGGGAGATGAACACATCCGCATCCATGACGGCGCGGCCGATTTTGGCATTCTTCACGTATTCGCCGCCCACCACCGGTACCTCCACCTCATCGTTGCCCTTGAGACCGTCGGCGATAATGATCTGACATCCGGTGGTCATGGGGCCAAAGCCGTTGAGCATGGCGCTGTCCATGTGATCCAGGGCGTTCTTCCGCCCGCCCACGTACAGGGTGTTGCAGTCGGTGAGAAACGGCTTGCCGCCCCGTTCCTTCACGAAATCCGCCACTGTTTTCGCCCAGTTGGGCCGCAGGAACGCCAGGTTGCCGGGCTCACCGAAGTGCAGCTTGATGGCCACGTACTTGTCCTGGAAGTCGATGTTGCCCATGCCCGCCGTTTTCATCAGCCGGGTCAGCTTCTGCTGCAGGTTCTCGTGATAGTCCGCCCGCAGGTCGGCAAAATAGACCTTCGATGCCATTTCGTCATCCTCACTTTCGTGGATAGTATTTTCATGATACCACATTTCCCCCGTTTGTGCTATACTCTTTTCATCGAAAGGAGGTGCCGCCGTGCGCATCTTGTCCCATACCGTCATCGCCGCGGAGTCCGGCCGCACCGCCAAGGAACTGCTGCGCGGCCTGTGGCACATCTCCGGCAGCCTGCTGAGCCGTCTGAAATTCCGCGGTGCCATTACCGTCAACGGTGCGCCCGTCACGGTGAATCACCTGCTCCGCACCGGCGATATCCTGCAAGCCGATGTGTCTGACCAGCCCGGGGAGAATCCCCACATCCTGCCGGTGGACTACCCGCTGGCCATCCTCTACGAGGACGAGGACCTGCTGCTTCTGGACAAGCCCGCGGGCATCGCCATCCACCCCGCCGCCCTGACGGAGGAGACCGCCACCGTCGCAGGAGCTGTGGCCCACTACCTGCAAAGCGACAGCTTCCACGCCGTGAACCGGCTGGACCGCGGCACCACCGGCATCATGGCCGTAGCCAAGACCGGCTTTGTCCACGCCCGCTGCATGACCCTGCTCCATACCAACGACTTCCAGCGGGATTACCGCGCCGTGTGCGACGGCCTGCCGCCCCAGCCGGAGGGCGATATCGACCTGCCGCTTGGCCGCGCGGAGGGTTCCCTGCTGAAGCGCTGCCCCGATCCCCACGGTCAGAGCGCCCACACCCACTATCAGGTGCTGTCCGCTGCCAACGGTCGCGCCCTGCTGCGCCTGACGCCCACCACCGGCCGCACCCATCAGCTGCGGGTCCACATGGCCGCCATCGGCTGCCCGCTCACCGGCGACTGGCTCTATGGCACGGAGGATCGCACCCTCATCGCCCGCCCTGCCCTCCACAGCTATCACCTGCGGATGGTCCACCCCGTCACCGGCGCCGTCATTGATGTCACCGCACCCCTGCCGGAGGACATGCGCCGCCTGCTTTGATCTCGCCAAAAGAATATACCCATACCAGCCATTGTCAAGCCGTTTCTTTCGTGGTATACTGAACCGCAAGAACGACAAAAGGAGCAATGCCATGGATCTCTGCGACCGCAATGACATACAGGCCCTGCTGGCACGGCACGGCTTCCGTTTCTCCAGGGCACTGGGTCAGAATTTCCTCATCGAGGGCTGGGTGGCGGAGGACACTGCCGCCGCCAGCGGTGCGGATGCCGATACCGGCGTGGTGGAGGTAGGCCCGGGCATCGGCTCCCTCACCACCCAGCTGGCCCGCCGCGCCGGTAAGGTGGTGTCGGTGGAGCTGGACCGCCGCCTGTACCCCGTGCTGGCGGAGACCATGGCCCCCTACGAGAACTTCACGCTGGTGGAGGGCGATGTGATGCAGCTGTCCCTGCCCGCGCTGGTGCAGGAGCATCTCGGCAGCCTGCGGCCCGTGCTGTGCGCCAATCTGCCCTATAACATCACCACGCCGTTTCTCACTGCCTGCGTGGAATCCCACTGCTTCGACAGCCTGACGGTGCTGATCCAAAAAGAAGGTGGCCCAGCGCATCTGCGCTGCCCCGGGTACGGCGGACTACGGGGCCTTTACCCTGCTGATGCAGTACTATACCCAGCCGGAGCTGCTGTTCACCGTGCCCAACACCTGCTTCCTCCCCGGCCCCCAAGGTGACGTCCGCCGTCATCCGCTGTAAAACCCGCCCCGCCCCGCCGGTACAGGTGCAGAGCGAAGCCGCCTTCTGGCGCACCGTCCGCGCCGGCTTTGCCCTGCGGCGCAAGACGCTGGTCAACAGTCTGCAAACCGGCTGGGAGCTGCCGAAGGACACCCTGACGGACATCGTTACCGCCTGCGGTCTGGAGCCTGCGGTCCGGGGTGAACGGCTGGGTCTTGCGGAGTATGCCCGCCTGTCCGACGCGCTGCTGAACGCCAGTCGATAAGTTCACATAACAACACGCGAGGTATGCTCATCGCATACCTCGCGTGTTCTGCATTTTTCACGACAGCTTTTCCCAGTGCCGTGTCTGTAATGAACCTGCTGCAACGGGTACACCCGCCGCCTTCACAAAGCTGGCCGCCCAGGGCAGAGTTGTTTCCGGCGCGTCCACCTGGTTGACGTAAATCACATCGCACAGCCCCTCCGCCGCGATGACGCGGGCAACCATTTCCGGCGTGATGACCGAGCCCCAGCCGACTCCTGCCAGCCGCGCAAAAATGGCTGGACGGTGGGCCGCCTGTCGGATGGGCTGACCGAAGGCCGAGGCTCCCACCACGCAGATGGTCCGCGTCCGCTGGGACGGCAGCACCGGCTCCCATGTCTCGTGCGCCTTGGCGGGCAGGCGTTTGGAGCCGTCCGCTTCCACCAGCACGAAGTCCGCCGCCTGCTGCCAGCCGTCAAAGTCCGGTGCGGTCAGCTTGCCCTCCGGTGTGAAGCTCCCTGCACAGGCCACGCCCTCTGCCGCCAGCGCCGCGGACAGCTGCTCCGCCGTCTCCGCAAACGGATACTGGGGCGGCTTCATGATGTGGGTGGTGGTGGCCAGCAGCACCGTGCCGCAGGGCCGCAGCTCCTCCGCCAGCTCGTACAGCAGACTGGTCTTGCCGCCGCTGCCGATCACCGCCGTGAGGCCCTGTGTGACGCCCAGCAATTTCCAAAGCGGTTCCATACCTCCACCTCCTGTTTTTTCCCATCATACCACGCCAAACTACCTCTTGCAACGGAAAACAGGGGGCAAATTGCCAAAAATCACGGCAAAACTTGACAAGAAATCCAGATGGTGTTATACTCCACAAGTATTTCTGATCGGTAACAAAAGTTACAAATTGTTTCAGAATCTTTTGCCGCCCTGTTTAAGACTCCCTCAGAGCGGCCATACTGCGAGGTACTATGGAACGAATCGAACCTGTGAGACGGCCCGCCGCACCGGTGCGCCGCCGCCCAAAATTGACTCCCGTTTCCGTGTGCCAAGCCATCCACGACGCTCCTTACGGTCTTGCGCGCCTTGTGCGCCGCGGCGTCGGTGCCGTGGGTTACTGGCTGGCCTGGACGTGGGACGCTGTGGTCACTGACCAAAAGCAGATGTATCACGACTTTCTCCGCTCCCGCTTTGTCACCCGCTGGCGCGCCTTCTTCCGCAGCCCCACCTGACGGGCTTCACGGCGGCACTGCGGAGCAACTGGCTGGTGCGCCTGACGGCCATGGCCGCGCTGACCGCCGCCATCTTCGTAGGCGTGTCGCTGGACCCCTCCGTCCCCACGCTGGACGCCATCTGCATTCTGGTGGACAGCTCCGGCCCCCACGTGGTGTCCCAGGACACGGAGGAGCTGGACACGGGCTACCTGTCCCTGCGCCGCAGTCTTGGCGGCAGCCACGACATGCAATACCTGCTGCCCGCCGGGCAGAGCATCAACGTCACCCACAATGGTCAAACCATCACCGCCGTCTCCCAGGCCGAGCGCCTGCCTGCTTTTCTGGACCGCTGCGGCATCCAGCTGGGCAGTGACGAGATGGTGGAGCTGAACCTCACCGGTGACGAGCTGTCCATCCGCATCAGCGGCACCCTGACTTACCAGCACTTCGTGACGGTGGAGACGGACTACGAGATCAAACGCACCCCCGATCCCCTGATGGACCAGGGTACGGAGGAGATCATCCGCAAGGGCGTGGCCGGTCAGATCGTGGAGACGTATGAGGACACGGTGGTGCGGGGTGAGGTGGTCTCCACCCGCTACGTAGGCGCCAGCCACGACACCTCCCACGCCGAGCTGATCCGCTACGGCACCCGTGTCTATGAGGTAGACCGCGATGACACCATCGAAAGGGTGGTGCCCTACGACAGCGGCGAGGGCGGCATCCTGTACTTCAAGTCCGGCGTTACCATGACCTATTCCAAGGTCATGACCTGTAATTCCACCGCCTATTACAGCGGCGGCGACGGCGGCGCAGCCTGGACCACCGCCGTGGGCGCCAAGGTGAGCATCGGCACCATTGCCGTGGACCCCACTGTCATCCCCTACTACACCAAGATGTTCATCCAGACTTCCAACGGCAGCCGCGTCTACGGCATGGGCACTGCGCTGGACTGCGGCGGTGCCATCAAGGGCAACATCGTGGACCTGTGGTTCCCCTCCTACGCGGACTGCCGCAGCTGGGGCCGCCGCAACGTCACCGTGTATATTCTGGACCGCAAGTCCTCCTGAAGTGCATGAAAAAATCCCCCGCGGCGTGCCGCAGGGGTTTTTTCATGTTTCAATGACCGCGTTTTCCCGCAGGGGACAGTCTCCCAGCAGCCGCTGGGCCGCCGCCTGATACTCCGCCAGCGTGCGTGCCTTGCGGATGGCCTTCAGTTCCCGCTCCGCGCCGTCAAAGCTGCCGCTCAGATAGTTCCACAGCTCCCGCATCCGGTGCAGCACCGGCGTATCGCCGGACAACCGCCGCCGGTAATCCGCCAGCAGCCGGTGATGGAACGCCTCCAGCTCCTGCCGCGACGCGGCAGCGCCGCCCCGCAGCCGGCGGCCCAGCGCCGGATCGGCCACCAGTCCCCGTCCCAGCATCACCGCCCGCACCTGGGGGTATTGGCGGCAGAAGTCCTCCACCTCCGCCGCGGTGAACAGGTCGCCGTTATACACCGGCGGCTCCCGCCGCCGCGCCAGTGCCAGCTCGAAGGCGTCACGGTGCACCGCCCCGCGGTAGAACTCCTTCTGCACCCGCGGGTGGACGATGAACTCCGACACGGGGTATTTCCCGTAGATGGCCAGCAGCCGCTCCCACTCCGCCGGATCGTTCTTCCCGATGCGGGTCTTGATAGACACCCGCATGTCCGGCAGCGACGCGAAGACCTCCTCCAGACACCGATCCAGCTCCTCCGGATAGGCCAGCAGCCCTGCCCCCTTGCGCTTGGCGGTGACGGTGCCGGAGGGACATCCCAGATTGAAGTTGACCTCCCGAACCCCCATGGCGTACAGCTCCCGCGCCGCCCACACGAAGTAGTCCCCGCGGTTGGTCAGCAGCTGGGGCACCGTGTCCGTCTCCCCCTGCGTCACCTCATCCAGTTCTTTTTGCTGGAATGCCAGGTTCCCGTTGGGCGACAGGAACGGCGTAAAATACTTGTCCACACCGCCGAATACCTCCCGCTGGGCCCTGCGCCAGATGTAGGTGGTCAGCCCCTCCATGGGCGCGGCGTATAGCTTTATGTCAACCATTCGACCCCTCCTCCAGCAGGTGCGCCAGCGTCTCGCCCCGTACCGGGGCGTAGTCGTACTGCGCCAGCGCGGGGAACACCTGCCCCACCTGCTCCGGCACATCCAGCAGTGCCAGCTTCGCCGCCCGCGGCAGCGTCTTGACCGCGTACTCCAGCCGCGCTGCCGCAGTCCTCTCCCCGCAGCGCCACAGCCCCGCCAGCTCCTGCGGCGGGTGGGAGCGGGTGTACTTCGCGCCCCTGCCCGCGGCGTGCAGCGTCATCCGCCGGCGCAGATCGTTGGTCATGCCGGTGTAGAGACTGCCGTCCCCGCAGGCCAGCACATAGACATAGTACAAGACCTCCGCCCCCTTTCTTTCCCCATCATACCCGATATTCCTTGCATTGGCAACAGCCTTATGATAAGATGTGGTGTTAGAAAGTGAGGGATACCATGACCCTTTTTGACTATTATCTGCAATACATGACCGAGGTGTGGGAGGGCAAACGCCCCGCCCCGGAGGGGTATCACCCCTTCCGGAGGACGGCGACGAGGCCGCCCGCATCCAGGCTTTGGGCCGGCAGCTGCAAGCCATGGGCATGGCCGGTTTCGTCCGCGCCTGCGCCGCGCAGGACGGCACGGTGCTGCCGGAGGAGCTGTTCGTCACCGAGAGCAGCGATCTGGGCGGTCTTCAGTTTTTCCTGCAGGGCGCGGAGACGCCGGAAGCCGCGCCGGAGCGGCCCGCAACTCCCGATCCCGATGCCAACAAGCACGCCTTCGAGGTGTTTCTGGACTGCATCGCCATGGACGACGGTCTGGTGCAGTACCTCATTGACGTACTCAAGCGTATGGACCGCGCCGAGTTCTTCAAGCTGAGCCAGATCACCACCAAGCTGGATCTGGACCCGGAGGAGTTCCTGTACTGGCTGGCTCACCGGCAGGACTACGCCGGTGAGGATGAGCAGGCCTGCGCCGCCATGATGGATCACGCCCTGCTGCGTCTGGCGGAGGAGGGACGGCTGGACGTGGTGGCCGCCCTGCTCAGCGGCGACCGGAAGACCTTCGAGGCTCTGCGCTGCGAGGCGCCGGAGCTGGTTCACGCCCCTGTGGCCACCTACGACTGGTACGTGCAGCACTATCTGGATCGGGACTACCCCATCCGGCTCATCATGCGCCTGAACGGCGTAAAATTTCCTGACTGAGGTATCAAACATGCTTGAACAATATAAAGCTCTGGGCATCAGCGACGCCGTGCTCACCTTCGGTGAGGGCGTCCTTGCCGACCTGAAGGACCGCTTCGCCGGTATCGACGCCATCGCCGAGGCCAACCAGATGAAGGTCATCGCCGCCATGCAGAAGAACCGGCTGGCCGCCAACCACTTCAATCTTTCCTCCGGCTACGGCTACGACGATGAGGGCCGCGACACGCTGGAGCGCGTCTACGCCGACTGCTTCGGCGCCGAGGCGGCGCTGGTGCGTCCCCAGATCACCTGCGGCACCCACGCGCTGGCGCTGGCGCTGGGCGCCAACCTGCTGCCCGGCGACGAGCTGCTGAGCCCTGTGGGCGGCCCCTATGACACGCTGGAGGAGGTCATCGGTATCCGTCCCTCCGCCGGCTCTCTCAAAGAGTACGGCGTCTCCTACCGGCAGGTGGATCTGCTGCCGGACGGCAGCTTCGACTACGACGGCATCCGCGCCGCCATCGGCCCCCAGACCAAGCTCATTACCATCCAGCGCTCCAAGGGCTACGCCACCCGCCCCAGCTTCTCCGTGGACCAGATCGGCCAGCTCATCGCCTTCTGCAAGCAGTGCAAGCCGGACGTGATCTGCATGGTGGACAACTGCTACGGCGAGTTCACCGAGCTGCGGGAGCCGTCCGACGTGGGCGCGGACATGATCGTGGGCAGTCTCATCAAAAACCCCGGCGGCGGTCTGGCCCCCACCGGCGGCTACGTCTGCGGCAGGGCTGATCTCATCGACCGCTGCGCCCGCCGCCTGTCCGCTCCGGGCTTAGGTCGTGAGGTCGGCGCCAATCTTGGCCTGCTGACCCAGCTGTATCAGGGGTTTTTCCTGTCCCCCACCGTGACGGCCTCCGCCGTAAAGGGTGCGGTGTTTGCCGCCGCCTGCTATGAAAAGCTGGGCTTCCGCGTGGTGCCCTCCGCCGCCGAGACCCGCCACGACATCATCCAGGCGGTGGAGCTGGGCAGCCGGGAGGCCATGGTGGCCTTCTGCAAGGGTATCCAGTCCGCCGCGCCGGTGGACAGCTATGTGACCCCCGAACCATGGGCCATGCCCGGGTACGACAGTGAGGTCATCATGGCCGCCGGCGCCTTCGTGCAGGGCAGCTCCATCGAGCTGTCCGCCGACGGCCCCATCCGCCCGCCCTACGCGGTCTATTTCCAGGGCGGCCTGACCTGGTATCACGCCAAGCTGGGCATCCTCATGAGCCTCCAGAAAATGCTGGAGGCCGGCCTCATCTCTCTTTAATTATGTAAACTTACAGAGACAGCCATTCCGCTGCCAAATCACCATTTTCAGCGCCGTCTGCGAGACGGCAGGCGGTTCGCCCATATCTGCGCTCCGGCCGCCCCATCATCACCGCCCGCTGTGCGGCCCTCGTGCTGTGGAACCGCCTGTTCCCCAAGGAGAAGCTGAGCCGGAAGCACTGCGCCATGATTTTACTGGTAGCCGCGGTATCGTGATCGCGGGGCTGTACAACGCATAACAACATAAAAAGAGGAGACGCGGCGCGTCTCCTCTTTTTATGTTGTTTACCGGCCGCTCATCACAGTCATGACCTCCATCTCCTCGGGGTTCAGGGTCTTTTTCATGGCCAGCCCTTCGTCGATGTCTACACTGATGATCTGCTCACCCTTGGCGCAGATGATGCAGTTGGTCTTGCCCTCCGCCAACACCTGCACAGCCTCATAGCCCATGCGGGTGGCCATCACGCGGTCCTTGGCGCTGGCGTTGCCGCCCCGCTGGATGTGGCCCAGAATGGTGACGCGGGGATCCAGTCCCAGCTTTTCGCGGATCTCTTCCCCCACGGCGATGCCGCTGGCCGCGCCCTCAGCCACAACGATCATGAAATTGGTCTTGCCGCTGAGCCGCGCCCGCCGGATCTTCTCCGCTACATGCTGTTCAAAGTCGTACTCCCGCTCCGGCACCAGCACTGCCGTTGCTCCCACGGCCACGCCCACATACAGCGCCAGATACCCGGCGCGGCGGCCCATGACCTCCACCACGGAGCAGCGCTCATGGGACTGCATGGTGTCCCGCAGCCGGTCGATGCACTCCACCGCCGTGTTGGCGGCGGTATCGAAGCCGATGGTGTAGTCGGTACAGACGATATCGTTGTCGATGGTACCCGGGATACCTACCACGGAGATGCCGAACTTGGACAGGTCCTGTGCGCCGCGGAACGTACCGTCGCCGCCGATAGCCACCAGACCGTCCAATCCCCAGCAGCTTGCAGGTGTTGGCCGCCTTCTGCTGGCCCTCCTGAGTACGGAACTCGTCGCACCGCGCGCTGTACAGGATGGTGCCGCCGCGGTTGATGATGCGGCTGACGCTGGCGCCGTTCATCTCCATGATGTCGCCGGAGATCAGGCCGGCGTAGCCCCGCCGGATGCCCACGCACTCGATGCCGCGGGCCAGCGCACTGCGGACCACGGCACGGATGCAGGCGTTCATGCCAGGTGCGTCTCCGCCGCTGGTCAGCACGCCGATACGCTTGACTGCATTGTTCATAAGATCTCTACCTCTTTCCTCGCTGCCGGCGCCCGCAGGTGCCCGCTATTGCTGCATTGCCCGTATTGTACCATACGTTCGGGCTGTTTGCAACGTCCTTTTCACGAAACTTGCCCCGTGCCTTTGGTCCCTTCCCGTAAATTCCCCCTTGACAAATCCGCCGCGCCGCGCTATGATAAGCACATGATTAGAAAATTAATTTTCGTTTAGGAGGCGATACCATGACCCAGCGAGAGCGCCAGTTGTTGGAGTGGATTCGGGAAAATCCCATGATCTCCCAGCAGGAGCTGGCCGAAAAGGCCGGTATCACCCGTTCCAGCGCGGCAGTACACATCTCCAGCCTGATGAAGAAGGGCTATATCGCTGGACGGGGCTATCTGCTGCGCACCGACCCCTACATCGTGGTGGTGGGCGGCGTCAACATAGACATCGGTGCCGTGTCACACGCGCCTCTGGTGGCGCGGGACTCCAATCCCGGCCGGGTCACCACGTCGCTGGGCGGTGTGGGCCGCAACATTGCCCATAACCTGTGCCTGCTGGGCGAGCATGTTTCCATGGTCACGGTGCTGGGGCAGGACAGCTTCGCCCAAAGCGTGCGGGAGAACGCCGCTGCCATCGGCCTGGACCTGACCCACAGCGCCGTCATCCCGACGGGCGCACCGGCACCTACCTGTTCATCGACGACAGCGACGGTGACATGGCGCTGGCCGTCAATGACATGTCCATCTACGACCACATGACGCCGGACTTCCTGCGCCAGCGTCTGGACTTCATCAACCACGCCGACCTGGTGGTGGTAGAGACGAACCTGCCGGAATCGTCGCTGCACTGGCTGTGCCAGCACTGCACCGCGCCCCTGCTGGCCGACCCGGTCTCCACCATCAAAGCCCCCAAGCTCCAGCCGGTGCTGGGCCGCCTGACCGCCCTGAAGCCCAACCGCATGGAGGCGGAGCTGCTCAGCGGCGTCCCCATCCATAATGAGGCCGACGCGGCCCGTGCGGCGGAAAATCTGCTGGACACCGGCCTGCAGCAGGTCTACATCTCCCTTGGCAGCGACGGCCTGTACGCCGCCGACCGGCAGGGCCATACCGCTCGGGTGGTCTGCCCCAAGGTCCAGATTGCCAACGCCACCGGCGGCGGCGATGCGGCAGCCGCCGCGCTGGCCTCCTGCATAGCCCACGGCAAAACGCTGGAGGAGGCAGCCCATCTGGCTATCGGTGCCGGCGCGCTGGCCTGCACCTCACCCGAGACGATCCACCCCGGCATGAGCTGGGAAAACATCCAATATATTCTTGACAAGGAGGAACTTTGATATGAACCGTTATCTGGACGTTGCACCCGAAGTACAGGAGGCCATCAAGGCCGGTAAGCCCGTCGTGGCGCTGGAGAGCACCATCATCTCCCACGGCATGCCCTATCCCCAGAACGTGGAGACGGCCCTGAACGTGGAGAAGATCATCCGCGAGAACGGCGCCGTCCCCGCCACCATCGCCATCATCGGCGGCCGCCTGAAGGCCGGTCTGACCCCCGAGGAGATCGACTATCTGGGCAAGACCGGCGCCGCCGTCACCAAGGCCAGCCGCCGGGACCTGCCCATTCTGGTGGCGGAGAAGCGGGACGGCGCCACCACCGTCACCACCACCATGATGATCGCTGCACATGGCCGGCATCCAGGTGTTCGCCACCGGCGGCATCGGCGGCGTGCACCGGGGCGCCGAGACCACCATGGACATCTCCGCCGATCTGGAGGAGCTGGCCCACACCCCCGTGATGGTGGTCTGCGCCGGCGCCAAGTCCATTCTGGACCTGGGCCTGACCCTGGAGTACCTGGAGACCCACGGCGTGCCCGTCATCGGCTACGGCACCAAGGAGCTGCCCGCCTTCTACACCCGCAAGTCCGGCTTCGGCGTGGATTACCGTCTGGACACACCCGCCCAGCTGGCCGAGGCGTTCCATGTCAAGCGTGAGCTGGGCCTGCGCGGCGGCATGCTGGTGACCAACCCCATCCCCGAGGAGTACTCCATGGACGCCGACGTCATCAACAAGGCCATCGACGAGGCCGTGGAGGAGGCCAAGGAGCAGGGCATCCACGGCAAGGCCACCACGCCCTTCCTGCTGGCCAAGATCAAGGACATCACCGGCGGCAGCAGCCTGGCTGCCAACATCCAGCTGGTGTACAACAACGCCCGTCTGGCCACTGCCACCGCAGTGGAGCTCAGCAAGCTGCGTAACGCCGACTGACGGTGAAGGAGCTCCTGACCACCCCCGCCGGTGTACTGGCCCTGTGGCTCATCGTCATCAACCTGGCCACCTTCGCGGTGTACGGTATCGACAAGAGCCGCGCCAAGCGGGGCGTGTGGCGCGTACCGGAAAAGACGCTGTTCCTGCTGCCCCTGCTGGGCGGCAGCATCGGGGCTCTGCTGGGCATGCGGACGTTCCGTCACAAGACGAAGCACTGGTACTTCGTCTGGGGCATCCCCGCGATCCTGCTGGCGCAGATCGCGCTGGCGGCATGGCTGCTGTACCGATAACAAGACCGGCTCCCCGTCAGACGGGGAGCCGGTTTTCCGCGAAAAAGCAGATGACAGCGCCGCTTTCGGATGCTATAATGCCGGTGAGGTGAGCAACATGATGATCCGAAAAGCGACCGCCGCCGATATCCCCGCCATCGCGGCCATCTATAATGCCCTGCTGGACCGTGAGGAGCAGGGTCTGCTGACCACCGGCTGGACCCGCGGCATCTACCCCACGGAGCAGACGGCCTTGGACGCCCTGACCGCCGGCACCCTCTACGTGCTGGAGGACGAGGGCCGCGTCACCGCTGCCGCCAAGATCGACCAGCACCAGATGCCCCAGTACGCCCAGTGTCCCTGGCAGTACGAGGCCCCGCCGGAGCGGGTGCTGGTGCTCCACACGTTGGTGGTGGACCCTGCCGTCAAGGGCAAGGGGTATGGCACCGCCTTCGTCCGGTTCTACGAGCAGCTGGGCCGCGAGACGGGACGGAACTGCCTGCGCATCGACACCAATGCCCGCAACACCCCCGCCCGCACCCTGTACGCCCGTCTGGGCTATATCGAGGCGGGCATCATCGGCGGCAGCTTCAACGGCATCCCCGGCGTACAGCTGGTCTGTCTGGAAAAAACCGTCTGATTGTTGCATATGCCGCTGATATTCGGCAGAACATTCCATATACTAAAGAAAATCATCCACAAAGGAGGACGTGTCATGGCCATTGTACACGCAACGACGCAGAGCTGTTGAACAGGGAGGTCCTGCACGCGGACAAGCCGGTGCTGGTGGACTTCTGGGCGGCATGGTGCGGTCCCTGCCGGATGCTGGCCCCCGTGCTGGAGTCCCTGTCCGATCGGGACGATTTCAAGATCGTCAAGGTGGATGTGGATGCAGAACCGGCCCTTGCCATGCAGTTCGGCATCGAGAGCATCCCCACCCTGCTGGTGTTCCGGAATGGCCAGCTGGTGAACAGATCCATCGGACTTGTCTCCCAGCCGGAGATCCTGCGCCTGATGCAGTGAACCGAATGCCTGTACCGCCGCTGGTACAGGCATTTTTCCTGTTGACAACCCGTCTGCGGCTGGGTACAATGGGGCAAAATCAACTGACAGGGGGTATTTCCCAATGAACATCGGACTGCTGGGCTTTGGCGTGGTGGGCGGCGGCGTGCTGGAGTTGACCCAGAGCCGCAGCGACATCGCCGTTTCCCGTGTGCTGCTGCGCAGCCCCAAGGCCGGCCTGCCGGAGGGCCTGGCCACCTACGACTTCAACGACATTCTGACCGATGACGCCATCGACACGGTGGTGGAGGTCATGGGCGGGCTGCACCCCGCCTACGAGTACGTCAGCGCCGCTATGGAGCAGGGCAAGAACGTGGTCACGGCCAACAAGGCCCTGATCGCCGCCTACTATCCGGAGCTGACGGCACTGGCAAAGGAAAAGGGCGTGGCCCTGCGCTGCACCGCCGCCGTGGGCGGCGGCATCCCGTGGCTGGTGAATCTGGCCCGTGTCAAGCGGCTGGACACCGTGGGCGCCGTGGGCGGCATCATGAACGGCACCACCAACTTCATCATGGACGCCATGCACAAGTCCCCCGTGGACTTCCCCGCCATTCTCAAGGAAGCGCAGGACTTGGGCTACGCGGAAGCGGACCCCTCCGCCGATATCGACGGTGATGACATCCGCCGGAAGCTGTGTATCTCCGCCAACATCGCCTTTGACGCAGTACTGGAGGAGACGGCCATTCCCACCTTCGGCATCCGCACCGTCACGGCGGAGGACATTGCCGCCTTCAAGGCCCACGGCTTCGTGTGCAAGCTGCTGGCCGCAGCGGAGTCCACGGAAAACGGCATCTGTGCCTATGTGGAGCCCACGCTGGTGGACGCCGGTGAACCGGAGGCCGCCGTGCCCGCCAACTACAACCTCATCACCTGCACCGCCGAGCGCGTGGGCCGCCAGAGCTTCTTCGGTCAGGGCGCGGGCCGCTTCCCCACCGCCTCCAATGTGGTGCAGGACTGTCTGACCATCCTGTCCGGCGACAAGTCCTTCTACACCGGCAAGGCCGACACCGCCCAGCTGGACGGCTCCGCCGAGGCCCACCCCTACTACGTGCGCACCGCCGCGCCGGACGCCTTCCTGCGCAGCGTCACCGCTGACCACTGGGGCGCGGGCGTCGTCACCTCCGCCGTCAACACCTACGCCATGCTGGCATGGGCCAGGCGCCAGCTGGCGGCGGACCCCGCCTGCTTCATCGCCGGTATCCGCTGAACTTCTTCATCACGCAAAAAGAGGGCTGCGCTGCGGCTCTCTTTCCCCGTTTAAGGAAATCTTTATGATTCGTTCAAATATTCCCCCGTTTTTTGTGGTAGGATACCATGCAGCATGATGAACTACATTTCCACGAAAGAGGCCCGCACACATGAAACAGCACCGCGCGTTCACTGAAAAACAGAAAAAACTGCTGTCCGGCGGCGCGATCGTCATTTTTGTCCTGCTGTCCGCGGCGCTGGCCTGGTTCGCGGGCCGTCCCATGGTCCGTTTCGCCAGGGAGCCGGAGGCGTTCCGCCAGTGGGTGGCCGGTCACGGCGTCTGGGGCATGGCCGCCTACGCGGGCATGGTGTTTCTGCAGGTGCTGGTGGCCATCATCCCCGGCGAACCGCTGGAGATCGCGGGAGGCTACGCCTTCGGCGCCGTGTGGGGCACGGTGCTGTGCCTGCTGGGCTCGATCCTGGGCAGTGTGGCGGTGTTCGCCGTGGTGCGGAAATGGGGTATCCCGCTGGTGGAGGTGTTCTTCCCCAGGGAGAAGCTGGAAAAGCTGTCCTTTCTGCGCACGTCCCCCAAGCGGACAGCGCTGCTGTGGCTGGTGTTCACCGTCCCCGGCACACCCAAGGACCTGCTGTGCTACTTTGCGGGCCTCACGGACCTGAGCTGGTCTTCCTGGCTGCTGATCGCCTCCGTGGGCCGCATCCCCTCCATCGTCACGTCCACCGTGGGCGGCGATGCTCTGGGCATGCAGAATTACCAGTTCGCCGTTGTCACTTTCCTCGCCACGCTGGTCATCGCCGGTGTCGGCCTGCTGATCTACCGGCAGGTCTGCCGCCGCCACGACGCCCACCGCGGCTCTGCCGACAGTGATACGTGACATGCAGGTGCCGTAGTATATCGTCCGTCATCGAAACGCCGCCCGCCGGGGCGGCGTTTTTTCTGTTAGCGGCGAGGGCAGGTTGACAATTCTATTCGGTGGGTTCATACTGATGCAGCATATCCGATGCGCGGCCGCTGCCGGCAGATCATAGCACTTCGCCCGCTCCGACTCTGAAACGCCTTTTCGTCTGCTTGTTTCCTTCGGCAGAATCTCCAATTTTGATTTGCAAAATTTTCCTCTTTGCACAAAATTACTTGTAGATTTTTCCAGAGAATGCTGTATAATATCGTTAAAATACTGTCAAGAACGCCCGTGCGATTTTGTTTTCTGTTCATTCGGAGGACTGCGCCCTGTGCGCCCGGAAAGGAGGCGTTGGCATGGCCGGAAATTTGAAAATACGGACGCTGGGCAACTGGAGTCTGGGGATCACCGCGGTACTGGCGATCCTCTGTATCGCCATGTCCATTCTGGGCTTTCGGAAATACGAGGTGCTGCAAAGCTCCACCCGGGACTACATCGCCTGTGAGGCCGCAGCCCAGCGACTCCAGACAGGCTCGGACACGCTGACCCGTCAGGTGTGGCTGGCCGCCGCCACCGGTGAGCAGACCTATATCGACGCCTATTTCGAGGAGGCCAACGTCACCCGCAGCCGTGAGACCGCGCTGGCGGACCTGTCCGCCCTCCACGGCGAGGACGCCAAGTCCGAGATCGCCGGCGACGTGGATGCAGCTCTGGCCGTGTTCACCGACACACTGACGGTACGGCAGCAGCGGGCGGCGGATGTGTTTGCCCGCATTTTCCGGACCATCACCGTCTGCGTGGTGCTCTTCGCCGCAGTGATGCTGCTGGAGTGCATGGTCATCCGCCGCGGCATCGTACACCCCCTGCTGGAGTATAACGAAAGCATCCACCACGGCGTCATCGCCCCCATCCACGGAGTAGCGGAGCTGCGGACGCTGGCGGAGACCTATAACAGCATCTACGAGGAAAATGAGGAACGGGAGATATTGATGAAGCATCAGGCGGAGCACGACAGTCTGACGGAGCTGCTGAACCGCCGCTCCTTCGATCAGATCCTGAGCCTGTATGAAAAAAGACCGGAGCAGCTTCGCTCTGATCTTGGCGGATGTGGACGTCTTTAAGCAGATCAATGATACCTGCGGCCACGACACGGGCGACCGCATCCTGAAAGGGTGGCCGCGCTCCTGCACACCACCTTCCGTTCCACCGACTACGTGTGCCGCATCGGCGGCGACGAATTTGCCGTCATCATGGTGGATATGAGCCGTGAGCTATACTACACCATCACCGATAAAATCGCCGAGATCAACGGCCTGCTGGCCGTACCGGAGGACGGCCTCCCCGCGGTATCCCTCAGCGCAGGCGTGGCCTTCTCCGATGAGAATGGCTTCTGCGGCAGTCTGTTCAGGGCGGCGGACAGCGCCCTCTATACCGCCAAGGCCCATGGCCGCTGCGGCTGCAGCGTATCCCCCGCGCCAGACGAGACCGGCAGCAAAAGCTGAGGCGCGACGCATCATGACCCCGGAAACCTTTCGCCGGCAGCCGGGCGGCCCGGGCGCAGCTCTCCCCCCCCAACCGATGCGCGGCATCGCTGTCAAACAAGCAAAAGAGGAGTAGTAGAGATGTCATTGAAGAAACAGATCCTTGTGGTGGAGGACAACCAGATCAACCGCGAGATGCTGCGCATGATCCTGTCCGGCCAATACGACGTGACAGAGGCGGATAGCGGCCAGACAGCCCTGAACCTTCTGTGGGATCGCAAGGACGATATTGCCCTGATCCTGCTGGATGTGATGATGCCGGTGATGGATGGCTATACGTTTCTGGAGCTGGTGAAGCAGGACCCCGAGCTGGCCCTGATCCCCGTCATCGTCACCACCCAGAATGACAGTGAGACCGATGAGATCGCCGCGCTGGAGCACGGCGCCACGGACTTCGTGCCAAAGCCCTACCGCCCCCAGATCATCCTGCACCGCGTGGCCAGCCTCATCAACCTGCGGGAAAATGCAGCCATGGTCAACCAGCTCCGCTATGACCGGCTCACCGGTCTTTACAGCAAGGAGTTCTTCTATAAGCAGGCGCAGGAGCAGATGCGCACCCATCCGGAGCGGCAGTATACCATCATCTGCTCCAACATTGAAAATTTCAAGCTGTATAACGATGTGTTCGGCATCGCCGCCGGCGACCGCCTGCTCCGCGAGATCGCCAACATGTTTCTGGAGCTCAAGGGCCGCGATGAGATCTGCGGCCGCTTCAACGCCGACCGCTTCATGCTCCTGCGCAGTCAGGAGCACCGCACTGCAAACTACGATCACCTTGTGGAGACCGGTCAGCAGATGCTGAGCGCGGCGAAGAACACCGTTATGAAGTGGGGCGTGTATGAGGTGACTGGCGAAGGCGTCTCTGTGGAGCAGATGTGCGACCGTGCCTTTCTGGCAGCGGACAGCATCCGTGGCCACTACAACACCCATTTCTCCGTCTACGATGACAGCCTGCGCAGCAAGCTGCTGCGGGAGCAGAT
>VOFJ01000390.1_pt1:0-22500 | contig 23558 bp, 25 predicted proteins | sample 5384081 | NCBI WGS metagenome assembly VOFJ01 (sample SAMN12384729, study PRJNA508395) | human gut metagenome | isolation source: healthy gut I | host: Homo sapiens | reverse complement strand
GTCCAGATCATTACACCATTCGTGCAGGTCGGAACTTACCCGACAAGGAATTTCGCTACCTTAGGACCGTTATAGTTACGGCCGCCGTTTACTGGGGCTTCAATTCAATGCTTCTCTTTGCGATGACATCTCCTCTTAACCTTCCAGCACCGGGCAGGTGTCAGGCTGTATACAGCGTCTTTCGACTTCGCACAGCCCTGTGTTTTTGTTAAACAGTTGCCTGGACCGATTCTCTGCGCCCTCCCGCTAACGGGTAGGGACCCTTTTCCCGAAGTTACAGGGTTAATTTGCCTAGTTCCTTAACCGTGAATCACTCAAGCGCCTTAGTATATTCAACCCGACTACGTGTGTCCGTTTGCGGTACGGGTACCCTGAAGGTTATGTTTAGCGGATTTTCTTGGCAGTATGATTACATGCACTGTTGGATTGTCCGGAAGGACGCTCCATACTATCAGGTTCGAATCTTGTGGTGGATTTGCCTGCCACAATCAACTTCTACACCCTTTAACCAGCTATTCCGTCAGCTGGCGGCATTGTCACGACTGCGTCTCCACGTCACCCTAAAGGGTAGTACCGGAATATTAACCGGTTCTGCCATCGGCCTCGCCGTTCGGCTGAGCCTTAGGACCCGACTGACCCTGATCCGATTAGCGTTGATCAGGAAACCTGAGTCTTGCGGCGAGGGGTTTCTCACCCCTTTATCGTTACTTATACCTACATTTGCTTTTCCACACGCTCCAGCAGGGCTCACGCCCCACACTTCGACGCAGAGTGGAATGCTCCCCTACCGATCATTATATGATCCCACTGCTTCGGTAAACAGCTTGATACCCGATTATTATCCACGCCCAGCTCCTCGACTAGTGAGCTGTTACGCACTCTTTGAATGAATGGCTGCTTCCAAGCCAACATCCTAGCTGTCTTGGGGGTCTGACTTCGTTAGTTTAACTTAGCTGTTATTTCGGGACCTTAGCAGGTGGTCTGGATTCTTCTCCTCTCGGGCACGGACCTTAGCACCCATGCCCTCACTCCTGACCTCAAACTAATGCGCATTCGGAGTTTATCAAGACTTGATAGGCGGTGAAGCCCTCGCATCTTATCAGTCGCTCTACCTCACATTAGTAATGGTCAAGGCTGCACCTAAATGCATTTCGGGGAGTACGAGCTATCTCCAAGTTTGATTAGCCTTTCACCCCTACCCTCAAGTCATCCAGAAGCTTTTCAACGCTTATTGGTTCGGTCCTCCGTCCGGTGTTACCCGGACTTCAACCTGCTCAAGGGTAGATCACTTGGTTTCGCGTCTACCACTACCGACTATACGCCCTGTTCAGACTCGCTTTCGCTTCGGCTACAGGCCTCATGACCCTTAACCTTGCCGGCAACGGTAACTCGTAGGTTCATTATGCAAAAGGCACGCCGTCACAGCTTACGCTGCTCCGACCGCTTGTAGGCGCACGGTTTCAGGAACTATTTCACTCTTCTGTTCGAAGTGCTTTTCACCTTTCCCTCACGGTACTGGTTCACTATCGGTCTCTCGGGAGTATTTAGCCTTACCGGATGGTCCCGGCTGATTCACGCAGAATTCCTCGTGCTCCGCGCTACTCAGGATACTACTATGCTTCGACAACATTCGAATACGCAACTATCATGCTCTATGGTCTTTCTTTCCAGAAAGTTCTTCTCTGCTGTTTTCATGCAATGTCGTAGTCCTACTACCCCGGTCATGCCGTAACATAACCGGTTTGGGCTATTCCCCGTTCGCTCGCCACTACTGGGGAATCATTATTATTTTCTTTTCCTGCAGGTACTAAGATGTTTCAGTTCCCTGCGTTAGCCTCCAACCAAGTTGGATAATATCTCTTCAAGATATTGGGTTGTCCCATTCGGAAATCTCCGGATCAAAGGTTATTTGCACCTCCCCGAAGCTTATCGCAGCTTATCACGTCCTTCATCGCCTCCGAGAGCCAAGGCATCCGCCATGCGCCCTTGCTTACTTTCTTTATTATCGCACACTGTTGCTAGTGCGGGATGATATATACTTTTAGCTCTTTACTACTAAAATTACTGTTTTGCTTGTACAATATGTCATAGATCGTTTCTCTTTTTTCAGAGAGAGTGGAGAATAACAGTTCAACCGTTGACCCTCTGCGTGCAAGGCAGATGCTCTAGCCAGCTGAGCTAATCCCCCGAACTTACTGAGTTCGTAGTCCCAGGCAGAGTTGAACTGCCGACCTCTACATTATCAGTGTAGCGCTCTAACCAACTGAGCTATAGGACTGTCAGGTTCAACCTAGTCTACCTCTGTTTAGACTCGGCTTCTTCTTTCTCTTTATAATGAATAAACAAAGCGCGTAGTACAAGGACAAAAACCTCAGATGGTCCTCTCCCAGAAAGGAGGTGTTCCAGCCGCACCTTCCGGTACGGCTACCTTGTTACGACTTAGCCCCAGTCACCAGTTTTACCCTAGGGCGCTCCTTGCGGTTACGCACTTCAGGTACCCCCCCCGGCTCCCATGGCTTGACGGGCGGTGTGTACAAGGCCCGGGAACGTATTCACCGCGCCGTGGCTGATGCGCGATTACTAGCGAATCCAGCTTCATGAAGTCGGGTTGCCGCAGACTTCAATCCGAACTGAGAGAGGTTTTTGGGATTGGCATCCACTTGCGTGGTAGCAGCCCTCTGTACCCCCCATTGTAACACGTGTGTAGCCCCGGACGTAAGGGCCGTGCTGATTTGACGTCATCCCCACCTTCCTCACATCTTACGATGGCAGTCCCGACAGAGTCCTCAGCATGACCTGTTAGTAACTATCGGCAAGGGTTGCGCTCGTTATGGCACTTAAGCCGACACCTCACGGCACGAGCTGACGACAACCATGCAGCACCTTCACAACCGCTATTGCTAGCTATAGCGTTTCCGCCATATTCGGTTGCAATTTAAGCCCGGGTAAGGTTCCTCGCGTATCATCGAATTAAACCACATGTTCCTCCGCTTGTGCGGGCCCCCGTCAATTCCTTTGAGTTTCACCGTTGCCGGCGTACTCCCCAGGTGGAATACTTAATGCTTTCGCTTGGCCGCAGACTGTATATCGCCTACAGCGAGTATTCATCGTTTACCGTGTGGACTACCAGGGTATCTAATCCTGTTTGATACCCACACTTTCGAGCATCAATGTCAGTTACAGGTTAGTAAGCTGCCTTCGCAATCGGAGTTCTTCGTGATATCTAAGCATTTCACCGCTACACCACGAATTCCGCCTACCTCAACTGTACTCAAGACTGCCAGTATCAATTGCAATTTTACGGTTGAGCCGCAAACTTTCACAACTGACTTAACAACCCATCTACGCTCCCTTTAAACCCAATAAATCCGGATAACGCTCGGATCCTCCGTATTACCGCGGCTGCTGGCACGGAGTTAGCCGATCCTTATTCATACGGTACATGCAAAAATCCACACGTGGATTCGTTTATTCCCGTATAAAAGAAGTTTACAATCCATAGAACCTTCATCCTTCACGCTACTTGGCTGGTTCAGACTCTCGTCCATTGACCAATATTCCTCACTGCTGCCTCCCGTAGGAGTTTGGACCGTGTCTCAGTTCCAATGTGGGGGGACCTTCCTCTCAGAACCCCTATCCATCGAAGACTAGGTGGGCCGTTACCCCGCCTACTATCTAATGGAACGCATCCCCATCTTACACCGGTAAACCTTTAATCATGCGAAAATGCTTACTCATGATAACATCTTGTATTAATCTCCCTTTCAGAAGGCTGTCCAAGAGTGTAAGGCAGGTTGGATACGCGTTACTCACCCGTGCGCCGGTCGCCATCGGCCTTAGCAAGCTAAGACCATGCTGCCCCTCGACTTGCATGTGTTAAGCCTGTAGCTAGCGTTCATCCTGAGCCAGGATCAAACTCTTCATTGTAAAAATATTATTTTTCAACACTTAAGTTGATAATCTGCTCAAGAACCAAATCTATCAATAATCTATAATTGACGGTTTCTGTTTTCCTACACATTATATATTATATAACATGCAGACTTGTACTACTTGTTTGTTTATCTATAATCGTTTCAAAGAACTCTTCTTTATGTGCTTTCGTTTGAAAAGCGGGTGCAAAGGTAAGAGATTTATTTTTAACCACCAAATATTTTCGAAAGTTTTTTGAACTTTTTTTTTCAGGCGGCTTGGTTGCATGCTCCAAAAAGGTCTTATCCCTCTCGCTCCCTTAGCCCCGGCTAAGGTAAGATACTGGGTGCAGAATCCTTTATAAGGAAGAAACTCTCCTACGTTTGTCTCACCAAGTCAGTCACACACTGTTTCAGTGCCGCATCTCTCTCGATTGCGGATGCAAAGGTAGGCGGTTTCAACCTAACTGCCAAACATATCATCTGATTTTTCTTACACTTTTTTGAAACTTGTTTGTAACACGCTGATTTACAACAGGACATCACAAGTACTTTTTGAAAACAACAGAACAGGAAGAAAATCGAACACACATAATTATATTGCGGGCGCGCATGTATGCGCACGTAGAAGGGTATGGTTCATCCGACAAATGCATCGTTCTTATCGTGCATCGCCGGTATGTTGAGTTCAAAAAACTTTGGGGCTCTATCTGCTATTGCTGCCTACTGTTTCTTTGAATCCACCGCAAGAGGGGGAGGAAAATAAGCAGTAACCGTGAAATACCTGAAATGGCTTGTCGTGCAATGACTGAATCCATAAAAATAACTGCGTTTTTTCGCCCTACAAGCGGAAACCTGTTTCTTCCTTCCTCCTTTCATCTACTGCTGAAACGTCCTGCCGATGGGGGTTTCGGTTGTGAAGGGACATCCTGTCATCCCCCTTTCAGCCTCCTTTCATCTGTAAAACTTCTTCTGGCGAGACAAAGGCTGAAGGCAGATTGTGAAGGGACTTGGGAAGCACGGCTGAAAGGAGGATGAGGGGAGGTCCTGTCATTCTTAACCGATTGATTATCCGCTTGTTAAAACTAAAATGTAAGGATGAACGGAAAAAGAGGAATGACCGACTTGGTGAGGGTGGTTCCATCTTCCCTTACATAAAAACATACCGGGCTTTTTAAAAAAGATGGTAATGTTTTTAAGAAACATCACCATCTTTTTGGAAAACATCTCGATCTTTTTTGGAAACATCAAAGTCTTTTTGCAACAGGAGAGTGTGTCAAAACTAAACCGGCCCATCCCATCGTCAGCTGTAGGGGCAGGGGTCGCCTGCCCGAAGACACAAAGCAAACTGTTTTCGGGCGAGCGAACCTCGCCCCTACGAACGAAACGACAACATTATCCACATTTTGACACATCCCCCTGTTTGTAAAGTGTGTACGTACGCATCGGATTACACATACGGTGGCATAAGCCCACACGTATATACGTATCGAGCTACACGTACGTACGCATGAACCTATACGTATATATGTCATTGTGTCAGGATACCATAAGAAAGTATTAAACAGTTGAGAACCTCAGGAGGTGCAGAGCCTTTCCGCCACCCAGTTGTTCGAACGAGTGCATAAATGTGTACCGGGTGGTGACATGTGAGTAAAAATGTTGTAACATCACAAATACTTTTGAGAAACAACCAAACAGAAAGGAAATGGAATACACCTAATTACATTGCGGGCGCGCATGTATGCGCACGTAAACCGCACAAACTACATACAAAAGAGGGCAACTAAAGCCTACTATCTATAAAGGTTTTACAAGCGGCCGAACAAACCAAAAACCATTAACAAACAAATATCTATATACAAAGTGAATATCAAGAAAAAAAAGTTCCCTGATTGTTTGGTTTATATTATAAACTAGATTATATTTGCAAAGTAATCATTAAAGATAAACTTTTGGCATTCAATACACAAACAATAAAAGCAATGAAAGCAAGCACAACATTTCAACAAAAACTTGGGAATGTGTCAAAACTAAACCGGCCTATCCCATCGTCAGCTGTAGGGGCAGGGTTTGCCTGCCCGAAGACACAAAGCCAACTGTTTTCGGACGAGCGAACCTCGTCCCCACGAATCAAACGACAGCATTATCCACGTTTTGACACAGCCTCATGCGCCACACTAGCAGCTCCGGGAAAAGGTATTAAGACGGACAAAGGAAATCTTATGATAGGTGTAGGAGATTTACACACTCCACAATCTATGAAAGAAGAGATAATAAAAAACAACAGGTTCAAGAGCCACAGCACAAATTAAAGAAGTGACATCTGGAAAACACACTATTTATGTTTATCACGATGAAAACGAAAATTACACATTGCACAAAGACAAAAAAGAGAAAGGAAAAATAAAAGCCATGAAAGTAAATCAAAACAATGAAAAATTCGTTCCAACCGAGGAACAAATTAAAGCGGAATGCCAACAAAGAGCCCGTTATTTTTGGAATTGGCTTACTTGGTCATTAGTCTATTATGTGGTAATAAACCTGTTTTTAGTAGCTGTAAACTGGTTTACAAGTCCACATTACTGGTGGGTATTATGGGTTATAGCAGGTTGGGGAATCAGCCTGCTGATAACAGCCATAGAGAAAAGTATCAAATATTAACCAATCACAAACTAAAGAGAAAAACATTATGGAAGAAAGAAAATTGAATGAGAAAGAGAGTTTAGAACTCATCGCTCAAATGATTCAAAACACGAAAAATAGAATGGAGACAAATTGCGGTATGCCTTTCCTGTTATGGGGATACACTACTGTATTTACCAGTCTGTTAGTATGGCTTCTGGTAACATACACACAGAATAATAACTGGCAATATCTATGGTTTATGCTTCCCATTATAGGAGGAACCGGAACCTACCTCTCTGCACGCAACCAACAGCCGACTGTCAAAAGTCATTTAGACAAAGTCATCAGTTACATTTGGCTGGTATTCGGAACAGCCGGATTTTTGATATCTCTACTCGCTATGTTTTTCTGGAAACTTCCCATCCTATTCATTATTCTTCTACTGATGGGTATGGGTAGCACTTTAACAGGACTGGTGATAAATTATAAAACAGTGACCATTTGTGGCACACTGGGAGCATTAAGTTCCATCGGATGCCTTTTCTATGAAGGTTTCAACCAGGTATTGATATTCGCTCCTGTTTTTATTTTTATGATGATTATCCCGGGACATGTGCTGAACCATGCTGCCCGTAAACAAAAAAAATTATAACTTTGCGCCTATGTTCAAAGAATTAAATCCATTGCTACACTCCGAGCTTCGACTTGCCATCATGTCGATACTGGTTTCGGTGGAAGAAGCCGAATTCAGTTATCTGAAACAACAGACAGGAGCAACGGCAGGAAATCTGAGTGTACAGATAGACAAGCTGAACAAGGCAGAATACGTGGAAGTCATTAAAACCTTCAAAGGCAAAATGCCTTGTACAATCTGCAAAATTACCCCGAAAGGTCTTGAAGCCTTTGAGGAATATGTAGACGCACTGAAAAGTTACATTACTCTCCCTAGAGTTTAGCAAATGTGCTACCACTTCTCCTTTAAAATCTCCATCAACAGGAAGATACAGAGGTGGTGGCAGCACATTTTATCTCCACACGCCCTGCCAGCACCCTCCCTGTATGAAACTATCAGAACACCAAATGAAAAGATAAGAATAAAGAGTTCCAATATAACCTTCTGTTATCCGATATAATATTTTAGAATAAACACCCTATCGAAAGCTTTTATACCTTTGTATCCGGAAAAGGAAACATACTCTCCTGCGAAAACGTTTATATTATACAAACTTTAAATAGAAAAGAATTATGGAATTTGTAACAAACGAAAAACTGACAATCGTAGGCGCTGCCGGCATGATCGGCTCCAACATGGCTCAAACTGCTATTATGATGGGCCTTACTCCTAATATTTGTTTATACGATCCTTACGCTCCGGGCCTGGAAGGTGTAGCAGAAGAACTGTTCCACTGTGGTTTTGAAGGCATGAACATCACATTCACTTCCGATATCAAAGAAGCCCTGACCGATGCCAAATATATTGTAAACTCGGGAGGTGCTGCCCGCAAAGCAGGCATGACTCGTGAAGATTTACTAAAAGGTAATGCTGCCATCGCCCGAAGAATTCGGTAAAAATGTAAAAGCTTATTGCCCGGATGTAAAGCATATCGTAGTCATCTTTAACCCGGCCGATATCACCGGTCTCATTACCTTATTATATTCCGGCTTAAAACCCTCTCAGGTCACTACTCTTGCTGCCCTTGACTCCACCCGTTTACGTAGCGAACTATCCAAACATTTCGGTATTGCTATGGACAAAGTAGAAAACTGCCGCACGTATGGCGGTCACGGCGAGCAGATGGCAGTCTACGCTTCCACCGCAAAAGTAAACGGAAAAGCTTTGCTTGACATTATCGGCACTCCCGAACTGACTAAAGAGCAATGGGCTGAAATTCAACAAAAAAAAGTAACCAAAGGCGGTGCAAATATCATCAACCTGCGCGGACGTTCTTCTTTCCAAAGTCCGTCATACGTTTCCATCGAAATGATTGCTGCCGCCATGGGTGGAAAACCATTCCGCTGGCCGGCAGGCACTTATGTATCCAATGGCAAATTCGACCACATCATGATGGCTTGGGAAACTTCCATCACCAAAGATGGTTGCCACTTGAAAGATGTGAAAGGCACTCCTGAAGAAGAAGCCGCACTGGAAAAAAGTTATGAACACCTCTGTGCATTGCGCGATGAAGTCATTGCAATGGGCGTTCTTCCTCCTGTTGCCGAATGGAACAAACTGAATCCCAATATCAAATAACCATTGATTATATTATTCCGTTAAAAACGCCATCGAACTCACCTCCGACGGCGTTTTTTTATTATCTTCGCATTCGCAATGATAGACCAACCCACCATAGACCGGATATTGGATGCCGCACAGATAGTAGATGTGGTATCCGAATTTGTCACCCTACGCAAGCGAGGTGTGAACTTTGTAGGGCTTTGCCCGTTTCATGACGACAAAACCCCATCGTTCTACGTATCGCCGGCCAAGGGGCTATGTAAATGTTTTGCCTGTGGAAAAGGAGGAAACGTGGTTCACTTTGTGATGGAACACGAACAAATGACTTATCCTGAAGCACTACGTTGGCTGGCAAAAAAATACAACATAGAAATAAAAGAACGAGAGCTCACCGATGAAGAGAAAGAAGTACAAAATATACGTGAAAGTCTCTTCGTCGTAAATGAATTTGCACGTGATTATTTCCAGAATATCCTCTATAACCATGCTGATGGCAAAGCCATCGGTATGACTTATTTCCGCCAGCGTGGTATTCGTGACGACATTGTGAGAAAATTCCAATTAGGCTACAGCACCACGGCACACGATGCTCTGGCACAAGAAGCCTTGCGCAAAGGATATAAAAAAGAGTTCCTGATAAAAACCGGTCTCTGTTACGAAAAAGAAGACGGCAGTCTGCGCGACCGTTTTTGGGGACGCGTCATTTTTCCATGGTTCAATATCAGCGGAAAAGTATTAGGTTTCGGCGGACGTGTATTAGACAGCCGCACCAAAGGAGTCAATCAAAAATACGTCAATTCACCCGAATCGGAAATATTCAGCAAACGAAAAGAGCTGTATGGCATCTTTCAGGCAAAAGCAGCCATCGTGAAAGCAGATTGCGTTTACATGGTAGAAGGATATACCGACGTGATAGCCATGCACCAATGTGGATTAGAGAATGTGGTGGCTAATTCGGGAACCGCCTTGAGTGAACAGCAAATCCGCCTGCTCCATCGTTTTACTCCAAATATCACCTTGTTATATGATGGTGACGAGGCCGGCATAAAAGCCAGTATCCGAGGCATAGACATGCTGCTTGCAGAAGGGATGAATATCAAAGTTCTGCTCCTCCCCGACGGAGACGACCCGGATAGCTTCTCCCGAAAGCACAACGCCACAGAGTTTAAGCAATATATTGCCGAACACGAAGAGAATTTCATTCGCTTTAAGACAAACCTATTGCTGAAAGACGCCCAAAAAGATCCTGTCAAGCGAGCCGGTCTGATAGCTGATATGGCAAGAAGTATCGGGCTGATTCCTAATGATGTGATTCTCGCTATGCTTGTGTAAAGGAGTGTGCTACCATTCTGAATGTAAATGAACAAATCATCCTGAATGAGATAAAGAAGCACCTGCTACAGCGTGATGACAACTATTTGGAACAAATCAAGAAAGAGAAGGATACAACCAATACGCTTTCTCCTTCCGCTGATATGGTCCCGCCTCCCATAGGAACAGAAGATAACGTTCCACCTCCTCCTTTCCCTCCCGAGGAACTAGAAGCACAATATCAGTCCTACATTCCCGAAGAGGGAAGAGAAAAGTATGTATTCTATGCCAAAGAACAACTGCTGATAAAGACTTTAATCCGTTATGGAGAAAGAATTATGTGTTATGTAGAGACAGAAGAGAATGCAGAAACACCACTTACAGTGATAGAATATATTTCCATGGACTTAAAACAGGATGAATTACAGTTTCACAACCCGCTGCACAGAAGAATATTGGCGGAAGCGGAGAGTCATCTGCATGATCAGAACTTCACGGCAGAACGTTATTTTCTGGCACATCCTGATCCTACCATCAGCAAATTGGCGGCAGAGATGATAAACGACCGTTACCAACTAAGCAAATATCATTCTAAATCCCAAAAGATAGTAACGGATGAAGAACGCTTACACGAACTGGTTCCACATCAAATCATCGACTTTAAGCTGGCCATACTGGAAGAAGAAATGAAGCATACATTGCAAGCATTAAGCAAACCCGAAGTAACTCAAGACGCCAACAAATGCCTGGAAATCATGGCTCACTACAAAGAGTTGAGTGAACTATTGAAAGAAATGGCCAAACGTGCGGGTGACCGGGTAGTGCTGAAAGCATAAAATTTATCATAGGAAAGTAGTGTCAAGAGGTTGACAATGCTATTTTTATCTGTCATTCCGAGCTTTACGAAGGATCTGCAAGATACCAATAGATCCTTCACTTCGTTTCGGATGACAAAATAATAAGTTATTTTGGTTTTGCCTCCCTACAATAACAATGCAACAGTTACTTTTAGGTTCTGACACACTTCCACACCTGATAGAGCTATTATATATGTTAGCGTTGATGACGAATAAGGTTCATAAATTCCTCCCGCGTCTTTGCCTGATTAAACGCCCCGGTAAAATCAGAAGTAGTAGTAATGGCATTTTGTTTTTCCACCCCACGCATTTGCATACACATATGCTTTGCTTCCACTACCACCATTACACCCAATGGGTTTAATGTTTCCTGAATACATTCTTTAATTTGCAACGTCATACGTTCCTGCACCTGAAGACGGTGTGAAAAGACATCAACCACACGGGCTATTTTGCTCAAACCCGTAATATAACCGTTAGGGATATAAGCCACATGCGCTTTGCCATAAAACGGCAACATATGATGCTCACATAAAGAGAAGAAATCAATATCTTTTACAATAACCATCTGGCTATATTCTTCTTTTTAAACTTAGCTCCCAACAAAATAGCATGGAGGTCCTGTTCATAACCGCGTGTCAGCGTCAGCATAGCTTTTGCCACACGTTCGGGAGTTTTCAACAATCCTTCTCTCTCTACATCTTCGCCCAACAGCGATAAGATACTCTCATAATGGCCTTTCAACTGCTCAATCTTCTCTGCAGACCATTCGGGGTGCAATAGTTCTTCCATGTTAGTCTAAGGGAATATTAATTTGTTCACGAACAATAGATACTTCTTTAAAAACACCGGTAGCTTTCAAACGGCGCATAGTTGCGTCAGCTTCTTCTATACTGCGGAAATCACCTACACGGCATAACCAACGGGGAGGCTGGAAATAAGCATAAACAGGGGAGTTCCGGAAATTCCTCTTTTACCTTATTGGCCATATTGTTGGCTTCGTTGCGAGCCACACGAGAATTGTTTCCGGCATACACCTGAACCCGATAACCTCTGGCTTTCAGCGTTTTTTGTTCACCACCGGCAGCACTTCCGGTATGAATTGTACCTATCAGTCCCGTTATCTTCGGGTCTTGATGGATGGTCACTGCACCCTCTCCGGCACGATTACGTTGCAGACTTTCTACAATGTTCTGCTGCGCAAAAGCGGAAATGCCAAAAGTTAAGAAGAAGATGATAAAAATGTATCTCATGTCGTTTTATGAATTTAGGAAAATCAAGGAATAATCATCACTCTAACAGCATTAACATTGTCATTCTGAACAAAGTGGAGAGTCCGTCAACACAAAGTGAATATACACAGATTCTTCACTCACGTTCAGAATGACAAAATAGTAGCTATTTTGTTTTGAGATATTCTGAAAACTAATTATTTGAATGCATCGATAATACCTTTGAAGTCAGCAACCTTCAAAGCAGCACCACCAATCAAACCACCGTCTACATCAGGATTAGCAAACAGTTCTTTTTTTGCATTAGAAGGCTTGCAGCTACCACCATAAAGGATAGAAGTGTTGTCTGCAACTTCTTTTGCCATATTTTTTCAGCAATCAAAGAACGGATAAATGCATGGATTTCCTGAGCCTGTTCAGCTGTAGCAGTCTTACCTGTACCAATAGCCCAAACCGGTTCGTATGCCAAGATAATCTTACTAAAGTCTTCTGCTGACAAAGAGAATACGGATGCCAACTGAGCAGCAACCACTTCGTTTTGTTTGTTAGCTTCGCGTTCTTCCAAAACTTCACCGATACAGAAGATAGGTTTCAGGTTATTAGCCAAAGCCAATTTTACCTTTTCTTCCAAGATTTCTACTGTTTCGTGATAGTAAGCACGACGTTCAGAGTGACCCAAGATTACGTATTCTGCACCTGTAGAAGCTACCATCTCTGCAGAAACTTCACCTGTATATGCACCAGACACTTTATCAGCACAGTTTTCTGCACCAACACCAATCACCGCTTTGTCAACGATAGGAGTAACAGAAGCCAAGTGAATAAAAAGGAGTACAGATTACTACATCACAATTAGGTTTGTCAGCAGCCAATGCTTCGTTCAATTCTTTTTGCAAGAGCAATACCTTCTTGAAGGTTCTTGTTCATTTTCCAGTTTCCTGCAACAATGTTCTTTCTCATTTTGTTTTTTTGTTAAAGGGTTAATGAAATTATTTTGTTTGATTCTCATTCAATTTTATTCTCTTTCTCTTATGATATTGCTCCCAAACAGCATCTACCATACTGAAGAACAGCAATGGGAATATAAACCAGGCAAATACCAGAATTACTTTGTGGCTGAATGTCTTGGTATTTATCTGTGCCAACGGAAGCTTTTCCAAACGGTCTGTCAGCATATATTCGTCAGGGAGACTGTTCACACTCCATTTATTAATTACCACACCATTCTTTAATAACATTAATCCGGGATTAGACCGAATCATGGTTTTCAGGGTAATATTATCCATCAAACAGAACGGATATTCAGCTCCGGTACGTTCTTGCCAATCTTCAATATCTTCATCGGTAGACGAAGTAAGGCAGTAAAACTTATAATCATTTTCCACACTGTAATCATAAAGCTCATTTATCAAGTCGATCGTACTGTCATCAGCCTGATTCAGCTGATGAGCCACCAACAAGAAAGTATAATCCTCATCATTCAACACTTCTTCAGTGATATCCTCACCGTCTTCTTGGCGAATAATGGAAAAATCATGAATAGGCGGTTCATATCCCTGCTTCTTAACAACCGTTTTAGAATCCACGAAGGTCCATGTGCTGTCAGGATAGTTTTCAAGTGAAAACTCTTTCTCCACACCATCCTTCTTCAAGATAAAGCGAGTTTCATAAACAGTGGGCTGAGCACCTTCCGGAATTTCCATTCCTTTACGAATATCAGCGCCGATATGGTAAGGTCTGAAATCGAAAACCGGCAATTCACGATAACAATATAAAGTCATTCCTAATATATAAAGGAATGTATAAAGCGCAACGAGCCAATCAAAACGTTTAGTAATCAACGGAGTAATACAATTCCGCCATTTGAATACAGACACCGCAGCCAGTAATAAGAAACAGTTCTTCCAAAAAGTCTGCCAGTTGGTCAACACCACCGCATCTCGAAACAGCCGCAATCAGATATCGGGTTATCGATTGCCAACCACAAAGTAAGCGGAGTCATTACTCCCATAATAAGCAGCATGAACAAAGGTGTCGTCCGCCTGCGAATACCAAATAACAGGTATACGCCCAAACAGAACTCAATCATTGCCTGCAATACCGATGCCAAGAACGGAAAAAATGCCGGAACCAACGAAGTCCAACCGAAAGCCTCCAGATAATCCTGAATTTTATATTGAGTACCTAGAGGATCTACCGCCTTGACAAAGCCGGAAAATATAAATACAATTGCCAAAAAGAAACGGCATGCATTCGTCCAAAGTCCAATAATGCTATGTAAACGCTTACTCTCCAAATTCCAATTTTATCAATCCAAATACCGAATAATTAATCATATCCATATAATTGGCATCAATTCCCTCGGATACCAAGGTAGCCCCATCATGACCCTCGATTTGCTTGGTGCGGTAAATCTTCATCAAAATCAAATCGGTATAAGAACTTATACGCATGCTACGCCATGCTTCATCATAGTCATGGTTCTTGGCAAGCATTAACTCCAATGCCTGTTTTGCATACTGATCGTATAATTCCAACGCACGCGCCTCTGTCATGTCATCCGTCTCGGCATACCCCAATTCCAGCTGGATTAAACCGATTATTCCATAATTTACAATAGCGATAAACTCCGAACGGATACCTTCATCCACCATCGCCACCCCTTTGGTTTCAATGCTACGAATACGGTTTGCCTTGATAAATATCTGATCGGTAACAGATGAAGGGCGCATGATACGCCATGCTGCACCGTAATCGTGCAGTTTCTTCGCAAACAAATCACGGCAAATAGCTATCACATGTTCAAATTGTTGTTTCGTATCTTTCATCACACTCTATGATTAGGCGGCAAAGTTACGCATTTTTCTGCTTAAGCGTAAACAAAAAGGCGGAAAAGAATACTCTTTCCCGCCCTATTTTGTATTTCTTAATTAACTATAGCTTAAGAACATCTTAACACTTGTCCCGGACGAAGTATAGTTCTGCGGGTAATGTGGTTCAATTTACATAGCGCATCAATAGAAGTACCTGTTTTCTGTGCAATGCGGCTCAATGTATCCCCACTTCTTACCTTATGGTAACGGATAGTACCATCTGATGAAGCAAGCAGGCTGACATTCTTACTGCTGGTGTTATTGCGTCTATATCTGTTATTACCTTTTCTGAACAAATAAGAATCGGCTACAATATCCTGTTTCTCAAAATCAAATAACAGTGCCGGATTAATGGCTTGCCCCAAGAAACGCGTTTCAAAGTGAAGATGTGATCCGGTGGAACGTCCCGTGTTTCCACCCAATCCGATAGGTTCTCCTGCTTCTACGTATTGGTCTCATCCACAATCTGCTTGACAAGTGACCATATACTGTTTCCAATCCATTCTCGTGACGGATCACCACATATTTTCCATATCCGCGGCGTTCATACTTCACCATACGTACCTTTCCACTGAAAGCTGCACGGATCGTATCACCTATATATACTTTAATATCCAATCCATTGTGCATACGGCGACGGCGGGGACCAATTTAGAAGTAATCTTTGTATGTTCAGTCGGCATGTGGAAACCGGTCATATCAATACGGAAAGTATCAGGGATAGTAACGGTATTACCGTAAGCGTGTACACGCTCGTTGCTCCAGTTAGGATAGAGACTATATGCAGGATAAGCTGACTTTTCCGCTTTAATCTGACGAATTAATGCAACTGAATCTACTGCCTTCAATTTTCGGTCGATAGGTGCCTGGCGTGCCAACAAGTCCTGTCCTGACACATTCAGGCTGACTAAGGCAAAAGCTGCCGCTGCGACTACTTTAATACATTTCAAAATCATCCGTTTCTTTGTTTTTCCTTTTAATATTCGTCATTAGCATAAAGAAAGCCAAACACAGCTTGTTTGTACTCGAATATCTCTTCTGGTTTAAAAAATCTTTTTAGTTCTACTTCGGCAGCTTCAGGTGAATCGGATGCATGAACTATGTTTTCCTGAAAACTCATACTGTAATCTCCACGAATAGTTCCGGGTGCAGCCAAGCGACCGTTAGTAGGACCGGTTAATGTTCTCACCACCTGGAATAGCATCTACACCTTCAAAGCAGCATACAATAGCAGGACAAGCCATCATTGAATCCTTCACACGCTGAAAGAACGGCTTTGAGCTCAAATGAGCGTAATGTTCGCTAAGTACCTCATCTGTCAACTGAACCATTTTCATTCCGGCTAAACGTAATCCTTTGCTTTCAAATCTACTTGTAATCTCACCCACCAGTGCCCTCTGAAGAGTGCAAGGTTTCAAAATGACTAACGTTTTTTCCATCATAACATTGGTTCTTTTAAGGTTATCAAGATACTTCTATTCAAAAATTCCCAAAGATAGAATTTTTCTTCGAAATGGCAGCTCTATCTTTAACTCTTTTTTTTTATGTAGAATATACACAATAGCGTGATAAAACGAACGAAAACCATTGTGGGCAGGGAAGATAGAGACCTTTTATGTTATGCAACATATATCCTTGCTTTAACAGTAGTACAGATAAGCTAAGAGATAACTGCCCAATTTATATTTGTTTTACGCAAAGCCTGAAGCTGCTGCCACAACACGGCATTCTCGGGACGAATACATGTAGGGTCTTCATCCACAACCCTACTTGCTACTTCACGTACATACTGAAGCAGCTGTCCGTCACGGGCGATATCTGCTATCTTCAAATCAAAAGCCACACCACTTTGCTGAGTTCCCTCCAAATCACCGGGACCACGAAGTTTCAAGTCTGCCTCGGCTATTTCAAAACCATCATTTGTCTGCACCATAATTTCCAAACGCTTTCGGGTTTCCTCCGTGAGTTTATAAGTGGTCACTAAAATACAATAAGACTGGTCGGCGCCACGACCGACACGCCCTCGAAGCTGGTGCAACTGAGAGAGTCCGAAACGTTCTGCATTTTCTATAACCATCACCGAAGCATTAGGAACATTTACACCAACCTCAATCACAGTAGTAGCCACCATTATTTGCGTTTCACCGGAAACAAACCGTTGCATCTCCGCATCTTTCTCGGCGGGTTTCATTTTTCCATGTACCTTGCTCACCCGGCAATCGGGAAACTCTGCACATATATGTTCATAACCCTCTTCCAAGTTTTTAATATCCATCTTTTTCACTTTCCTTTATCAAAGGATAAACAATATAGATCTGCCGCCCTTCTTCTATCTGTTTACGGATAGAAGCATAAAGACCGGCACGACGATTGTCAAACTGATGAACAGTTTGAATAGGCTTACGTCCGGGGGGCAGTTCATCAATCACTGATACATCCAAGTCACCATAAAGCGTCATGGCCAATGTTCGCGGAATAGGAGTAGCCGTCATTACAAGCACATGAGGCGGACAAGTGTTTTTCATCCACAATTTGGCACGCTGAGCTACTCCAAAACGATGTTGCTCGTCTATCACCACCATTCCCAGAGAAGAAAAAGCCCACCGTATCTTCGAGTACGGCATGTGTTCCAATCAATATCTGAATATCTCCGGTAAGCAAATCCTTCAAAATCTTTTCTCGCTTCTTTCCTTTCACAGAACCCATCAACAACTCCACCCGAACATTCATGCCGAATAGAAATTTCCGAATCGTCTCATAATGCTGCGCCGCAAGTATTTCGGTAGGAGCCATCATGCAAGCCTGAAAGCCATTATCCAATGCTATCAGCATCGACATTAAAGCAACCAATGTTTTTCCGCTTCCCACATCTCCTTGCAACAGGCGGTTCATTTGTCGCCCGCTCCCCATATCTTTTCTTATTTCCTTTATTACCCGTTTCTGCGCTCCGGTCAATTCAAAAGGAAGGTTTTGGGAATAGAAGGTATTGAATATCTCCCCTACCTTATCAAAAAATACAGACCGCGATATTTACGTTGTCTGTCTTTGCTATAACGCAGAATGTTGAGCTGCACATAAAACAGTTCTTCAAACTTCAGGCGATATTGTGCCTTACGAAGTAATTCAGGGTTCTGAGGAAAATGAATATTACGGATGGCGTCATCCAACGACATCAAGTGATGTTCTTCTATAATTTGCGGACTTAACGTCTCCGCAAGAGGTTCCTGCAATAAAGCAAGTGCATTCTTCATCAGCTTCTCCAATCCATGCGAATTGAGGAAACCGCGTTTCATCCTCTCCGTCGTGTTATAATAGGGTTGCAGCCCCATTGCAGAAAGGGTAAGTTCGCCCGAGGGATCCATGTCGGGATGCGCCACATTGATACGGCCGTTGAATACGGTCGGTTTGCCGAAGACTATGTATTCTGTCCGGGTCTTATAATGTTCCAACAGATATTTGATTCCTTGAAACCAAACAAGATCAATAACCCCCGTTCCATCCGAGAAATGACCGACAAGCCTGCGTTGTCTTCCTTCGCCAAAAGTCTCAAAACTGAGGATTTCACCTTTCAACTGAATGTAAGGCATATTACCGTCTATTTCATGAATATAGTAAAGACGGCTCCGGTCTACATATTTATAAGGGAAATAGTACAACAAATCACGCAAGGAAAAAAATATTCAGCTCCTTGTTCAAGACTGTTGCACGTTGGGGCCCCACCCCTTGCAAATATTTTATGTCACGCGTAGTGATATCGAACATTTCAAATTAAGACTTCCGCTATTTTCAAATCGAATGGAGTTGTTAATTTAATGTTTTCCCTGTTTCCTTCTACCAACCATACCTCCTTACCCATTGCTTCCACTACGGAAGCATCATCGGTAAAAGCATCCGTATATTCTTGCCGATAAGCATCTTTCAGCAATTGTACATCAAATACCTGTGGAGTCTGAACCAGTTTATAGTTATTGCGTGGAACCGTTTCACTTCCCACCCCTGTCAGATGCCGCACTGTCTCTACCACATCTATCACAGGAATAACGGCGTGCCGCTGCCGGGCCGTATCATAGCATCCGGCAATTACCTGTCGGGACACAAAAGGACGGACACCATCATGAACACCTACCAGCCCCTCCCCCCCGACAAGTGCCAAACCATTCTTTACAGAGTGAAAACGAGTTTCGCCCCCATCGGCAATATCATGAGGCAATACAAAATGATATGTCTCACACAGATGCTTCCAATAAGCCTGTTGAGCCAATGGAAGCACCAATATTATATGTATAGAAGGATCGTAGGAATAAAAGGCCTCAATAGTACGCATCAGCACAGGTTTGCCGCCTATCGGCAGAAACTGTTTCGGAATATCTCCACCCATACGCAAACCTTTACCACCGGCTACTATGATAACATGTTTCTTCATTCAGCAATCATCATCGCTTGTTTCAGTTCCTTCACCTTATCTGCACCGACATATTTTTCTGCGATTGCAAATGAAAAGTCCATTGTGCAGCACCGGGCCCCTTTCCTGTAATAAAATTGCCGTCATTCTGTACCAAAGCGGCTGTATAGTCAGCACCATCCAGATATTTATCAAAGCCCGGATAGCAAGTTGCCTTCTTTCCTTTCAACAAACCACGTTTGCCATATACCAACGGAGCCGCACAAATAGCAGACAACGGTTTACCGGCTTCTGCAAAGGCCATAATCAAGTCACTCAATCCTTTGTGTGCATCCAGATTTGTCGCTCCGGGCAGACCACCCGGCAACACAATCATTTCCGTATCCGCTTCTTTCACTTCTTCAAACACCATATCGGCTATAACCGGAACTCCGTGTGCACCATTTACGGTCAGCACACCGGTTACAGAGACTGTCTTCACAGGCAAACCTGCACGTCTCAACACATCCACCGGGGTCAGCGCTTCCACTTCCTCGAAGCCTTCTGCCAAAAATACATAAATTGTTTTCATAAGCTACTTCAGTTTAAAGTAATATGTAATAGTACCCGTCTGGTTATTTACCCCGTCCACTTGGTTAAAGCGGGCTTTACGCGCCGCCTCTTCCGCAGCCTTCCGCAACGCAGCATTTACCGTATTGGTACGTTTGTTGATACTTGTACTTATCACCTGCCCTGCCGGATTTACAGTGATGGTTACCACCACACGGCCCTCATCCTGAACATTATAAACAGGCATCGGCAGACCGCCGCTGCCCAAAGAACGTCCATTAAGGTCAAATGTTCCATAACCACCTGTACCTGTCGATTTTCCTTCCGCCGCATTACCTGTCGGGCTACCTTCAAGACCACTCCCTGCCGTACCGGTCCCTTTGTTCCCCATCTGAGTACCCTTGCCAAAAGCACCGGCAATCTTCTTTGCCGCTGCCTCTGCCGCCGCTTTTTCTGCAGCCGCCTTCTTTTCCGCAGCAGCTTTCTCAGCCTCGGCACGTTTCTCGGCTTCAGTCTTCTCTTTCGGTTTTACAGTATCTTTCTTTGGAACTTCCTTTTTGGGAGTTTCCTTCTTGGGAGTCTCTTTTTTAGTTTCCTTTTTCGGCTCTTTCTTGGGCACTGCCACTGTTTCCTCTTCTGTCTGAGTGATTACTTCCTCTTTTACATCAACGGCAGGAACCGGCTCCGGTTCGGAAATATCAGGTGCAGGGGCTTCCGGCTCATTCATTATATCCACATCCGTCAACGTATAAGGGTCGGCATTGCCTTGCGACAGTTCCGTATTTCCCAACATAACAGGCACACCTCCTTCCTCCTGCATCTGCGGACGGCGAATAGCTATCACCAGCAACAGAATAAGGAGAACGGCATGTAGTACAATCGTACCAATCAGTCCTGTTATCTTATTTTTTTTTCATGCTTTTATTCTCATGTTTACAGATTCTTCATTTCATTCAGAATGACAATAACGAAGAATCAGCTTATCGTTTCTTCTCAGGCGGACGCGTGGCCAGCACCATTTTGAAGTGATTTTCATTAGCAATGTTCAGCACCCTTACTATTTCACGATAAGGCACTGCCTCATCCGCATAGAGCGCCACATACATATCGGGCTCTTTCTGAGCGCACTCTTGCAAAAAAAGCAGGCAATTCCTCCAACTCAATCGGCATTTCGTCCTGATTGCCGAAAGCAGTATAGAAATTCAGGTTCTTATCAATGATTACCCGCGTGAGCGGCTTTGCCGAAGTCTGCTGCTTACCTTGCGGAAGCAACACCTTGATGGCATTGGGCGACACCATGGTGGAGGTAATCATAAAAAATATCAGCAACAGGAATATGATGTCCGTCATAGACGCCATACTGAAGTTGGGCGATATTTTATGTCTTCTTTTCAGTGCCATACGCTTTTACTTTTGAACAGGTTCGTTCAGCAAATCCATAAATGCCATGGTGCGTGCTTCCATCTGGCTCACCACCTTATCTACACGAGTCACCAGATAATTGTAGGCAAACATAGCTGTGATACCGACTATCAAACCGCCCACCGTAGTAATCATCGCCTCATAAATACCACCGGAAAGCAACGTTATATCAATATTATTTCCGGCATTTGCCATTTGCCAAAAAGCCTGCACCATACCGGTAACAGTTCCCAAGAAACCAATCATAGGTGCACCGCCGGAAATGGTTGCAACAATAGGCAATCCGTTTTCCAGTTTGGCAACTTCAATATTACCTGTATTTTCAATAGCAGCCTGCACATCGGCCACAGGACGCCCCATACGGGTAATTCCCTTTTCAATCATACGTGCCGAAGGCGTATTGGTTATGCGACAATAGTTAATGGCCGACTTTATTTCGCCGGTGCGGATATAGTCACGGATACGCTCCATAAACATGGGATCGTCTTTGCCGGCTTTGCGGATAACCGCCAGTCGTTCAAAGAAAATATAGAAACACACCACAGACAGTACAGCCAGTACAGCCATAATCCATCCGCCTTTCAGCGCCATGTCCCAAAGGTTCATCTGCGCCTCTCCCGAAACAGGCGTCAAAACAGGATTACCCCCTGCCAGGGTATCCCCAATGGCTGTTTGCGCAGCCAGTAAAGTCAAGTTCATCATTAACGGAGACAATTTTTATATTCTTCAATTGTTTGTTTCAGCCCCAGATAAAGAGCATCGCTTATCAAAGCATGACCGATGGAAACTTCGTCCAGCCAAGGAATATTGTCATGCATATATTTCAAGTTCACCAAGCTCAAGTCATGTCCGGCATTCAAGCCCATCCCCAAACTGCGGGTCACTTTGGCAGCCTCTACAAAAGGAGCGACAGCCGCTTCGGGATTCCGAGGATAAAGAGTCGCGTAGGGTTCGGTATAGAGCTCCACACGATCGGCCCCGGCTTTAGCCGCATATTCTATCATTTCACGCTCCGTATTCACAAAAATAGAAGTACGGATTCCTGCGTGACCGAATGTATCCATCAGTTCCGTCAAAAA
>VOFJ01002778.1_pt1 | contig 23570 bp, 29 predicted proteins | sample 5384081 | NCBI WGS metagenome assembly VOFJ01 (sample SAMN12384729, study PRJNA508395) | human gut metagenome | isolation source: healthy gut I | host: Homo sapiens | reverse complement strand
AAACCAGAGGCTCCCGGCACCGAAATCCCGGTCGTTGAGCCACTCGACCAGCCAGGCGGCGCGCACGCCTTGTCGATGACGCGGCTGGTCAGCGCGGTAGTCGTCCCGGGCCAGGTTGTCGTCGGTGATGAAATACCCGGCCTCGCGTCGACGAACGCGGAAGGTGATATACCCCTTTTGTCGTTGATCGTCTCCAGGTCGGCCAGTTCAGCAGGCTCGGCCCCTACGTAGAAGGTCAGCGGCTGGAGCGCACCGTCGCGCACGCGGCTGATTGCTGGACGTGATGCGCCTCCGGCGACGACACCCATCGCGGCAGCCGACGAGGCCGTAAAATGCCGAGCACCACGCCCGCGCGGTTGTGCCCGTTTCGGTAAGGTCCTTCAGCCGCGGGTCCTCGGCGCCGTAGCCTCGACCAGCGAGCATTATGCGCACGCAGTGTTCAGGCCCAGCGTCGCCCAACTGCTGGGCTTTCGGCAGCGCGGTGAACACGTCGGCGTCGAGACCCTCGGTGCCGTCAGTCGCAGGCTTCGGCCGGAGTCTTGAAAGCGACACCGTGCGGACTTTGCCGTTCGACGCCTTGAGCAGGGCACGGCTCCGGCGGCGTTGTCCTGTCGAATGCGCTGGCGAAGGTCTTCGCCTCGGCATAGCTCGTCAGCTGTGAGCTCGTTCCGTCGCCCGCCGCTCGGCGTAGAACTCCTTGACGGTGGTAGAGGTTCGGGTTGGGGTTAATTCTCCGACGTGACGCCCAGCGCCTCCAGGCCTGGCGAGCTTTACAGCGTATAATGCCTTGCTCAGCTTTCTGAACTTGTCGTCGCCCGTCACTCTTCTCGCACCCATGCCATCATGCTCGAGCTGTCCGCCATCGCCAGCCTGTCCCAACGTGCTGGCGTAGTTGATTCGTACTCGGTAACATTTATTTTGAAGTTACGTATTGCTGGGGACCGATACGTGCTGCACATCCAGCACCACCTCCCCGGGGGCCCGCTCTGCCTTGTCCACCTTCAGCTGCACATCCCGGCCCACCATGAGCCGGGACATCTCCCTCCACAGAGGTGGAGGCCACATCCACGGTACCCATGTACTTGCCCTTGCGCAAAAACGGTGCACCGGTCGGCCACGGCCTTAATTTCCGCCAGCTTGTGGGTGATGAACAGGATGCTCTTACCCTCGGCCTTGAAGCCCCGCATGATCTGCATGAGCTCGTCGATCTCCTGCGGGGTCAAAACGGCGGTCGGCTCATCGAAGATCAGGATCTCGTTATCGCGGTACAGCATCTTGAGGATCTCCACACGCTGCTGCATACCTACGGAGATGTTGGAGATCTTGGCGTCCGGGTCAATTTTCAGGTTATACCGCTGGGACAGAGCCAGGACCTTTTCCCGGGCCTTCTTTTTCTGCAGGACGCCCATGTGACTGTCCTCCTGGCCCAGGATGATGTTGTCTAAAATGGTAAAGCACTCCACCAGCTTGAAGTGCTGGTGGACCATGCCGATGCCCAGTGCCGTGGCGTCGTTGGGATTGCGGACCTGGACCACCTGGCCGTTTTTTTCTTGATGGTGCCTTCCTCCGGCTGGTAAAGTCCGAACAGAACGCTCATGAGCGTAGACTTACCGGAGCCGTTTTCCCCCACCAGCGCATGGATCTCTCCGGGCCGAAGCTGCAGGGTGATATTGTCGTTTGCCTTGATGCCGGGGAATTCCTTGGTGATGTTCAGCATCTCTATGACATATTCCGCCATACCTTCACTTCCTCACTGTATTCAAATTGCGTATACCGTCATTATAGCGGAGCCAGGGGAAAATTACAATCATAAATGTGGCAATTTCCACGAAATACTGCCATGGGATAAGGCCTTTGCGCATTTTTGCACATACGGCCCGACCCTGTAGGGGCGCACAGTGTGCGCCAGCTGGAATTGTCTGCCGGAAGGGGAAATGCAACTGTCATCTGGAAAAATGGGGGAGTGGTGCAGTGCTGCACCACTCCCACAGATTTGAGGTTAACTGCCGAAGCTGGCGCAGTAGCGCTGGAGCACGGCGGCGGATTGGGCTCGGGTGGCGGTGGCCTTAGGGAGCCAGTTTGCCACCATCCATGCCGTTGAGGATGCCGTTTTCCACGGCCCATGCCATGGATTTCTTTTGCATACTCGCTGATCAGTTCGCTGTCGGGGAAGGAGGAGAGATCTACCTGGGAGGCGATTTCTTTGCCAGTGGAAGCGGCATAGCGGGCCAGGAAGGTCACCATTTGCTCTCTGGTTATGGGCTCCTCCGGGGCAAACCGGGTGGGAGTTATGCCATTGGCAATGCCCTCGGCCCAGGCCCAGCGAATAGCCTGCGTATAATACCGCCCGGCTTTGACGTCGGTAAAGGGAGCGTCTTTGTCCACTGCAGGACTTCCTGCCATGCGGTACAGGATTGTCACCATCTGGCCGCGGGTCAGCTTTCCATTGGGGAGAACTCTGTGGCGGACATGCCGTTCATGAGTCCGGCGTTCAGGACAAAGTCTATGCTTTCGTGATACCAGGCGTTGGGGTCGAGATCCCGGAAGGTGGCGGAGGGGCAGTCCCCATCGCGGACGGAAAGCTCCACCGGCGGGCTGGAGACGGTGACATCCTCATTTTTCTGGAGGGTGGTGAGCCGGAGCGTGGAAGCTACGTGGGGGGCTGCATAGGTGAATTTTACTTCTGCCAGGGCCTGTCCGGCGGCGATGGCGGAGGGAGCGGCGTAGGCAAAGGTGACGAGGCCCTGCTCCTCGTCCACATGGACGGCACGGCTCCCGATGAGGCTGCTGAGGCCGGCGTAGGTCAAAACCTGGGGATCGTAGGAGACGGTGAAAAGGCCATTGGTGGTGGCGGTGTCTTCTGTAAGGGTTAAGGTGACAGAGCCGCCTGCGGCAGACACAGGAGAGGCGTCCAGGCTGGCTTGCTGAGTGGGGGCCTGGTATCTGCCGGTCAGAGCGTGAACCCAGCCGGTGACAGGGGTTGGCGGTTGTTTCTGCATCTCCAGGCAGGATGGTGGCTTCCACATTTGTCACAGGCTCCTGGTCCAGGGAAACCTGGGAGGAGCTTGTGAAGTCCGTACCCGGACGGATGGTAAGCTGGGTGCCATCCAGGGAAGGGGGCAGCATGTCCACATCACTGTACAGGCCGGAGATGTGGGTTGCGTCCTTCAGGCTGCAAATCTTCCGGCAGGACAGGGCCTCCGCCTTCAGATCCACGAAGTACAGGTTGATGGTGGGGCTGGAGGCGTCTGCAATGACTAAGCCGTACAGGCCGCTGTCATTTTGGATGCAGGTCATGGATAGGGTGCGCAGGTTGGAGAAGGTCTTGCCAATGTTCCCCAAGGTGCCTGTGGAGAGGGAGTAGTCCAGCCAATTCCGGTCCGGGTCATAGGAGCTGGGCCGGATGCCAAGCTGGTACAAGTCGCCCTCTGTATTGAGGGCCAGGTAATGATAAATCGTGTTTCCTTCTGCGTTGGTGGACTGGCCTACCAGCGCGATGGCGGCGAGGTCGTGCATGCGGTAGTATTCCAGGCCCCCAGCCAAGGGCGGTGCCCTCCTGGAAGTCCAGCAGGCTCAGCCGCTGGCCTTGAGCGATGAAGACGGGCCGGTCAAAGGCTGTGACTTCGTGATCGCCGAAGGTCACTTTGCAGAGCCGGGGCGCTGGCAGCATCCAGCATGCTGTAGCTGGCGGCGCTTTCGGGACCCATGGTTTCTGCGAAGCCGTTTGCCGGGTCCACCTTGTAGAAATGACAGGGGTTCTCATAATCTCCGTTGGTGCCGTAGATGAAGCCGCCGCAGTAGCCTGCACCGGTGAGCTTGGTGCTGGCGGAGGCGTTGCTGGTGGTGCTACCATTGAGAGGTCGATGGTCACCCAGGACAGCCCCTCTTCCGTCTCAATCTGGGCGTTTACTGTGGCCTGGAGGGGCGTGAGGCCCAGTACGGTTACGGTACAGGTTTGGCTGACCGGCTTGCCGTCAGAACCGGTGTCTACGGAGGTGGCGGTGATCTCTACAACGCCTGCGGCCAAGGCTGTCACCAGGCCATTGAGTCTACGGTGGCGATGGAGTCATCGCTGGAGCTCCAGACGATGCCGCCGGTGAAGGAGGAGGGCTTCACCTTGGCATGAAGCTGCAGCAGGTCATCCACGGAGATCTCCGCTGTGGTCTCCTCCATGCGCAAAGTCAGCTCCGTGGCCCGGTCGTACTGGTACAGAGAGACGGCGGGCCAAACATCGGGGCCAAAATCTCCCAGCTTGGAGACCAGGAACCGCTGGGGATCTATGGCGTACAGGTTGGCGGTGTCGCCTCCGGTGTAGGCAGACAGCAACAGGTATCCGGATTCCTCATCATAAAGCAGAGAACCAAAGGAACCGTCCTTTTGAGAGACGTTGGTGAGATCCAGCCCGGTGCTTCCCAGGTACTGGCGGGTCAGGTTATAGTTTTTGCCCTTGTCTGCGGTAAAGATGATGAAGCGGTACAGCTCGCCCCCCTCTGTCATCATATAGTAGAAGACAGCAGGGCAATTGGGATAGACTTCAAAGTAGGCGTCATAGTCATAGGTGCCGCTGCCCGCATAGGCCAGGACGGGCCATGGGATCTTCGGAGAAGCCGCCGGAGAGATTCCAGCTGGTGAGAGTCCCGGCATCGGGCTTGATGAATTCTACCTGCTTGCCGCCGTCACAGATGCCCACTAACCGGCCGAAATACCCTTCCTTTGTGGCGGGAGCGGGCGCCGCGTCGGACCAGGCCCAGGTTTCGGCAATGCCGCCGTAGTGAGTTGCGGCGAAGGTGTCTGCATCGACAGCGTACATGGTCAGGTTGTCATGGACATAAATGGTCTCATCCAGGAAACCGCCTGCGACATAACGGTCGCCTTGTCCCACAATGGTGTAATCTCCGGGATTGCTGCTGGTAAACTCCGCCCAGACAGGGATGTTGTCTGCGCCGTAAATGAGACCGGAGAACCGGATGTCCGGAACACGGTCCACCGTGATGGTGCAGGAAGCGGAGAGATTGGGCTTGGCGCGGGTGGTGGCGGTAATGGTGGCGGTGCCGGCTCCGGTCGCCGTGACGACGCCATCGTGCACCGTGGCTACGGCCTCATTGCTGGAGGACCAGGTGACGGTCTGGTCTGTGAGAGTCCAGGGGTAGACGTCTGCGGTGAGAGTGGCGGCTCCGCCGCACAGCAGTTCCAGGGTCTCGGCGCTCAGCTCAATGGCCTGGGCAGTGTCCGTGGGCACGTTCTGTCTGGCTCCCGGCGGGGACAATGTACAGACCGACGATCTGGTCATAGAGCTGGCTGGCATTGCGGTCGAGATTTTCGTCATAATCGCCGGCGTAGTCCGGATTGGCCGGTGTGGCAAGGCCGGTCTGGGTATCAATGGTATACAGCTTATTGTCGATGTCCATGGTGCTGTAAGCGGAGGCAAGATAGAGCAGATCCCGGTCATGATCCCATGCCATGGACTCGGTGGCAAAAGCTCCACACGCCGCAGGGCATCTGAGGATTCACAGGTGACAGCCCAGTGACGGCGCCGCCGGATACGTCATCCAGGGTGAAGCGGTACAGGAATGCAGTGGTGGAGCCGCCGGAATTGATGGTATAGAAGTTGCCCTCATCGTCAATGGCCAGGGTTCGGAATTCCGGTGCGCTGGACCACTCGTCCAGAGGAGGCGCCGAAAGGGTGGCTACCTGGGTCAGCGCCCCGGTGATCATATCCACGGTGTACAGGGTGTTATGCGTGTCCAAGGCATAGAGCTTGCCGTCCTGGACGTTGAGCGCCATGTCAGCAATGGCGTCGGTGATGCCGGCAAAGCGGCCCACCTTCTGGTAATTGGCCCACTGGCCGTGGAGGGTGGTGTACATGCAGCCGTCTGTGGCGGCGGTGAAAATGCGGCCGTTTACATATTCTGCGGCGGTGAAGGATTTGCCCGCTGCGGCAACGGTCTCCATACCCTCGCCCACCTCGTCACGGAAATCGTACCAAATGGTTTCCGGGTCAAGCTCCACCCAGCGGTTGGCGGGGCCGCGGAAATAGCCGCTGGTGAAGCCGAACATCCGGCCGGTGTAGTCCTCGCTCTCCCCACCATAGGTGAGCTCATAGATTGTGACATTGTCTGCATAGTCTGCTACCATCACCAGGCAGGTTTCGCCGATGAGGGCACCGGCCAGGTCGATGGTGGTGGGGGTGCGCTGGCCCTTCTCTGTGGCATCCGGAAGGGCATTGCCGTAAATTTTGGTGCCCGACAGGTCCGAAACCTGAATAGCTGCAATGTACTGGTTGTCCCGGGCGGTGACAGTCAAGTTGCCTGTGAACAGATCCTTGGTGATGCTCTCCACCACAGGAGCGGTGTCATCTACAGTCAGGGTGGTGGTCAGGAAGGAGCCCTCCTTCAGACTGCCGGAGCTTTTCAGGGCGAGAATGTCCTCCAGGGTCATGGCGTTCTGGCCGGTATAGTATTCGGGGACTGCAATGACCTCCACGGTGAAGGTCTCGTCTTCTTCCAGCCCCAGGCTAGCGACCTTCCGGTTGATGCTGCCTGCGCCCACGGTGTTGGCCCAGGCGCCCCGATTTTCCTGGAAGAAGGAGCCGAGGGCCTGCTGCTGCACAGAGGTGGCGGAAAGGAGCTCCCCGTCCTGATCGGTCACGGTGACCACCAAAGCGGCGGCGTTCCGGATCAGAGAGTACTCGTAGCTGTGGACAGTGTCTACGCTGCGGATGGCCAGGCGGCTGGTGGGAATTTCATCTTCGATGATGTAGGGGTTGCCAGTCAGGAAGTAGGGGGTGGTGTTGCCGTCAAATTTCACCACCAAGCTGTTAGAGTAGGTGCCGGAGTAGGGTACCTGGTCAGAGCCATACATGCGTTCCGAGACGGATACCGGCTCGAACATGGAGGCATCGGACCAGTTGCCATAGAAGCCCAGCACGGGGATGGAATGGGCCACATCCTCCAGGGCGCCGTCGGCGGTGGCAATGGGGTTCACGTAGACGAAACCTTCCAGGTATGCGCCATTTTCGTAAGAGTTGTCCAGGGCTTCTTTGACGTCCTGGGGGATGGATGCGCTCACCTGAATGGTAACGGCCTGCCCGGGCTCTACGACAATCTCGCCCGTCTCCAGGGTGCTGAGAAGCAGGTGGGCGTCATAGGTGGTGACGGCGCCGTCGTGGTCCAGATCCGCCGCTTCGCCGATGGCGTCCCGGAGACCGGCGGCGTAGTCCAGAATCAGCTGGGCGTCCTTGGCGTCGGTGACTCCGTTACCGTCCAGGTCGCAGGACAGCTTGGATTTGGGGATGAAGAAAGTACCGTCCACCTGATAGGTGACCTCCAGGGGCAGGGCCACGGTCTGGGTGTTCAGGTAAGTGACGCCGGATTCTTCCAGGAGACCCTGGGTGAAGAAATCGCTGGTCAGGGTGTAGTGTTTGGGAGCGTCGCTGAAATTGTGCAGGGAGAAATCAAAGGTGTAGCGGCCGGTGCGCTCAGGATCGTCCCCCAGCTCCGCCTTGACCTTATAGTCAGCCCAGGAAGCGGTGGCGTTCTCTCCCCATTTGAATGTAAGACCCTGCGGAAATGGCAGAGCCCACATGAGCAAGGCCTGCGCCCTGCCGCAGAATGGACCAGTAGTTGCCGCCGCTGGCTTCCTCCTGCAGAGGCTTTGCGGTGGACATGAGGAGGCTCTGGATCAGGTGACGGCTGGATACACCGGTCTTCTCATCCAGCTGATTACTCCGGATGTGTCCGGCAACCAGGGGCGCGCCATGCCGGCCACCTGGGGGACGCCATGGAGGTGCCGGACATGTTCTGATAGGAGGTACCAGCCGGGTCCATGCCCTGGACGCCGTAGATGCTGCCGCCGGGGGCTGTGATTTCCGGTTTCATGGTGAGGTCTCCGGGTATGCCGTAAGAGGAGAAGGAGCTCATGGTGTAATACTCCGGGGAGGTCTGCTGGGAGCTGACCTCCTGGCTCACGGTGAGGGTTCCCTCATAGTACGCAGCGCCGCCCGGCGCGGTTTTGGCCGTAGCAGATGCCCGGAGAATCGCCCCTTCTTCCTGGGTGATTGCTACACAGGGCTGGTCATACCGGTATCCAGACAGGTCCATGCTCAGAGCGCCCGGTACATTATTATAAATGATGGTGGCAATGGCCCCGTTGGCGGCGGCGGCATTGGCCTTTTCATAGAAAGAGGTCTCGCCTCTGGAGCAGATGGCGATTTTTCCTTCCAGCTGTCCGGCCAGGGCCATCCAGTCCGCCTCAGAACCGGCGCCGTCAATGAGGATGTAGGAATGCTCCCAGCCAGGGCCTTCAGGGGGCCGTTGCCGTAGTCGGTGTTCTCATCGTAGAAGATGTTGTGCTCCCCGGCAGTCAGGTACATGCCGGTGTAGCCGGTGTTATCCACTGAGGCGACGCTGAGGCTGTTGGTGTAGCTGCCGGGAGAGCCTACAGTGTCCAGGCTCACGTCCTCGCTGTAGAGGTAGGGAACGCCACTGACTGCCTGATCGGCCCAGCCTCCCGCATTGCCGGCGGAGACAGTGACCACGGTGCCGCAGTCGGCCAGACGGTCCAGGATTTCTTCATAGAGATCGCTGTGACTGAATCCGGGATTGCCGGAGCCCAGAGACAGATTCACAGAGTCACAGCCCAGGACGATGGCGTCTTCCATGGCTGCCATATAGTCAGAGTCGTAGGCGCCGCCCGGGCGCCGAACACCTTCATGGTGAGGATCTGAGCGTCCGGCGCCACACCCTGCATCAGGACGGACTCCAGGGCGCTGGAAAAGCTGCCGTCCCCTTGGGGAATGTAGGCATTGGCAGCTGCAATGCTGGCTACATGGGAACCGTGGTCTCCCCTGACTGTCCTTGTCATGGGTGACCTCCAGGCTGCGGTCGATGTAGTTATAGCCAAAGGGAATCTTGGAATTGATATAGAGGTCCTCCGTCTGGAACTGGACCGGTACGTTCAGCTCCCCGGCCAGGGAGGTGATTTCTTCTGCGTCCAGCAAATGGAGGCTCTCTACATAGGCGTCTGGGTCCTGTCCCGTCAGCTCTGCCCTCTTGGACAGGGAGTAGGCAAAGGCCTCGTCGGAGAAGGACTGGTGGTTGGTGTCAATGCCGGTGTCGATCACGGCAATCCGGCTGCCCGAGCCGGTGTAGCCGCAGGCCCAGGCAGCAGCTGAGCCGATCATGTCGCAGGATGTGGACATATTGGGGGAGTCCGGCTCGTCTACGGAGTATACCGCCGGGTCGTACCGGTTTTTCCAGAATGACCTCCCGGACGCCGGGCAGCGCCTGAATGGCAGACAGCTGGCCGTAGGGGATGTTGGCGGAGATGAGGTTGGCTGCCAGGGTCAGATTCCAGACCACATCCAGCCGGTTGCCGGTGGCCCGCTCAATGCTGGCGGTCATACCGGCCTGCTCCTGCTTCAGCGAATCCCGGTAGGACATGGCGCTGGCGTTGGCCGCGATGCCGGAGGTGGCGTAGCCGGCCCCGATGGTGGAAGCCCGATCCAGTACGATGGATACCCGGACCAGGTCTGTGTTGGCATAATCCGGAGCCTGGGATTCCGGCTCCGTTGCTTCCGGCAGAAGGCGCTGGGGGGCTGCGCTGCTTGCCGTTTGCTCAAAGGACAAGGCCTTTGCCTGGCTGCCCTTTCTGCCCGTCCGGCCCGGACGGGCAGGGCGAAACCGGCCAGAAGCGCAAGCACCAGCATCAGAGATACCATACGTGCGGACATGCAGGTCTTTTTCATAAACATTCTCCTTTACGTTTTGGTTTGCCGCACCCTGCGCGGGCATCGCAGGCGCAACTGTGAATTTCCTTTCCAAGAAAATCCTGACACTTATATCATATACCAAATTAAAGCGAGAGGCAAGAAATCATGCCGCGCTTGGCCACAGTCCTGGTTGATGGTTCTCTCAAAAACCCATAGTACCCTCAATAAAAACAAAAAATGGGGCTGGAGAATCGGCTCGCTTGTGCCGGAGTGTTGCAAAATATTGAAGTTTCTGGTATAGTATGGATGTTTACACCTGTTTTTGCCTTTACGCCGTTTTTTTAAAATTCATTTCGATTTACGGCTACAACGATTGCTTTAGGAGGCGGCACCTATGACAAGCAGCGATCTCGGCATGAACATTGCAAAGTTCCGCAGACAGGCGGGGCTGTCTCAGAGTGAGCTTGGAAAATGTTTGAATGTTTCCGCTCAAGCGGTGTCCCGCTGGGAGCGGGTGGTGTACCGGATGCGGCGCTTCTGCCTCAAATTGCAAGCAGCCTGGGGTGTTCTCTGGACGACCTCTATGGACTGTCCACCATACCTCCGAAAAATGTGGAGAATACCCTGGCCCAGGAGATTCAAAACACTCCGTCGGAGCAAAGAACTGCCCGCGCTGTGCAGCTGGCGTGGCATATGATGAAGACAAGGGGCTCCTTAGCCAGTGATAATCCCGGCGCCCTGCTGGCGGCGGCTGTGGCCTGTGAGAATGCGGACCTCAACTCTGACTTGAATTCCGGGCGGGACCCTACCAACTGTTACTTCAACTTTGAGGATGGCCTGATGCAAGCCTCCGTTGCGTCCAAGTTTAAATACGTTCTGATGATGCAGGAGCCCAAGGACGGCTTTCTGTCGGCCCTCAAGGAGCTCCGGGATTATGAGACCCTCTTTACCATGCTGGGGAAGGAATCCCGCCTGGCTGTATACCTGCTGGGTTTTTCCTTACCATACGGGCGGAATTTCACCAGGGATTATATCTGCAAAAAGCTGGAGCTTTCCGACAAGCTGGGTCAGGAAATTCTGGATGAGCTGTGCAGCTATGGGATGCTGAACCGTATCAGCATTCAGATATCCGATGAATGCGTGGATGCGTATGCGGTTCAGGCCATTCCTGTGATCATTCCGGTTCTCTACTTTGCTGGGGAATTGATCCGGGACGGCTCCAGCTACAGTTTGTGCGCGCCCATCCGAAGCAGCCCTCTGCTGCGTGAGACTGCGGTGCGGGAAGGCGCGTCTGCCCGTGCTGCTTCACCGGCGGCAGGCAAGGGGCAGCCGCCTACCCAACCCCGGTTATGCCATCTCGGAAGCAAATCTCAGGAAAACGGAGGATAACCCATGGAGGAGCGGATGCAGATGGAGCAGGAAGTGACCCTGGAGCAGATGCTAGAGGCTCGGGAGCGCCGGGTGCAGCGGCAGCGGACGCTGCTGGATCGGTATGGGCAGAGTCTGATCTGCCTGACCATGAATGTGGCTGGACCGGTGAAAAACAGTCTGCTCATCCGCCGTGGCTTTTTCTGGGCTGAGGAGCTGCTGCTGGGGCAGCTGGCGGGCAGGGGGCATTTCGTGCCTGCACCGGGAGCGGTATGGACCGGCTACAGGCAACGAGGGCTTTTATGTGGTCTCCGGGAACGCCGCCGCCCTCAAGCAGCTGACGGTGGAGATGGAGGAGCATTGTGAGATTGGCCGGCTGCTGGACCTGGATGTCTTGGATCCCCGGGGAGAGAAGATGGAACGACAGTCCCTGGGCCTGATGCCCAGGCGGTGCCTGATTTGCGGGGGACCGGCCTGGGCCTGCGCCAGGAGCCGGAGCCACAGCGTTCAGGAGCTCCGGCAGAAGACTGAGACCATGCTGCGCCAGGCTTTTGCCCGGCAGGATGCCCAGACTGTGGCCGGACTGGCCTGCCGGAGCCTGCTGTACGAGGTCTGCGTGACGCCGAAGCCAGGGCTGGTGGACCGGAAAAACAGCGGCAGCCACCGGGATATGGATATCTTTACCTTTCTGAACAGCACGTCTGTCCTGTTTCCCTACTTTGAACGGTGCGTCCGGCAGGCTATGGGGGGGACCCTGGGACCGGAGGAGCTCCTCGCCGCCCTGCGGTGGGAGGGAAAGCTGGCTGAGCAAACCATGCTGGCGGCCACCGGCGGGGTCAACACCCATAAGGGGGGCTATTTTTTCCATGGGCCTGTGCTGCGCGGCACTGGGGCAGTTGCCCCGGGAGCAGTGGGGGGGGACCCGGCGGCGGTCCTGGATCGGTGCGGGGTCCTGGCCCAGGGCCTGGTGGAGCAGGATTACCGGCGCCTGACGCCGGAAACTGCCTGCACGGCTGGAGAAACGTTGTACCTGCGCCACGGCGTCACCGGAGTCCGGGGACAGGCGGCAGAGGGCTTCCCTGCGGTCCGGACGGTGGGGCTGCCTACCTTGGAAGAGGGCCTGGCCCAGGGCCTGTCCTGGAACGATGCAGGCTGCAAGGCCCTCTTGGCCCTTATGGGTACCGCAGAGGACACAAATCTCATGGCCCGGGGCGGGCTCAGGGGCCAGCGGCAGGCGGCGGAGGAAGCGACTGCCCAGCTCCGGCGTTTCTCCGATTGGGAGGGATTGGACCGGATGGACCAGGATTTTATTTCCTGGAATCTCTCCCCGGTGGCAGCGCGGACCTGCTGGCCCTGTGCTACATGATCTGCTTCCTGAAGGAGGAGGCGGCCCGGGCCAATATGGGGAGACCTGGGGCCGGGAGAGGAAGGTTCTCTTTGAAAGCCAGAAAATAGGCAAAATAACATTTGACAAATGCCCCCAAATCCCCTATAATATCTCCTGCATGACTGCAAGGAAGGGGTTACTATGCTGCTCGGACTGTCTCAAATCATCGATTGCCCCGGCGCATCGGTTTCTTTTTCCACCAGTCTGGATTTTCGCGATCTTCGTTTCGGCTCCTCTTATCCGGTGCAAGAGCCGGTCCTGGCTACGGGCACGGTGCGCAATACTGCCGGTGTCCTGATCCTGAGGGGAAGCTCACCACGCGGCTTCACGGCGTGTGTGACCGCTGCGCCCGGGAGTTTCAGCGGGATGTGGAATTTCCCATCTCTGCCGTCCTGGTGACGGAGCTGGCCGATGAAGAGAACGAGGATGAGTGGGTCTTCCAGCTGGAAGGCGACAGCGCGGACCTGGATGACATTGTGACCACGGCGTTTGTCCTGAATATGGATTCCAAGCTCCTGTGCAAACCGGACTGCAAAGGCCTGTGCTGCCGGTGTGGCGCGAACCTGAATGACGGCCCCTGTGGCTGTGAGCCGGAACTGGACCCCCGTTTTGCTGCTTTTAAAGCAGCTTCTCAAAGATATGTAAATTTTGACGCTGTGAAAAGCAGTTCGACCTAAGGAGGTGTCACGCATGGCTGTTCCTAAGTGTAAAGTATCCAAGGCCCGCCGCGATAAGCGCCGTGGCTCCAACTGGAAGCTGTCCGCTCCCAGCGTAGCTGCTTGCCCCAAGTGCGGCGAGTTCTGCCTGCCCCACAGAGCTTGTAAGGCCTGCGGCTACTACAATGGCCGTCAGGTGATCGCTGTGGAGTCCAAGTAAGAGGCGAAGAAAGCAAGAGGAAGGCAAAGTTCCGCCTTCCTCTTTTTTCTTATTTATTAAGGACACGCTGTCAAAAGGAAATGCTGTCATCCTGGCATTTTGCCCAGGGGAACCGCATTTTTTTTGTTCCATGCTGGCGCGGGGCGCCCCTGGCTGTCCCCGGGGAAGCCAAGGCGCTGCTGCGCCAGTACAAAAAGTAAATGCTGCTACCCCGCATTTTGCCGGAGGATGCTTGACCAATTTCCACAGATGTGCGATAATAAAACAAAAAGATTTTGTGAAACGATACGAGTATAGGAGGGATTCCATATGCCAAGACCTTTGGTGGCCATCGTTGGCCGCCCCAATGTGGGCAAATCCATGCTTTTCAATAAACTGACCGGTCAGCGGGCTGCCATTGTGGAGGACACCCCAGGCGTGACCCGGGACCGGATTTACGGCACCTGCGAGTGGCGGGGCCGTACCTTTGACCTGATGGATACGGGCGGCATCGAACCGGGCACTGACAGCGAGATGCTCCAGTTCATGCGCCGCCAGGCGGAGATTGGCATCGAGCTGGCGGACGCCATCATCATGGTGACGGACGTAAAGGTGGGCCTCACAGCTGCGGACAGTGCCGTTGCCACGATTTTGCAGCGGGCCCGGAAGCCGGTGGCCCTGGCTGTGAACAAATGCGACTCTGTGGGCGGAGTGAATCCGGACATTTATGAGTTCTACAGTCTGGGCCTGGGGGACCCCTTTGAGGTCTCCGCCGTCCACGGCCACGGCACCGGCGACCTGCTGGACTGGTGTGTGGACCACTTCCCGGAGGAGACGGTCCAAGAGGAGGATGAGGACCTCACCCGGGTGGCCATTGTGGGCAAGCCCAATGTGGGCAAGTCCAGCCTCCTGAATCAGATCCTGGGGGGAGGAACGGGTCATCGTCAGCGACGTTGCAGGCACCACCCGTGACGCCATCGACAGCTATTTCGAGAACAGCTTCGGAAAGTACTGCTTCATTGACACCGCTGGGATGCGCCGGAGGTCCAAGGTGGATGACGCCATTGAGCGCTATAGCAACCTGCGCTCTGTAAGCGCCATTGAGCGGGCGGATGTGTGCATCGTCATGATTGACGCCACCCAGGGCGTCACGGAGCAGGACACCAAGATTGCGGGCCTGGTCCACGAGGCGGGCAAGGCGGTGCTCATTGCTGTGAACAAATGGGACCTGGTGGAAAAGGAAACCAACACCATGCGGGATATGGAGGCCCAGGTCCGCCAGGACTTAAGCTTTATGCCTTATGCCCCGGTGGTATTTCTTTCCGCTCTTACAGGCCAGCGGGTGGACAAGCTCTATGAGATGATCAACGAGGTGGCCCGGAGCAATGCCATGCGGGTCACCACCGGCGCGCTGAACAGCGTCCTGGCCGACGCCACGGCCCGCGTGCAGCCGCCCACGGATAAGGGGCGCCGCCTGAAGATCTATTATATGACGCAGGTCGGCGTGAAGCCGCCCACTTCGTCATCTTTCTGCAACGACGCGCGCCTGTTCCACTTCTCCTACCAGCGCTATCTGGAGAATCAGCTCCGCGGTGTCTTCGGTCTGGAGGGAACGCCCATCCGGCTGACCATCCGCCAGAAGGGCGATAAGGAGGAATAGGTCATGGAGGGATTGATTCCACATATTCTGGTGGCGGCGTTGGCAGCCTATCTTTTGGGAAACTTAAATGGCGCGGTGACCGTGTCCAGCCTCCTGGACCGGGGACGATGTCCGCACCCACGGCAGCGGAAATGCCGGCATGACCAATTATATGCGAAGCTACGGCGTTCCCAAGACCGGTCTGGTGATTTTGATGGACCTGGGGAAGTCCCTGCTGGCCTCTTACCTGGGGGCCCTCCTTCTGGAGCCCTATGGCTATTTCATGGAGGGGGGCTATGCTGGCTGGCGTCCTGGTCTCTGTGGGTCATGATTATCCGGTGGTCCTGGGCTTCCGGGGAGGAAAGGGTATCCTCTGTGGCCTGGGGGTGGCCTTTGTGGCGGACTGGCGGATTGCCCTGCTGGTGCTGGGGGGTTTTTGGCCTTACGGTGCTCCTCACCCGATACGTGTCCCTGGGCTCCTGCCTGGCGGCGGTGGCTCTGGGCGTCAGCTTCTGGGTGCTCCATGGGGACCGCCCTTGGGTGGTGGCAGCGGCAGTGGTGATTGCAGTGCTGGCCATTTTTATGCACCGGAGTAACCTGCAGCGGCTGTGCCACGGAACGGAAGCGGAAGGCCTCCTTCCGCCGGAAAGGGGAACGTACATGAAGATCACGGTAGTGGGAAGCGGCGGCTGGGGGACGGCCCTGGCCATCCATCTGTGCAAAAACGGCCACGAGGTTACCCTGTGGTCTCACAACCCGGAAAAAGCGGCGTCTATGACCAGCACCCGGGTCAATCCCATGCTCCCTGGGGCCATTCTGCCCCCGGAGCTGGTGTGCTCCGGGACCCGGCTTCAGTCCGGGGACGGGACATGGTGGTCCTGGCCTCTCCGTCCTTTCCGTTCCGGGGGGTGTGCCAGACCATTGCACCCCATCTGGACCGGCAGAGCCTTCTGGTATCGGTGACCAAGGGCATTGAGCCGGAGACCCTTCTGCGCATGTCTCAGGTGGCCGGAGAGGTCACGGGCCACACCGTGGCAGTTCTGTCCGGGCCCAGCCATGCTGAGGAGGTGGCCCGGGGGATTCCCACAGGCTGTGTGGCCGCCTGCGGAGACAAGGCGGCGGCTGAGCTGGTGCAGGATGCCTTTTATGTCCGACCGGTTTCGTGTTTATGTCAACCCCGATGTGGTGGGGGTGGAGCTGGGCGGTGCATTGAAGAATGTCATTGCCCTGTGCGCCGGTATCACCGACGGTCTGGGCTTCGGGGACAACACCAAGGCCATGCTGATGACCCGGGGTCTGACGGAAACCGCCCGTCTGGGTCTTGCTCTGGGTGCCCGACAGGGAGACCTTCACGGGCCTGGCAGGGGGGGGGACCTGATCGTCACCTGCACCTCCATGTTCTCCCGCAACCGCCGCTGTGGGATTCTCATCGGTCAGGGCAAGACGCCGGAGGAGGCCATGACCCAGGTGGGGGCTGTGGTAGAGGGCTATTACGCCGCCCGCTCGGCCCACCTGCTGGCCACTCGCCTGGGAGCGGACCTGCCCATCACTGCCGCCGCCTACCGGGTCCTGTACCAGGGGCGGATGTGGCCTGGACGGTGAACCAGCTTCTGTGCCGGGATAAGCGGGCAGAGACGGAAGACGCCAGCTGGGATGCCCAGTGGAATATGTAGATGACTGCGAGACAGTTTAGATCCCATCCGGTGAGCGAAAACTTGCCGGCTGGGATCTTTTTATCTAATTTCAATTCCGCACTGGCGCGGCAGCGCCCCTGCCTTCCCCCGGGGGAAAGGTGCCGAGCGGAGCGAGGCGGATGAGGAACGGCGACATCTGACAGGCTGGTAGGCAAAACTGGTAAAAATGTAACATGTTTCCTTCTGAACGGAACCGCCTACAAAATAGCCAGATTGCGCCGTTCTTCGTGAGTTTTTCAAGTTTTGGGATATTATCTCATACGAGAGGGCGAGATGATAGGCGGGCTGTTATTAAGCGCTTACAATTATGAGTTGGGCCACTGGGGAGTTTTTTTTATTATTTCAAAAAATTAACCGCCGGGCTACGGGAATCAAGTTGGAGAAGGAATACAAAAAGTCAGGTTGACAATATATGGAAAAGGTGGTAGAGTTCAAGGAGAAGAGATGGTTCCAGGGAAAAACATATGGGGCAGGAAAGGAAAGCTGGGATCATCGGAAGAAAAAAAGCAAGAAAAGGGGAAGAGAGAAATGAGGAAAACGCGGTTGCGGATCTTGGCGTGGATCTTGGCAGTGCTTATGACGGTGCAGGTGGCGCCTGTGGAGGTACGGGCGGAGGAGGCCGAGGAAAGCCAGGCGGCGGAGGTTTCCGGGGAGCGCTCACGGAGGAAGTGGCCCCAGGAGAAGCGGGGAGCCGTGTGTTGGGAGAGGTGACGGAGAACCGGGAGGAGGAAGAGAAGCACTTCCGGATGGAGGACGGGAGCTTCGTAGGGGTGAACTACGGGTGCCGGTGCACTATGCCCAGGGGGAAGAGTGGAAGGACATTGACAACACGCTGGTGATCCAGGAAAACGGGATGCGGACGGCGGCGCAGGAGGAAGGGACGGAGGCGCCCCGGTATGTGGCGGTGAACGGAGAGGAGAGCCGTGGGTTTGCGGGGAATTTGGGGAGCGGATTTCTGTTTTCGGCCAACACGGGGGAAGAGGGGATGGAGTTTTCCCTGGTAAGCCCGGAGGAGGAAGAGACAGTTCCGGCCACGGAAAGCCACGGTTCCGGAGACGGAAGCAGCTACAGACGACGGTTCCGGAGACGGAAGCAGCTACAGAAGGGGCGATAATTCCGGAGACGGAAGCGGCTACGGAAGCTTGCGACGATTCCGGAAAGGGAAGCAGCCACAGAAGGAGCAACGGATCCAGAGACGGAAGGAGCGACCGAGGCGGCGACAATTCCGGAGACGGAAGCGGCCACAGAAGGGGCGACGGCTCCGGAGACAGCGACCGAGGCGGCAACCGTCCCGGAGACAGAGGGCGTGGAGCCGGGAGTGCTTCCGGAGGCGGAAACGGCCTGGGAGGCAGCGGAGCAGGCGGCTCTGACGGAGGAGCCGGTGGGCGAAAGGGAAGAGGTGGCCACGGAACCGGAGACAGACCCGGTTACCGGGCTGGAGGAGGCCCAGGAAGCCACAGAGACGGCGCAAGGGAGGCCCCGGAGGAAACGGTACCGGAAACCATTGCGCCCACCACGGAAGCTAGAGCCGGAGGACGGAACCGGAGACGGAGGGAATCCCAGCCGGACTATAACCGGGAGGCGGTGGCTCAGATTTCTTACCCGGATTGGAAGGAAGCGGCTCCCACCGGTTTTGCTGGTCTGGTTGCCTCGGTGCAGAATCTGTTCCGGGGAGGGCCGGCGAGGAGGAAGTGTCTCTGAGCCAGCAGATTACCCCCACCCGTCTGCGGACTCAGGTGGTGTATGAGGAGGTCTACCCCGGTGTGGACTTCCAGTATGAGCTGTACAGCTACCACATCAAGGAGACCATTCTGGTGAAGGAGCCTCTGTCCAGCGGCTACGCCTTTTTCCTTCCGCCTGAATCTCCAGGGGCTCACCTCCGGAGCTGCTGGAGGATGGCTCTGTCGCCTTAAACAAGGAAACCGGAGAGAGGGTATACTGGATTCCGGCCCCTACATGGATGGATGGACAGGGCGCCTGTTCCGAGGCAGTGGAATACCGCCTGACCCAGGAAGAGGAGGGGAGCTGGATTCTGACGGTGACGGCAGACCGGACCTGGATGGAGGCGGAGGACCGGGTTTACCCGGTGGCCATAGACCCCACCCTCATTGACCAGACCAAGTCCACAGACTTCGAGGGGGACGGTCTGCACCACTGGCATGAACTATGTCATTAAAGATGAAAAGTTTGCCTGTGGGTATCACGGAGATTACGGACAGATGGAAGTCTTCTTCCGCCTGAATCAGTACCCGGATATTCCGGAGGGACATACGCTGGTGCGGGCCTATGCAGGGCTGTATCAGAATGACTGGCGCTCGGGCGTGGATAACAAGTATGATGGCAGCGCGATTTTGTATATGCAGGCCAACACGGAGAACAAGACACTGGACAGCAATCTGCGGTGGGAGACGAAGCCCAAATGCGGCCCGGTGCTGGACTATGTGGAGGCCAGCTATCATACGATTAATACCATTCATTTATGGGATATCACATCGGCAGCGAAGGAGTGGTATGCAGATCAGAGTAGCAATTACGGTTTGGCGCTGACCTCCAACGCAACGTCCAGCAACAAATGCCGGGCTTGGTTCTCCTGTCACAACGTATATTTCGTGGTGGGCTATCGGAGCACCAACGGCATAGAGCCTTATTATACATACCAGACCTACGGGGTAGGCAACGGCGGCACGGCATACCTGTCGGATTACACGGGACAGCTGACGGTGTGTAAGGAGCTGGCGTCCTACGCCTCCACGGTGAATCCCTTCAGCCTGGAGCTGGTGTACAACAGCAGCTATGCCATGAAGTATGGGGAGGAGAATTACGATGTATGTGGGCTGGCTGGGCCTGGGGATGCACCTTGGTGCGGGGGTACACCTGAATGTGATGCAAAGGGTGGAGAAGGTGGAGCTGCAAAGCGACATCGAGCCGGACCAGAAGAAGACATACCTGAAGTATACAGACGGAGACGGGACAGCCCACTATTTCTCCCAGGACGAGGAGAAAAAGGACGGTCTTTACTATGACGAGGATGGCTTGGGACTGAAAATAGACGAATATCTTCCCAATTACTATCGGATGACAGATGATAAAAACAACGCGCTGGTATTTGTCAACGGGCATCTGCTGCATATGGAAGACGCCAACGGGAATCTGATTCGGCTTTACTATGTGTACAGCGATGGCACCAGCGCCAGCAACGGTTATCCCAGCAGCAGCGGGAGCCGAATCACCCGGATTGTGCAGAAGAATCAGGGCTGCTCGGAAATCACGGTGGCAACGCTGAACTATGACAGCGCCAAGTATCTGACCAGCGTGAAGGATGGTGCGGGGCGGACCTACACCCTGGGTTACAAGGACAAGAAGCTGGTGAGCATCAGCCGGGATGGGACGCTGCTGGCGCAGTATGGCATGTGCAAAAAGGAGAACTCCACATCACCGGACACGCGGATGCGGTATGTGTATGACGCGGAGGCCCACTATGGGGTGCAGTTCCAGTACAAGGACGGCCAGGTGCGATGGGTCCAGGAGATCACAGAAGCAACCTCTTACACAAGCACAGCCCAAACGGGAGCGCTGATAGAGATGAACCACCGGGTGAAGGGGCAGACGAAGTACCGGGACTACGGAAACGACCGGCGATACAACACCAGCGACGACCTTCTGACGTATTACACTTTTGACTACGCCGGCCGGACGGTAAATGCCTACACCACGGACAATGCCGGGAAGCTGCTGGGAGCCAGCAACGCGGTATACAGCGGCGTGGGGACCCCGGACCGCCGGAACAACCGGACGCTGAAGACGGCGACAGTAGGCGTATCGGCCATGAACGAGCTGCGGAACCACGGGTTTGAGAAGAGCAGCCCGGCGTGGACGCTGACAGGAGCGAACGGAACGGATAGCAACATTGTAACGAAAAGCCATGACAGGAAGCGAGCTGGTACGGACAGGACAGAATGCCTGTAAAGGGTGGATACGCCCGGGGAAGAGCAACACCATATCTGTCACCCGGAGCAGCGAGCCGCTGGCAGGAGGGAAGGCATACACGTTTTCTGCCTATGTGAACACGTCCCAGTGCACGTCTTTCAGCGGCGAGGGTGTGTACCTGCAGGTGACAGGGAATGGAATCAATCAAAAGGGCGACTACCTGAATTATCAGAGCAGCCAAGAGGTAGACGGGGGCTGGGTGCGGTTGAGCGTGACGTTTATCCCGCCGGAAAAAGGGACATACACGGTGGGGATCTATAACAACGGAGCAGGGCCGTACTTCTATGTGGATGATGTGCAGCTGGAACGAGGCGAGGCGCCATCCAATGTGAATTTGGTGGAAAATGGAGATTTGCAGTACTGGGGCGTGGACTGGACGGAAGGGCCTGCATCCAAGTACTACAAAGGTGTTGGGTTATTTGAGGAAGGAGAATATGCGCATAGCATTCGCATCATAGGAGACGCATATACGGAGAGCTGCGGGTATCAGGAGATCCCGATATACCAGACGGAAAGACCTGTGTGCTGTCCGGGTGGGCAAAAGCGGATGCTGTACCGGACAACGAGGAGAAGGCGGAAGGAGAGGATGCGGCAGCCCGGGATAAGTACAAGCAGTTTGGCCTACGAGCGGAGCTGACCTATAGCGACAACAGCAAGGAGTATCACTATGTGCCCTTCAACCCGGATGTGAGGGAGTGGCAGTATGCCTCCCTGGCCATTGTGCCGAAGAAAGGCCAGCACCCAGGTGAAGAGCATCCGTGTGATCTGCGCCTACGAACGGAACGGGAACGTGGCGTATTTTGACAACCTGTCCCTGACCCAGGAAGTGGCGCAGACGATGAAGTACGACAAGGACGGGAAGCTGGTGTCGGTGAAGTCCACAGGGAACGAGGAGAAGAGCAGCGAGTATGAAAAACGGGAACCTGAAAGGAGCTGGTAACCGGGGGGAACAGGACGTATCACTACGACTATGACGACAAGCACAACTTGACCTCTGTGACGAATGACTATGTAAAAGGATACTTTGAGCCATGACGGGATGGGAAATGTCCTGAGTTCCACCATAGAGTCAGCCAAAACCAGCGCAGGGAAGATTGTAAGCAGTAGCAGTTACACAAACAGCGGGAACCTGCTGGGGAGCGTCACCCAGCGTGGGAATACCACCAGGTATGGGTACAGCGGCGCGTTCCACAAAATGACGGGCCTGAAGTCAGAGGTGACAGACCCCAGCGGGGTGAAGGCCAGCTATACCTATGACGCGGCAGGACGGCCTAAGAGCACTAGCATCAACAGCGGGAATCTGGGGACGGTGAGCTATGATTACACGAAGTCCCTTCTGACGAAAATCACCCGGAGCGCCAGCGGGAAGAGCCAGGTGTACAATCTGACCTATGATGCCTTTGGGAACATGACGAAGATGGCGGTGGGAAAGCCGGACCCTGATGACCTACGAGTACGGGGGAAAGAATGGCCTTCTGACGAATCAGACCTACGCCAACGGAGCCAGCACCAGCTTCCAGTATGACGCCTTGGGACGGTCCACGAAGACGACCACGTCGGATGGAGACCAATACACCTACAAGTACACTGGGGACGGACAGCTGTATGAGATGACGGACAAAAATGGAGGCAGCCCCATCCGGTACCTGTACAGCTACGACACCCTGGGCCGCCTGATCGGCACAGGCCAGACAGGCGGCACGTCAGAGCTGCGTGCGGCGTATCAGTACGACACCAACAACCGCCTGACGCGGATGAGCTACTCCATCCCGGGAGTGGTTGACAGTGGGGTGGAAAGCTTCTATTATAATGGGGACGGAAGTAAGGTGGTAGGAGACCGAGCCAATGTAGGAGAAGGCACATTGAAGGCCATGGCACTGTTTTCCAACAGCTGGATCTATTACCACTATGATGACCTGTCCCGGCTGAACAAACGAGAGGTGGGCGGCATTCTGGAGGAACACTACACCTACCTGGCGGGAAGCGAAGCCGGAACAACGACCACGCTGCCGGAGACGTACGATACCACAGCGAAGGGGAGCAGCACGAAGCTGTCGGGGTATCGATATGCATATGATGAGCGGAACAATATTGTCCAGGAAACAGACCTGAATACTGGAAAATACTGGAAATATGCATATGACAAGCTGGGACAGCTGCAATATGCCACAGAGTATGCGGCAAATGGCACAGGGCAGAAGCGGTATAAGTACTATTACGACCATGCCGGAAACCTGACGTCCTGGCGGATTGAGGATGGGACGGCAACGAACGCCCAGGAAGAGCATACGTATACCTACGGAGACAGCAACTGGAAGGACTTGTTGACGGCCTTTGATGGGCAGAGCGATCACGTATGACGCCAACGGAAACCCGACGAAGTACTACAACGGAGGGACAATGACGTGGCGGAACGGGCGCCAGCTGGCAAAGCTACAGTCTGGGAGGAAAGACCTACCGCTATGAGTACGATGTAAACGGCCTGCGGACACGGAAGAGCAACGCAGACGGAGGGTATACGGAGTACTATATCATAGACGGCCTGGCAGTGGCAGAGAGGCGGTATTATTCCGGCGGAGGCGTGCAATACACGCTGCGGTATCTGTACGATGAGAGCAACAACCCGGTGGGCTTTGGGATGCAATATCCGAATTCGACGAGATGGACCAACTATTACTTTGAAAAGAATGTCCAGGGAGATGTGATAGGGGTCTACCAGAAGGAAGGAGACGGGAACAGCGCCACCCACATTCTGGCGGCCCGATACAGCTATGACCCATACGGAAACCCCACCAGCATGACCAACGGAGCCGGAACAGCGGTGAGCCAGACATCGAATACGATTGCGGCGATCAACCCGTTCCGGTACAGAGGGTACCGGTATGACGGGGGATACGGGACTGTATTATTTGCAGGAGTCGGTATTATGAT